>Ga0194128_10002547_pt1 | contig 29326 bp, 31 predicted proteins | sample TA2KigCa65mmetaG_FD_148650 | JGI IMG/M metagenome (GOLD analysis project Ga0194128, IMG submission 148650) | Freshwater microbial communities from Lake Tanganyika, Tanzania - TA2015037 Kigoma Deep Cast 65m | ecosystem: Environmental > Aquatic > Freshwater > Lake | place: Tanzania: Lake...
GGCAAGCAATACAAAGTGACTCGAGAACGCATTCGCCAGATTGAAGCCAAGGCTCTGCGGAAATTGCGGCATCCGACGCGCGTTCGCCATCTGCAAGGTTTTCTCGAAAACCAAGAGGCGGCCTAAGCCACGGTTGTGATGCGCGTCTTCAATGGCGCATCGTTTGAAACGTCAAGCGTGCGAGGCGAATCAGGTCCAATTACGGTCAAAGTGGGCGGGGGGATTAACTGGCCGGCTAACCTTGTCGGATTGCAAGGGTTCTCGCTCGCTGGGCCAAGCCCGATCGCAGGGAAACTCAGTGTCGAACGACCCGCGAATGGGCTTACGCTTATTTACACCGGCACATTGCAGTCAGCGGACGCCGTAACGGGTCCGTACGCTGATGTAGCCGGAGTAGCAAGTCCAACCACTATCACCTTCAGCAGCGCGGCCAAGTTCTATCGGCTCAAACCATAGGCCGACTTGCCTGAGTTTATGGTTCATCTGAAATCGGCGGGTCCACGGCGTTAGCTTCGTTAGCGCGAGACCTCTGAAGTTGTTCGCGAACCGGTTTGAGGCACTCCTTTTCGTGGTTTTCTTGGCGACTTTGCATCCATTTCCTCGACGACCCCAAGGGTTTCAATGAGCGATTCTTCACAATTTCGGCGACTATGACCGTCCATCTTTGCTAGCCGCCGCTTCAGGCCATAGGTCGCGTACTCCCACCTGTGCGATCTTTTATCGATTACCGTGACCTGTTCTGTTTCATTCTCGGTCCTATCGATCAACTGGAGTGCGTGGTTGGCTTGCAGTGGGGTCAAACTTGGAACCAATGACATGAATGATCGCAAGACAAGCGCCTTGCACGAAAGGCCACTTAGGAAATCGAGCGCCAACCCTCCACGACCGATCTCAGCAGCAAATCGGTAAGCCTCCATGTAGCGATCAAATGCGGCATTACCATGCCCTTCGATTTCGGCGATTTTTGCCCTCGCAATCATGAAATGGGTCAGTCGCTCCAGGCGATACACGTCATTTGTGTGTTTGCTGAACCACTGGTCGGAAGCCGCAATTGCGACTCTGGATGATTTACCCAGGCCAGCGCGTACGAGAGTGTAGGACTCGGAGTTCAGTGACACCCACGTCACTAGTATCTCCGAATCGCAGGAATCCGGTGGCCCGCCGCGCAAGACACTGGCGGCCTGGAGAAACTCATCGTAACTATTCGGGTTCGGAAACCGGAAATGAACTTGATCCCCATGGAAATGATGCGAGCACAGCGAGCAGCAAGACGGGCCACCCGCAGCCAATCCATCTGAGCTTTCGGGAAGGTTTCATCATGTAACGCGTGTGACGGCGCGGGTGAAGTGGCGTGCCCTACCTGTCGAGCCAAACTCAAATCGTCCCAATCTTCTGTTTCGATCTAACTCACTTTGCGCAGCTTCGTAATGCGCCCCGTATGGACCCATTCGGCAACGAAAATGTTGCCAGCCGGATCGAAGCACGCGTCGTGCGGATGGAGAAACCTGCCGGAAACCCAGCCTTCACCCTTTTCAGCCCGGCGCAATTTCATGCCCTCCTTCAACACTTGCTCGCGCCACGCGGGGTCTTCGCCGAGGTGCGCAATCACCTGATCGTTCTTATCGAGCAGCGTGATGCGCGCGCTCAGATCGGGCACGAGCAGGACATCGTTCAAGCTGTCAATGTTCGCGGGGAGGATGAAGCCGTCGAGAGTCTTGAGATGTTTTCCTTCGAGCGTGAACCATTGCAGCCGTTTGTTCGCACGATCGGCCACGACGACAGACGGCGCGCGGCCTGGACGGCTGTCGATCCAAATGCCATGCGGCGTATCAAACTGGCCGTCGCCCTTTCCAGGACCGCCGAACATCGATTTCCAATTGCCGTCTTTGTCATACCGATGAATGCGCCACGAGCCGTAGCCATCAGCCAGAAAGAATCCGCCGTCAGACAGGAACGCGTAGTTCGTCGGCATGAAGGCATCGCGGCCCCAGCGTTTCGTTGGCTTGGTGTCTTCGTCCTGCGGGTAGAGCTGCGAATCCATCGGGGCGCGCTTTTCCCAAACTAAGTCGCCCTTGAGCGTAAGCTTCGCGAAGTTCTTCAACTGTTGGTAACCGGTGACGTAAAGGAATTGTTCGCGGCCTTCGGTCCGCACTTCGAGACCATGGCCGCCGCCTTGGAATTGATTGCCAAAGGCGCGCACGAATTTGCCCTGCTGATCGAATACAAAAATCGACGGATGATCCTTCAGGTTTTCGCGGCCTTCATGGATGACGTAGAGCAGACCGTCACGGTCCACAGCGACGTTGTGCGTGGTCTGCCAGGAATATTTGTCCGGCAACTGCGCCCAGTTGTGCAGCACTTCATAGCGGTGTGCGCCGGCGCCGATGACGAGTTGTTTGTCGGATTTTTGCGCAGTTAGAACTCGAGGCGCAGCAACGGCGACGGCAGCGGCGGACAAAAAACGGCGACGGGAGATTTTGGAATTCATAAATAAATTACAAAGTTTCGGATGTTGAAATCGCGGTAAGTCTAGGCGCCCGCCGTATTCATGCAACCCTGAGGTTTTCAGGTGCGTCGGCGTTCCAGAGCCTCCCCGCGTTCTTTAAACGTTCGCTAATAAACTAACATTCTTGCAAATTGACCTCGGAGCTCGATAGTGGGAATATCCCACCATGATCGTTACTCTTGATGCTAAGCGTCGATTAAGTATTCCTGCGGCACTTGCGCCCGCAAGTCCCGGCGATGCTTTTGAAGCAACTTACGATGAGGACGAAGACGAGATCATCTTGCGCCGAGTGAAAAGACAGTCCAGGACCTGGCTGGAGGTCTTGAAGGCGTGCCCTGTCTCGATCGACGATTTACCGGTCCGCAGCCGAGGACTGCCAAAAAAGCTCAAACTGTGAACTGGCTATTGGATGCGGATGTGCTCAGCCAACCTGCGAAACGTCGCGGTGACCCGCGAGTTATCGCGTGGTTAGAAGAACACGAAGCACACTGTTACACCAGCGCAGTCGTCATCGGGCAACTCGCTTATTGGGTCCGGACCAAGCAAGGGCGGCCGCGCGCAGCGCTCCAGAAATGGATTCGGGACCTTGTCGATTCGCTGGAGGGAAGAATCATCGGTTTTAATGTGGGTGTTGCGCATGTTTGGGCCGAACAAAAACTCGAACTCGAACTTCGCGGCCAACGAATGCCGGTCGAAGATAGTTTCATCGCTGCGACAGCACGAAGGCACGGTCTCACCATAGTCACAGGCAACGACAAGGATTTTTGCCGGCCTGGAATAAAGGTGTTTAACCCGTTTACGGGCATTGGGGGCTAAAATTATCTGGGCAGATAATGGTGGCATCCCTCCATTATGTTGCCGTGCCAGTATCACGTAATCGGCAAGGCGCGGCCATCACATAGCGTATGTGGACGGCCCGCCAAATCGTGAAGGACCATGTGCGGATCGATACCTAAGGCGTTGAATATGGTCGCATGCAGGTCGGCTGGCCCGCAGGCCTTCTCGGCCGGTTCGAAACCAATACTGTTCGAGCGCCCATAAACTTGACCGCCGCGAATGCCGCCGCCGGCGAACGCCACTGAGTAGCAGTTAGGAAAATGATCGCGTCCGGCGCCGCGGTTGACTTGAGGCGTTCGGCCAAATTCCGTCAGCCACACAACGAGCGTTTCATCGAGACGGCCGCGTTGGCGCAAATCTTCAAGCAAGGCCGCCGAGGCTTGGTCGTACGGCGGCAACATATCCTTTTTGAGGCGATTGAAATTGTCGCCGTGCGTATCAAAGTGTGATCCAACAGAGCCATTAAGGTCGCCGGCCGCACAATAGACAGTCACGAGCGGGACACCGGCTTCAGTAAGACGCCGGGCGAGCAATGAGCTTTGGCCGCAGATGTGATCGCCATAACTAGCGCGAAGAGCCGCAGGTTCTTTGTCGAGATCGAAGGCGTCACGCACCGAAGGATCGAGCAGCATGTTCAGAGCTTGTTCGTTCGCGCGCTCGATGGCGGCTGTTTCGGAGATCGAACCGATTTGTCCAAAGCTCTCCACACTGGCGCGGAGCTGGCGCCGGCCACTGAGGCGTTGGGCATCGACGCCTGGCGGTGGTTCCAAGTGAATCGTGCCTGAACTCGGGGAAACGCCGGCATAAAGGCGTCCGCTGGAGGGCCGAAGCAACACGGGATCGTAGGCAAGACCGAGGAATCCGCCGTCTTGTCCGTTGGCGCGGCCGCCATCGGCCATGTGATAAGGCAGGGCGAATGTTCGGGGCAGAGCGTGGGATCGCCCGGCCATGCGCTCGAAAGCGGCGGCGGTCATGGAACCAAGACATGGCCAGTCGCTCCGCGACGGGGGCCAGTTCGAGTCGAGGAGAGGCGGCGCGTGACCGGTCAGGTTCCAATAAGCGGCGGAACGATGCGATGGCGCGGCATGATGCACACTGCGCACGATCGCGAGGTGATGGGCCTGACGCGCCAGCAATGGCAGATGTTCGCTGATCTGAATACCATCCACTGAAGTGTCGATCGGACGAAATTCACCGCGAATATTCGACGGCGCGTCGGGCTTGGGATCCCAGGTATCGAGATGGCTGATGCCGCCCCAGGCGAACAGGACAATGCATGACTTGGCTTTGCCTCCAGGCAAGCGCGCTGACTTTGTCTGAGCACGCAGAGCCAGCACCTGAGATAACGCCAATCCCAGCGCGCCGAGTTTCAGAAAGTCGCGCCGGAGTATCGCCGCCCCGCGATTAGGTGGCTTGAAGGCGCGCAGAATGTCGGATAAGCGTGACATAACTGATGCTGGGGAATATAGCGGACCTCGATGTGGGTAGGCAAGCCGCACGTTCGGTTCGGCTCTGATTCATGATTTTGTCCCCCATGATTTTGTCTCACCCACTCACAACGCCGTTCAGCTCTAGGTCCTTGAGACCGCTCCTTTCCCGAAACGTCCGGAAGGAGGGGCGGGACAAAATCATGGAGGACAAAATCATGACATCATGGAATGCCAATCTAGCGGAGTTAAGCGCTGCACTTTCCGAGCAGTCTGCGTTACGATCGCTGCGCAAACAAGCAGAGCACGGCGGGCAGGAAAAATAAGACGGTGATCAAGGCGCCCACGTAGGCAATGGCTGAGAGAAGACCGAAATGGACGACCGGTGGAAATGAGGAGAACCAAAAGATTGAAAAAATGGCGATCAGAATGACGCTCGTGTAAACGATCGGCCGGCCTTTGACGCGAAAGGTCTGCCGGATGGCATCCTCACGCGAATGTGCACGCCGTCGTTCATCCCGCCAATTAGTAATGAAATGAATGGAATCATCGACGGCGATCCCCAAACAGATGGCAGCAACCATGATCGTAATTGAATTCAACGGGATGTTCGCGAACCCAGCGACGGCTAGAACGAACGCAACTGGAATCGCATTTGTGATCAGCGAGAGCATCGCCAAAAATGGCGAACGCCACAGCAGCGTCAGAACAATCCCGATGACAACCGTCGTTAGGCCGGCGCTGTTCAGCTGGCTGCGAATGATTCGGCGATCCGCTTCCAAAATCGAATGAATTCCGGCGCTTGCTGACACGTTCACCCTGGCGGGCTTTGTGCGTTGAGCGAAATCAAGGATTTCATTCAGCGCAGCCAGGTATCGCTCGGAAGGCATGTCGCGCGTGCGCACAACCAAGTAAGCGGTCCGAAAGGTTTTGTCGGAAAGGGCTGTCAAAAAAGGATAATTCTGCGATTTCAGCGCCGCGACAAAAAGACTGATGAGAAGAGGATTCTCGGGAAGTTTGAACGCGTCAGGACGTTCGCCTTCCCAAAGTTGATTGATCATCGCGAGCAACTGCGCGTAGGCATAAGCAGCCGAAACGTCTTGGCGCGATTCCGCATAACGCTGGACGCTCTCGACGTATTTGAGAAAGTCCCGCGCATTGACGCCGTTCTCCGCACCCGAATCGATCTCGATCTGGACCACATTGATGCCGCCGTAGATTCTGTCCCATTCCTCGACCGCCTGGCGCGCAGGACTGCGCGGGTTCAGAAATTCCACAGCCCTAATATCCGTGCGAATCTTGGTCAGCCCGATCCAATTGACCACTGCTACGAGTGCGGCTAACCCGATGATCGTTCTTCTGTTGCGTTCCACGGTGGTGGCAATCCAATCGCTCCAAGCGTTCGCTTTTGTGGGAGCGCAGACTTGCAGTCTGCTGTCTTGCCGATTTTCAATCGGCAGCGCGCCCGCATCTTCCGCAACGCTCGAACTCGCGGGCAGCCCGCACAAGACGCGCCTTCCGAAAACGATCTTCAAAGCGGCCAGGCCCGGCCCAAAAGTCATCAAAAAGACCAGCACAACTCCGATGGCGCCCAGAAGGCCGAAATGGCGAATTTGCTGCACATCACTGGTCGCAAGCGACAATAGGCCGATGGCGGTGGTAATTAATGAAAACCCGCAAGACTTGAACGTCTCTCCAAGCGTCAAACGAATCGCTTGCCCTGCTTCCTCGCCGCGAGTCCAGGCCCTGTGGAACGCGGTATAGACGTGCGCCATCTGGGCCAGATGAATTCCCGTCAGCAACGGAAACAACATGATCGAAAAAACATTGAACGAAAACCCAAGTGTGTAAATGACGCCTGGAAACGTGAGCAACAGAACCAATTGGTTAACCAGAACTAATCCCAGGAGACGCACAGAACGAAAAGTTGCCCATAGAATGACCAGCAGCAGCGCAATCGCCAAGGGCACGAAACGCTGCAGATCGGCCCGCAATGTGGATCGAATCTCTTCTTCGATCAATGGCAAGCCAAGCACCTGGAAGCGCAACCCTTCGCCACGGAAAGGATCGAGCGTCGCTTGAATTTCCTGGCGGAGGAGGCGCTGGCTTTCTGGCGTATCCAACTCTCGGCGATAGCTAATGGTAATGAGTGTGTGCTTTGAATCTCCCGAAACCATGACATTTCGGATGAGCGGATGACTCAATGAGAATTGCTTGAGCCTCTCCAACTCGACGATACCGGCTCCATCGGGCACGAGAGGAACCATCTCGAAGGCTAGGCCACGCCGCACCGGTTTCGACGAATGCGTCAGGCTCTTTACATCTTCAACTCCCGGCTGCGCTTGAAACGCGTCGCTGACTCGGCGAATGGCAGCGATGCTTTTTGGGGAAAAGACTTCCTCGCATTCGAGACTGATCACGACGACTTCGACGTCGGCGAGGATTTGGCGGACTTTCTCGTAACTAGAGAGGTTGCGTTGATCTCCTTCCAAGAGCACGCGTGTTTCGGAGCTGACTTCGAAGCGGGTCAGGTGCGCCAGAAATGGAATCGAGGCGAGCAGGGTGATCAGGAGCGAGACCCGCGGAAAGCGCAGAAACGGGTTCCAGTTTTGGTGGGTCAATGTTATGACTCTAGTGACCCGAAGTTCCGAATCAAGCTTGGTTCTCGACCCTAACCCCCATGAACCTGCGCGGTAGGATAGGCGTCCCGCCTGTCCAGCATTTGCTTACACCAAGAGCATAGACAGGCGAGACGCGCTGTCCTACCACTGCGCCGGTAAGGCGGCGTTGCTGCGCCGCCAACATCGTGGGTTTGCCAAGGCGGCGCAGCAACGCCGCCCTACCTTTAGGTTCATGGGGAGGGGCTTTATGCACCAGGTTTCGCGGGCCCCATGCATGTCGAAAAGAAGACCGTAATTCGTTTTGATTGTAACCATTTGCAACCTTTGGCGAATAAAGAGGGTAATAACGCTAATGGTCTCTTTCGCTTTACAAGACAGTTCGGCCGGGTTGACTATGCCGCCGCGCATGTCAGCTCCTATTATCGAGACCACCAATCTGACGAAGCGGTACGGTCGTCAGAACGCGCTCGATAATGTGACTTTGAGCGTGTTTCCGGGCGCCATTGGCCTTTTGGGTCCTAACGGCGCTGGCAAAAGCACGTTCATGAAATGTCTTCTCCAACTTCAACCAATCACGAGTGGTTCTGCGCGTTTGCTCGGTCGTGAAGTTGGCCACGAAGGGCGCGAGATTCGCAAACGTGTCGGTTACACGCCCGAACAGGATTGCCATATTCCCGGCATGGTTGGATGCGAGTATGTCACTTATTGCGCGCAATTGTGCGGCCTCCCCTTTCAGACCGCCCGGCAGCGCGCGCATGAGATGCTCGATTTTGTCGGCATGGGCCAGGAGCGCTATCGCAAGATCGATACGTATTCAACCGGGATGAAGCAGCGGCTGAAACTCGCGCAAGCGATCGTTCATGACCCAGAGATTGTCTTTCTCGACGAGCCTACCAATGGCCTCGATCCCAAAGGACAGACGCAAATCCTCGAGCTCGTCCAAAGCCTTTGGAGGCAGCACGGCATTTCGGTCATTCTCTCTTCCCATTTGCTCCACGATGTCGATCGCATTTGCGAACAGATCATTATCATCGCCCGCGGGCGCGTTTTGGTTCATGACAGCCTCAAAAATCTCAAAGCGCGTCGGCGCGGGGCCGCGGAGATTGTCGTTGCCAGCCGGCAAGGGGAGTTAATCGAAGCGTGCCGGCGCAACACCTGGCCTTGTGAGCTGCTGCCAAATGGACGCGTGCGAGTGGAACACCGGTCCGACAATCTGAATCCTGTGCTGCAGCTCATGCAAGGGATCAAGCTCGCGCCATTGGAGGTCATTCCGAGTCCAAATGCGCTCGAAGAAATGTTTGTGCAAGCCCTGGCAACTTCGGACCAAGCCTGAATTCTTAGGTGAACGCACTCCTCTCCCTAACCCTCCCCCTGAACCTGTGTCGTAGGACGGGCGTCCCGCCTGTCCAGCATTTGCGTGCACCAAAACCAAAAGCAGGACAGGCGGGACGCGCTCTCCTGCCAAACCGTTCATGGATGCAATGCGCGAAAATGTGTTTCGGAAAAGTTCTCTCGCCATCCGATGGGGAGAGGCTCAGAAGGGAGAGGATCGGATGAAACACGACACGAGCTACCAGCACTGGGAAGGCGCGCACCTCGGCATCTGGAGGCGGCGAGCGGTGATTGCTGCCAATGGGTTGAGGAGCTGTCTTCAGGTCAAGTGGATGCGATATTTGATTACGTTGTGTTGGGCAGGGTGCCTTGTGCAGGTCACACTTCTCTTTTGCCTCGGTCAGCTTCTCATCGCCGACAGCGTGGTCGTGCAATGGCTCGGCAATCTCAATCCGCAATTGCAGGCCATCGCGCGCGCGCTTGTTGGATGGCTCGAACAACATCCCGAGATTTCTGTCCGCACCACTTACAATCTGCTTTTTTACTTTTTCTCAGCGAACCTTCTGACGTTCACGTTGATTGCAATTGCGTTAGCGATGCCGCATTTGATCACGCGTGATCTTTCGAGTAACGCCATCATTGTCTATTCTTCGAAAGCGATCGGGCGTTTTGATTATCTCTTGGGGAAAGTGATGACTTTGTATGGCCTGATGACTTTGACGTGGCTGGGCCCGGTTTGCGTCGCTTGGTTTCTCGGCAACCTGCTCTCTACGAATTGGCATTTCTTCTGGCATTCCCGCGTCGCGCTCGGCCACGCGTTAGTTTATGCGCTCTGCAGCATGACCATTCTCAGTGTGCTGGCGCTGGGCATCTCCGCGATTTCGGTTCGTGCCAAAGCGACTGTGAGCATTTGGATCGCGTTCTGGGTGTTGGGCAACGCGCTCGTGCCGATTGGGCTGCACACCAAACCTTGGCTCAAGTTCTTCAGTTTCAGTTTCGACCTGGAACAAATCTCTTTGGCGATCTTTAGGCTGAAGAACGATTTCGACTTGGCCACCACCAACATTCCGTTCTTTGGCGATATGCTGCGGGGACTGCGGCGCCAAGCCAATTCAGTCCTGCAGACCCCCGAACCAGGCGCAGCAATTTGGGGATTGGCCGTCATGCTAGCCCTGGCGGCATTGATCGTCTGGAGAAAGGTGAAACCAGAATGAGCGCCGTTGTCGAGGCCCGCGAACTGAGCCGTTGGTATGGAATCGTGATGGGGCTAAATAACGTCAGCTTTGAAATCGGTTCAGGCTTGACTGGTCTCGTCGGTCCAAACGGCGCCGGCAAAAGCACGTTGATTCACATCATTACTGGCCAACTGCAAGCGAGCTCCGGAGCGCTCACGGTTTTCGGCGAAGTTCCCTGGAACAATCCGCGCCTGCTCAAACGCATCGGCTATTGTCCGGAGCGGGAAGCAATTCCGCGAGACTTGCAACCCGTCGCGTGGCTGCGCGGATTGGGGTTGATCTCCGGTCTTTCCCGCGCCGAAGCGAACGAGCGCAGCACGGCGATTTTGGACAAAGTGAAACTGGCGCGCGAGCATTGGTCCAAGCGCATGTCGCAATACTCGAAAGGCATGCGCCAGCGCGTCAAACTCGCCCAGGCACTCTTGCACGAGCCGGATTTGCTGGTCTTGGATGAGCCGATGAACGGCCTGGACCCGATGGGCCGCCAGGAAATGGCGCAATTGCTCAAGGAGCTCGCCGCATCCGGAACAAGCATCCTCATCTCGAGCCATATTCTCGCTGAGCTCGAATCGCTCTGTAAGAATATCCTGATTCTGAGCTGGGGGCGCATTTTGGCTTCCGGAGAACAAAAGGAAATTCGTTCCGATCTGAAGAGCTGGTCGGAACAATTGTCGATTCGGTGCGATCAACCCGAGAGACTGGCTCGCTACTTGTTCGATGCCGATGTTCTGCTCGGGTTTGATTTGGAACCAACCGACGGCATCGTGAATATCCGCGTGAAAGCCCCGGAGAACTTTTACGAAAAGTGGACCGACTTGCTCTTGGGCAGCGGTGTGACGGTTCATGAGATTCGCAGCCAAAATCGATCGTTGAAACAGATTTTCGAAAAGGTAACTACGTGAGTGTCGCTGTCATAGAGCCGGAAGTTCCACCCAAGCTCGAGCGCAAATCGATGCTGCTCCAGCCAGCGTGGCCAAGTGCATTTTGGGGTCTTTGGTCGCTGACCTGGCGAAGCCAATTGAGTTTGCGCCGGCTGCGATTGCTGATGGTCACGCTCTCGGTCATTCCATTGCTGACCTACCTGACGGTGGACGACGAGCGCATTCGGCCGTACCTCCATTGGGTGATTGATTTTTATTTGCTGTTGCTCCTGCCGTTGTACTGCCTGTCCGTTTGTGGTGGGATGATTCGCGATGAACTGCAGGCGGACACGCTCGGATTCTTGACGACTCGCCCGATGACGCGCGCGCAGTTTTTCCTTGGCAAATACGTTTGCCAAATTGTCTGGCTGCAAATCCTCGGCGCGGCCAGTGGGATTTTGCTCTTGGCGGCAGGGTTTGGTCGGGAGATTCCCGGCATCGCACCATTTGGCGCGCTTTTCTTGGGAACGCAATTCCTCGGCATTCTTTCGTACGGCGCTCTCAGCGCGTTGCTCGGATTGCTCAATCAACGTTACATGGTCCTCGGCATCATCTATGGCTTTGTGGTGGAAATGGGGATAGGGCGAATCCCGACCAACATCAATAACCTCTCGCTGTCGCGCCATTTGCGCACACTGCTGGCCAACAACGACACGGTCCTCAATATCTACGAATGGTCGCCAGACAAAACGTTCCTTTCGATCATCATCATGTTGGCGGGCGCGTTGACGTTCTTGGTTGTCGGAGCCGTGGTTTTCACCTTTAAGGAATACCATCATACCGAAGAAATGCAGAAGTAAGCGGACATTCGTGTAACCTTCTGGGCACATCCGGCGAACTACAGATGTATGGCGGTCCGAAACCCCATCAACGAAAGCGAACCACAAAACAAATTACGAATGAAATCTCAATTCCGACTCCTCCTCCTCTTAGGGCTGCTGACGGTCTCCACTGCCGTCCGAGCTGACGCACTGGAAAACAATCAAATTCCCGCAGACGCCAAATGGCTTCTGCATCTAGACCTCGAGAACTTGCGAAAAACTCAGTTAGGCAAATTCGCCATGGCGCACCTGGACAAAGCGCTTGAAGAGGCCAAGGCCGCGATCAAAATGGATTTACGACCGGTCTTGCAAAAGGTCAGCTACCTCACCGCGTATGGCGATGATTACGCGAAGGGACCGCAGGCTAGCGGCGTGCTGCTTGTCAAAATGGACGCCGAAACCCAAAAGATTCTCGAAGGGCTCATTGCCTCGCAGATGCTGGCCGCCAAAGACGACTCGATCAAAAAGGTTCAGCAAGATGCCTCTGTGCTGTACTCGCTCAAAGACGAACTTCATCTGGCGATCGAACCGAACCATGTCGTGGTCGTGAGCAAATCCCAAAACCAAATCGAGAAGGCCCGGCAGGTGCTGGCAGGCAAATCGCCGAACCAGGGCAAAGCGCGCGCATTCTCCGGCTTCCCGGCCACGCCGAACACTTTTTTCATGCTGGCCGTGGCCGAGGCGTTCAATGAAAACTCCGACCTCCCGCCGCAAGCCAAAATCCTGCAAATGACAGACGCCGGCCGAATCGTGCTCGGCGAAAAGACCGACAAAGTTTTCCTGGAACTCATCCTGCGCGCCAAGACCAAAGAATTGGTCCAACAGATTCAGCAGGTCGTGCAAGGCATGGTGGCGCTGGTATCGTTGAGTCAGGTGGAGAATCCCGAGCTAATCGAGTTGACCAATGCAATCAATGTGACGCCTCAGGAGAAAATGGTTGTGATCAACGTCGAGTACTCGCTTGCCAAAATCATGAATAAGCTTTCCGAGGAAATGGAAAAACACCACAAGCCACAAGGGCGAAAGCCAAAAGCAAACCTCGAAAAAGATTCTGAAGATAAGCCGGCCTCGGATGCGCCGAAGAAGCCGTAAGTATGCAGTCAAAGCTGCCTCTCTCCCTAACCCTCTCCCCATCCGATGGGGAGAGGGAACGCGGCTTCGCGCGTAAGATTTCAGCGTTAACGGTCGCATCGCGCGAGTTGTTTTCCCTCACCATGAACCCGGGTAAACGCCGCGCTCCTGTCGTTCTTGGGTTCAATGCGCGAAAATGTGTTTCGGAGACGTCTCCCCCCATCGGCTCCATCGGATGGGGAGAGGGTTAGGGAGAGGGGCTCGTGACCTCTGTGGATCGAAATGAGTTGAGTCCCGAACAGCTCGCCCAGGAGTCCCAGGCGGGCTGTCGGGAATCCTTTGAATTGCTCGTCGAACAATATGAGAAGCGTGTGTTCACTTACCTATGGCAATTCACGGGCAACAGCCATGACGCGGAAGACATCACGCAGGAAACGTTTCTCAAAGCTTATCAAAACATTCACCGGTTCAACCCCGCCTATGCATTCAGCACATGGCTGTTCACCATTGCCAAGCGCACGGCGATCAGCCATTTCCGGTCCATTAAACCTTCCGAAGAACTATCCGTCGAACACGAAGCAAGTGTGATAGATCCGTCTGCAGCTTTGGAAATCGAAGATGAAAAGAAATCGCTTTGGACTCTCGCGCGAAAGCTAAAGCCAAAGCAGTACGAAGCGCTTTGGCTCAGGTACGCGGAAGGTTTCTCGATCGCTGAGACAGCGCGCATCATGCAGACGAACCAGATTCACGTGAAGGTTCTGTTGCACCGAGGCCGCAGCCTGTTGGCGAAACGGTTGCAGCAAACGGGAGCCGATGTTGTCTTATGAATGCTTCGGATAAAAATTAAAAACAAACAAAGTCATATGCAATTGAAGCCGCCCCTCTCCCCATCCGATGGGGAGAGGGAAAAGAACTCGCGCGATGCGATAGCTAACAATAAAATCCCACGTGCAAACCCGTGTTCCCTCGCCCCATCGGATGGAGAGAGGGTTAGGGAGGGGGGGGTATGATTCGTTGCTGGCTATTCAAACAGGAGATATCGCACCAGTTGGATTTCAACAGTCCCCTGCCAGAGCGTGTGCAGAAACATTTGCGGCAGTGTCCATCATGCCGTGCCTTTCACGAAAGCCAGGTTCAGATCGCCGAACAATTAATTGCCACCGCGCCTCGACATCTGAAGACACCCTCACCCTTCCTCCATGGGAAGATCATGGCTGCGATTGATCGCGCTCCCATTTACGCTGGCAGGGAACAGCGCATCTGGCGGCCGGGGTGGACAGCGGGTTTTGTCATGCTGGGTCTCGTCGTGGTGTTTGGCTTGCTTATGCAGCATCAGCATTCTCGCACGAAACCTGGCAATGTGGTTGCGACACGAGCGGAATTAGATTCGAGTCCATCCGTTGGGCTGGAGCCGCTGGCTTCCGTTGTCGGCCTGCCCATCACGCAGAAGCTCCGAGAATTAAGTCAGAACCTCGACCAACCATTGGAGGCCGAGCTTCATTCAGTGGTTCACGATGCGAAGCAAGCTCTTCACTTGCTCGCCCAGAATTTCCTGCCAGATCATGTACTGGAATCGTTCTCCCGGGACGGCACAGGGAACTAGTCGATCCCCATGAACCCGCGCGGTAGGATAGGCGTCCCGCCTGTCCAGCATTTGCGTACACCAAGAGCATAGACATAGAATAGACAGGCGAGACGCGCTGTCCTATCAGGTTCATGGTCTTAACGCGCGCGCAAGGCGCAAGGCGAATGGAGGCTTCCATAAACTTGACCTGCACGCGGTCTCGCCAGACAATTCGCACCGATGCACCGCTCCACTTTGCCCGCCGTGCTTTTCGTGTTCGGCTTGCTCACAGTCTCCAAAGCCGAACGTTTCACCGGCCCCTGGAATCTCGATCGCTTGCGTATTGCGCCAGAAGCTGTCTGGGGTAAACAAACCAATCTCGTTCAGGAAGTCTTCTACGAAGGCGAACCTTATCAAGGCAAACTAACCCGCATCTTCGCCTACTACGGTCGTCCGAATGGGGGTGAAGGTCCATTGCCGGCGATGTTGCTGGTTCATGGAGGCGGCGGCAAAGCGTTCCCCAAATGGGCCGAACATTGGGCCAAGCGCGGCTACGTCGCGCTGGCGATGGACACGGCCGGCCACGGCCCCGAAGGCCGCTTGCCCGATGGCGGTCCCGACCAAACCGATAAAACGAAATTGGGGGACTTTGCCGATGGCCAAGCAAACGAGATGTGGACTTATCATGCAGTGGCGGCCGTCATTCGAGGTCACTCTTTGCTGGCGTCTCGCAAGGAAGTGGACGCGAACCGCATTGGCGTCACTGGAATAAGCTGGGGCGGCTATTTGACGTGCATTGTTGCCGGCCTCGATGATCGGCTGAAAGTTGCCGTGCCCGTGTATGGATGCGGCTTTTTGCACGAAAACAGTGTTTGGCTGAAACCGAACTTTGCGGCGATGACCGAAGCGCAACGAACGCGCTGGGTCAATCACTTCGATCCTTCGAAGTATCTTCGCGGCGTCGAATGCCCCATTCTCTTCCTCAATGGCTCCAATGATTTTGCGTATCCAATGGACAGCTATCAAAAATCGTACCGGCTTGTCCAAGGACCGATGACCCTTTCCTTGAGAATCGGCCTGCCGCATGGCCACATCTGGACATTTCCTGAAGTTGATGCCTTTGTGGATAGCGTTTTGCAAAAAGGCGAGCCGCTCGCAAAGCTAGATTCTATGACGATAAAAGACGGCATGGCTACCGCGACTTTTTCGGCCCGCATTCCCGTCGTGAAAGCTGAACTTCACTTCACGAGTGACACGGGCGCTTGGCAGAAGCGAGTTTGGAAAACCGTCCCGGCTGAACTGCAAAATGACGCAGTGAAGGCGAAGTTGCCCGCGGACCGGCCATTGGTTTGTTTTCTTTCCGTCACGGATCAACGCGAAGTGCTCGTCAGCACCGCGCATCAGGAACTCGACTAAATCGAGACTTACGACATTGGTACATTCGTACATTCCGCCTTCAGATTAAACAAAGCCAGGTTCGCCCTACCAATCGCGGACTGTGCCAGTGTTGTGTGCTTTGATTTAGTTAGAGTATTTCTCGAAACCGATTTCCGGATCGGTGGGGCAAACCTCCTCGCTTGCCCGGAAGCGCTGCAGCCCATGGCGGCCTTGGGAGCTATTGGAACAATTCGCGTTGCCAAGACATGAGTATGCTTTGGTTCTTCTCCCAATCCACCGCGAGCGCCACAAGCGTGGAACGGCTGGCGATGAGCGTCGGATCAATTTGCAATTCCGCTGCCCGTCGATCACGCAACAATTTGAGCGAGTCAAATCGGCCGATTTCCTTGCGGCCGAGGCGAACACCCGAAGAACGCCGCAGGCTGGGATGCGCGGACGCGGGCAGCTTTAGGGCTCGTTCGAGCGCAGCCGTGAAGCGTGCTTTGCATTTGACTGAATAATGCGCGGGAAGAAGCGGCTCAACCGGACGGTTCAAGGTTGCCGCGGCGGAAATCGAGACGAGCAATTCATGGCTCAAGATGAAGTACGGCGGGCGGTTCTTCTGGACAGCCGCCTCTTCGCGCCAACGCCAAAGTTCGCGCAACACGGCCAAGGCTTGACGCCCGAGGCGATCGCTGCCCTTGATGCGCCAGACTAAATCAGGGTCAGAGATTCGTTGTTGGGAACAGTCCTGCAGCACCCTCGCGCAAACTTCCTCCTGCCACGGGAGGCGGCCCTTTTCCTTCAATCGCTTCCGCAGCAACTCTGCCAAGGGTCTTAAGTAGTGCGTGTCATTGCGCGCGTAAGCTTCCATGCGCGGCGTCAGCGGACGCTGCGCCCAGTTCATTTTCTGCGGGCCTTTTTCCAGGGCAATTCCAAGGTTCTTCGCGACGAGGTCAGTTAACCCGAACTGCACATAACCCAGGAGGCGGGCGGCCCACATGGTATCGAAAATAATTGTGGGACAAAAACCAAGGCCTCTTTGCAACAGGCGCAAGTCATAATCCGCGCCGTGCAAGATCAACTCGCGGCCCTTCAGCCGATCCAACAGAGGTGAAAGGTCAAATCCCGCGAGCGTATCCACGAGGTAATCGCCATCGGGCAAACTGATCTGCAACAGGCAGAGCTTTTCCGGGTACGCATGGAGGCTGTCGGCTTCCGTGTCGATAGCCAGCCAGGGCGCCTGCTCCAGCCGCGGCAGCAACTCTGTCAGTTTTTGATCCGTGTCGATCACGTACTTAACTAACCCTATCTCCCGCCAAAACGAAAGTTCATTTACCCGCTGCGAGTTTTGACTGCCGTAGCGCAGACTGCCTACTCAGCGCTACCCAAACGCGTCCCTGATTTGAATTAGGACACTGCCGCTGGAATGGAAAGCCACTGAAGCCACTGAAAGCCACTGCTTGACCGCCCTCGGCGGTTCTGACACTCTGCGAACTTGGAAAATGCTTTGGGGCTTCAGACTTCGGGACCAACGACTCGAAGGGCCAAAAGCGAATTCCTAGAATGTCTGTGGCGTCGTTTGGTTGATTATTCCGTTCCAAATGAGGCCAAGAAAAAACTGATCTGAAACTTCATGAAGACCTTTCTTTCCACAGGTCGTCGGCGCTCCGGGTTCACGCTGATCGAATTACTCGTCGTAATTGCCATCATCGCGATTCTGGCTGGCATGCTTCTCCCGGCTTTGGCTAAGGCCAAATCCAAGGCCCATACAATTAAGTGCCTGAACAATACGAAGACGTTGTCGCTCGCGACGTTCATGTATCTGTCGGAATTCGGCAAACCGGTGCCGTATAACGGGCAGGCCACCGCTTACATGGACAACGCCCTTTGGGTGACCGTTCTCGCCACCAACTACGGCGGTATTAATGCCGCACGCATTTGTCCATCGGCTCCGTCCGCTAGTAAGAAGTCGCTGCGGCGGCATTCAGCCAGCGGCTCTGTCAATCAAACTTGGCTTTGGACGAGTTCGAAGAACATCGATTACGAAGGCAGCTACGCATTCAACGGCTGGTTTTATGGTGATGACGATCCCTATTTCAGCTCGGGGGACCAAAAGTTGAAGAAGTATCGGAATGAAGCGGACGTACCAAAGCCGTCGAGCGCTCCCGTGATCCCGGACAGCAACTGGATTGACACTTGGCCGCAACCCAATGATCCACCGGCTCGAAACCTTTATACGGGCGACGATTTCGCGGGAGCCATGGTCCGTGTCACCCTGCCGCGGCATGGAGGCGTGGCTTGGAAGAAGAATCAAACTCACGATCCGAAAACTGACCTTCCAGGCGCCATTAACATCGGCTTCGTTGATGGCCACTCGGAGCTCGTCAAGCTGGAGAAACTCTGGCAACTCGACTGGCACAAGAACTGGGTGCCGCCGGTGAAGCGTCCGGGGAAATAGCGCTGACACCGCAGAAACGCAAAGAACGCAGAGAAGCGCCTGGCTGAGCTTCACTCCGTTGCATGTTTGGCGGCAATACCCCTTTCGGCAACTATCCATTATATCAGCGTAGGCGCGAAAGCTTCGTGCGCTCTTCCTGAAGCTTCGCGCGACGGAATTCACGATACACAGCGCGCAGCGATTCCTCGAGTTCAGGATTTCTCGGGATTGAAGACCGTGTTCAAAACTTGGGCGCGCTCTGCGGCTGGAATCTGCCGCGCGCCGTTGTGGAGACTGAAGTTTTCCACGCGACCGCACATGTAGCGCGCGTTCAGGCCGTCAGTCTCATCCACCCATAACGCGTGTTGTCCGGCTCAATTGCCAAAGCTGCGTAAGTCTCCTTCATCTTTGACATGTTGTCGGCTTTGAGTTGGCCGAACTCGAGAAGCGTCTTCAATTCTCCGCTCATTCGCGATTCGTAGTCTTTCGGCACTGACTTGTAGGACCCAGTGTCGAGCGCCTGGATGCCGTACAGTTTTGCGGAATTGAGTCCAAGGATTTTTCGCTTGGCCCGCTCCGTGAGTTCAGGATAGCCCCACTTTCTCCGCATCTCCTCCGGAATTTGAAAACGCCACAAGGCTTCGATCTGCCATTGCGGCGAACCGTACCAAACCGAATCCGAGCCGAAGACAATACGATCTTCGCCCAGGAACTTCATGAGCTGTCCCAGAATGTGCGCGGCAATGGTCGGGAACGTCACGACCGATGATGCCCAGGTTGTCCCGATCTCCGCGTAACAGTTCGGAAATTCTCTGACGAGTTGCGCGTACTCAGTCGTCCAACTGATGTTTGGCACACCTTCGCGCAGCTTCTCGGCTTTGACTTCATCCAGCATGTCCGCCATGAAAAAGCTCGGCTGAATGCAAGCGTGGTAGGTGATGAAGTTCAGCTTCGGCCAATCACGCGCGGCCTTTGGCATGTCACCGGGATGCCCGCGCAATGGATCGGGCGGTCCTGGCGCAAGACCTTTGTGGACGCAAATATTATTGAACCCTGGCCGACGACTCTTGAGCTTCTCGTAATTCTTCTGGATCAATTCGAATGTCGGATAGGCCACTTCTTCATCGTCGTGCCGCCATTGCCTCATAAGACTGTTCGGGTCGTTGTCTGCCTTGGCGGCGTTCGAGATATTGTAACCCTTCCACGAATCGGGTTCGTGTTTGTCGGTTTGCTCCTGAATCCATTCGAGGTTGCCTTTGCCAGTGTAGAGCAAGCCGTGGCAGAGCATTCTGGTCGAGCCGGAGATTTCATTAACCCAATTCCGCGCGGCCGCCGTTTGTCCCGCCGTGAGCACTTCGCCGAGTTGCGCTTCCTGGGCGTTCTTTGGAGGTCGGCGTTGTCCCTCGATTTGAATTCCCGAAGCGGTCACGTTGCTTAACAGGCCGATCGTCACCTGGCTGTCCAAATAAACGTCTTTGATAAACTGCGTGATGTGCGCATAACCGGAATCAATCGGAAGGCCGACCAGCGCTGGATTCCACACACTCCAAGTTTGGCCGAGTTCATCGAGTTGTCCCTTTGGATTGTAGGGATTCGATTTTACGGTTGGCGCTGACGAAGGCCCTTGGGCAATGGCTCGCAAATCCCTCGGCGACGGCCGGCTGCCGCGGACAAAATGCAGTTGGTCGTCGAATACGAACAGATCCTTCGGTGGTGCGGATTGGGCGAAAGCCGCTGGTTCAAACAGCTCGGTGAGACTGACATTGAAGAATCGTCCGAAGACTTCATTCATAGCGAGCAAGGCGGCCGCCGTGCCGCCCGAGCCTCTGAGAAACTGCCGCCGCGTGACGCCCAACTTCTTACTCGCTTGCTCAGTCAGGTCTTCGAGCCGCGCTTCAACATGCTTTTGTTGCTGAGTTTGTGGCACGGGCATGTACTCGCCGTTTGAAATCATTTGTGTTGGGATGGGCGAACGCAATCGTTCTCCGACGTCGGCGCGTTCGCACTTGGCGACTTGTTCATCGTCCAGCAGCCCATGATCTTCTTCCCAAACTCGACCAGTTTCATTCCATTTGGTCATAGTAATATTCTCCTTTGTTGAGTTCCTCGGATTGATGACAGCCATTATCGAGCAGCGGACGTTGTTGCGCGGACCATGATGGCAGGTTCATGGGGCACGACTAGCAAGTGATTCATATCCGCTTGGCGACGACCGCACGATAAGCTTTGGCACGCTAGAGACAAGGCAAAAAGCAGGCAAAAAGCCCCCAAAGCCAAAAAGCTCCTTGCAGACGGGAGCCGTTCGGGCGCAGTGCCCGGCTCGGTTAACAACAAGAACTTTTCCAACAACTATTCTTTTATGAACGCTATTCTTGGCTCTTCGCTGGCTTCCGCTTTCACGCTGACGCCACTGTCTGTTCTCGGTCAAGCGTTCGATATAACGACTTTCGATACCACCACCACTGGGCGATGGTCGTCCCTGGCCAACACGACGCTCCACGTTCCGAAAGTGCCGAACGGTTCGGTGAAACTCGATGGCGCCGCCTCGTCTTCGGAATACGGCGGTTTCAAGGAAGTGACCGTGACACCTGGGGTGAACGCGTGGATTCTCGATTTCCCATCGGACCGAGTTTGGAATAATGCCGCTGACTCCAGCTTCTCGTTCTGGCTCGCTCATGATGATGACAATTTCTACGTGGGCGTGCATGCCAAGGATGACGTTGTCAATAGTGACGACCCCAACTCTCAGTTCTGGAAAGATGATGCCATCGAAATCGTCGTCGATGCGCTTGCGGATCGGTTCGACAATAACACCGACAATTCCAAGGACCCGGTCGGCGGCCACAATTATGTCAATTACCAAGCCCGATTTTCGGCTTGGGATGAGACAACTGGCGCTATCGGGTCCGCAACTTGGGCGACGGCCGTCGATTGGAAGTACGGTGAAAGCGCCGATCTGTTTGGCTCTGGCAAAGCCGCAACAGGAGGTTGGCAAATGGAAGTGCGCTTCAAGAAACGCATGTTTGAAAGCGCAACCGCCGGCAACAAGCTTCGGAACGGCTATCGGATGGGTTTCAACATCGGGATGGACGACGATGACAAGACCGGGATTGGAACGAATGGCAACAAGTCGCGCTCGCAGGATCTCGAAATACAATACTTTTGGGCGAATCGAACTCGCTACAAAGGCTTGAACGCTGAACTCATCGCCGGATTGACCCCCGAACAAAAGGCTGGAAAGCGCGGTCCCGATTCTTATCTATTGAATCTTGAATCCGGCATTGATTCCGCAGGCCGGCTCTCCCACGGCGGCACCGGTGAAATTATCTTCGGCGATGACGCTCCGGCTCAGGGCAAAATCCTGTTCCTCACGTCGGACGGCAATGCGCCAATCAATGCGGATCCATCGTTAATAGCGCTTTTGCGGGCCAGAGGTTACACAGTTACAGTCTCGGGTCCGCCAGCTACGCCCGACCAGCTGCGCGCGGCTGCAATAGGCCAAGATTTGGTGATTTTGTCGGAGACGCTTGGCTCAACCTCTGTTCTTGATCCTGTGGGAGGAGCCACCGGCATATTCAGTCTAAAGGATGCCAATGTTCCAATCATTTCATTCGAACCTTATATGTGGGACAACGCCGATTGGGTGAAACGAACGGAGGATGGATCTAACGACTTTACGATTTGGGGGAATTCAGGCCGTAATGAGGCGGACGTGGTAGGACTTCTCGATGGGGGGGATTCTCTTCACATCATGAAACCGGGGCACGCTCTGGCTGCAGGATTTACCGGCAAAGTCAAAGTGTATGACGTGCTTTACAGTTTGAATTAGGGCATCCCCTCGGCCGACGCTGACGTCATCGCCAGTATTACTCCAGATGGAAAGATTCCGACCATTTTCGTTTACGAGAAAGGCGACAAGCTCGCAGACGGCAGCATTGCCCCAAACCTCCGCATCGGAACATTCCTCGGCCAGCTCGCTAATCCTAACGGAAACACGGCGCTGTTTTACGAAGATCTCTCGCAGGCGGGGCGAAATCTGTTCCTCGCTTCTGTGGCCTACGCGATCCCATCAAAGGCGGCTCCGACGCTCACGTTCGCGCGCACGGCCGCTGAACTGACCTTAACCTTCGCGGGCGGCACGCTCCAAAGCGCCGATGCCGTGACTGGTCCTTGGAAAGATGAAGCTGGTGGAAGCCCGCTTAAAGCTCCACTCACCGGCGCTCGGAAGTTTTACCGGGTGAAAGGCAACTAGCTGGCGCCGAGTTTTTGAGCACGCAAAACTGCGCCTGTCGGGACCAACGACAGGCGCGCTAGTTCTTACCGGAAGAGAACGTAGCCAGTTTTCTCTTTGTACCATTGGAAATCCTGGCGGCCAACGGCGTCGAAGGGTCGGACCGAAAAACTAAACCTGACGGGATACTTGGATGTTGGGCTGCGCCATTTCTTGATCTCGGCATGGCCATCGGCGAAGGAGAAACCGCAAGCGCCGTTGTGGAACGAAGCTGGAAGGTCACCCCATTGGCTCGCGTTGATATCGACGATGAAGAAACCGTCATTGATCGAGTCCGGGTGTTCGTCCACCGTGAGCCAGGTATTGGCGGGATTGGGGACATGAGTCGTTTTTAGGAATTGCCGATATTGGCCGCCCGCGTACCAGCTCTGACCTTTCCAACTGATATCGCTCGGATTGCCGCTCGACTTTCCAAAGAGCGCATTCATGGCGTTGCTGCGCAGACGTGATTTCCAACTTTTGGCTCTCTGCTGCGGGCTGACCATGATATCCGCCGGGCACTTGTAGATTCCTAGAGCAGCCGTCGTGTAAGGGGCGAGAACGCCGTTTTGCACCCACAGCACGTTGGTGTTGCTGATGTCGGCAACTGATCCGCCAGCCCCCCAGGTGATGACGTTGTTCACCCAGTTATCAAACTTCTTGGTGTTGATCGCCGATTCTGTGTCCGGGATCGTGAAATTGTTGGCGCAAGCGTCGTCGAAATCGCCGGCGTACAGGTGCCAGGCTTTGAGCAATTGTTGGTTGTTGCTCATGCAGGCGATGCCCTGCGCTTTCGTTTTCGCCTTGGCTAACGCGGGCAAAAGCATGCCCGCCAAAATGGCGATAATCGCGATGACGACTAACAGTTCGATCAAGGTGAATGCACGGCTGGAGGTGGAATGGAAGCGTTGCGCGTTCATAAGTTTTCCTACACGGTTATTGGGCTGGCTGACACGTGGCTAAGGAATCAGCAGCGGGATAATATCGAAACCTAGGGAGTCTGCAATTCTCTTTTTGAAGGCATTGCGGGCATTGCCTTCTCGTAGCGCAGAGTTTCGCTCTGCTCTGGAGTTTGGACATTTTCTGCATTCTGTAGAAGTCATAACTAGTCATAACTGCCTGAGTCGCCTGAGTCTTCTCCCGTAGGGAGGACGTGATAATAGCCGTTTCAACGCCGGGAGGCGAAGAGCATGAACCGTAAGTCCCGGATGGGACGGCTGAATTAATCGAATTAATCCCAAAGGTATTTATCATCGAGAAGCCGACAGACTATTCACACCCGGCGAAAACGAAAGAGCGGCCTCGTTCTGAACACGCCCTCAGCGCCCCGCGCCAAGCGTGTAAATCGATACGTCAGCCGTAGAAAAACTCGTAACAAGTTATTGGATTCGGCAGAATCCACCTAAACTAATAAACGTGAAAGGTCGGGAGTGTCGGTCAGGGAGCCTTCTTGATAAGCGGGACGTTTTTCCAGATCCGGATCCACCAGCGGCTCGGGCAGGGCCGACTCATCCAGGTGCAGCAGAGCGATGCGTTCGATGGTGTCCAGGCTGGTGATGTTTGGGAACATGGCGGCCGGGATAATCCGGCAGCCTGGATTATCCCCGGCCTCCTAAATCTTCTCGATTTCAATGCGGGCACTTTGGAAATCACCGGTTCTAGATCGACTCTGCCAAAGCTAGCAAGCGCTGTTGCTCCACGGCTTTATCGCTTGATCCTTTCTTTGACACGATTTCGCATTGACCGTACGAGAACGAATAAATCTAGCCATTCATAAGTTTGAGAGATGCGAGGGCGAATAGCCCAGCTTCGAAAGTTGAATGAGAACTCGTAAGACCTTTTTGGTGACTCTGTCGCTGTTAATAATGGCCAGCCTCTTTATTGTCCGTTCACGCGTTAGCAAGGAAACGCCGTTAGTCGTCCGTTCCGAGGCGCACACGTTTTGGGGAGAATTTCGAAACGCTGCCTTCCTTTTCCGAAGTCGAGAATTCGAAGGCATTCCTGAATGCAGAGTGTCTTCGTTTCCTGGCCGAGTTTCGTGCCAAGTGGATCTCGGGTCTCCAAGCTATGAAAGCAAAGGCCCGTCAAAATCCGGCTGAGGCAAGGGCCACCTTTAACCTCGATGATTCGATTAAAGAGCTCGAGAGCAGGATCGAAGAATTCAAGCGCACCGATCAGGAGTTTGTCTTGCTTGAGGAATTGCTCCTCGTTCTCCACCGGCAACGCGAGTATGACCGATGGCTCGATACTTATTTGAGCGTGTTATATAAGCACCCGACGCAATCGCTCGTTCGGAGTGGGGCGGAACGAGCATTGGAAGTAGCGAAGGTCGCAGACCGCGAATTCGAATTAGTATAGTAAAGGCGTTCCGGCATTTGCTGAACATCCCGTACGATTTTGAGACCAAGCCGAACATCGAGAGTCTGCTGAAGACGCCTCCGGAGAGTTAATGATCGTCTATGCAGACATCGCAAGACCTTTCTGATACAACGACAGCACGAACCCAGCCCGCGCGAAGGCGGCGGTGGGTGGCAGGCTGTCTATGCATCCTGCGCTTGCTCTTGTTTCGCAGTCAATTCTGCTTAAGCTTGGCCGTCGGAGAAAGCATGCGGCCGACCTATCAGACAAGCGATCTGCTTCTCGTGCACAAGCGCGCTTATCAAGCTGCGGACCCGCAACTTGGTGACATTGTCGTCGCCCGCTATCGGGAAGACACCATTGTCAAGCGCATCGTCGGTTTGGCCGGGGAGACGGTCGGAATTGCTGATGGCCAACTGAGGATCAACGGTTCTCCAATGGAAGAGAATTATTCGATTGAAGCTGGCCCGCTCGACGTCGGAAAGGGAAGAGTCGCAACAGGGAAAGTCGCCTTGTTTGGCGATAACCGCGCGTTACCGCGTCGCATGGCCGTTCCGGCAGTCGTTGCGAAAGACCAGATTATCGGCAAAGTGATCTTTGCGATTCGCTTCAAACGAAGCCGCGTTGATCCCGTCGAGGGCGATAGCGGCAGTTAACTTTGAGTATGTCTTCAAAGCCGTCCAGTGAAGAGGCTATTTTTGATGCGGCCATTCAATTAGCCACGCGCCAGGAACGGGCCGCGTATCTGAAAAAAGCGTGCGGCTCCGATTCAGCGTTGCGCGGGCGCGTCGAGGACTTGCTCCGGGCACACGACGAAGCCGGCGAGTTCCTGGAAACACCCCTTGTGACGAGCGAACGCGCTTTAGCGGACAGCACGCCAGCCACCGGACAGTCTGGCGAGACATCGACCCTCGCAATTACCGAGAAACCTGGCGACACAATCGGCCGGTATAAACTTCTTCAAGTCATTGGCGAGGGTGGTTGCGGCGTCGTTTACATGGCCGAGCAACAGGAGCCCGTGCGCCGCCGCGTCGCTTTCAAGATCATCAAGCTTGGTATGGATACCAAGAGCGTCATCGCGCGTTTCGAGGTGGAACGCCAAGCATTGGCGCTGATGGACCATCCGAACATTGCCAAAGTGCTCGACGCCGGCGCGACCGAAACAGGCCGGCCGTTCTTTGTCATGGAATTGGTCCGTGGCATCCGGATCACGGAGTTTTGTGATCAGAATAATTTGCCGACCGAAGAACGACTCAAGTTGTTCATGCAAGTTTGCCGTGCGATTCAACACGCTCATCAGAAGGGAATAATTCATCGAGACATTAAGCCCTCCAACATTCTGGTTACTTTGCACGATGGTGTTCCTGTGGCGAAAGTCATCGATTTCGGTATCGCCAAAGCCACCGAGCAACGTTTGACCGACAAAACTTTGTTCACGGAGTTCCAAGCTTTCATCGGCACGCCTGCGTATGTCAGTCCCGAGCAAGCGGAGATGAGCGGGTTGGACATCGACACACGCAGCGACATCTATTCGCTAGGCGTGCTGCTCTACGAACTGCTGACTGGCCGCACGCCTTTTGATCCCGAAGAACTGGCGCGCTCCGGGCTCGATGAGATGCGCCGCACCATCCGAGAGTCGGAGCCGGCACGGCCTTCGAATCGGCTCAGCACCATGCTTCACGCGGAGCTAACTACGACAGCAAAACGCCGCCAGGTTGAACCGCCGAAGCTTATCTCACGCATACGCGGCGACCTTGACTGGATCGTGATGAAGTGTCTCGAAAAGGACCGCACCCGCCGCTATGAAACGGTCAATCTCCTGACGCTGGACATCGAGCGTTTTCTGAACCAGGAAGCAGTTTTCGCCCGGCCTCCCAGCAAAATCTATTTGCTGCAAAAGATGGTGCGCCGAAATCGGGCGGCGTTTATCGGCGCATCATCAGTCGCAGCGGCGCTGATCGTCGGCTTGATTGTCTCGACGGTGCTATTCTTTCGCGAGCGTGATGCGCGCAAGGATGCAGTGACTGCCGAGCGCGAACAGACGCGTCTTCTCGGTGTCGCCGATCAAGCCCGAGCCAGCGAAGCCGAGCAACGCCAACGCGCCGAGGCCGAACGCCACACTGCGCTGCGGACAGCGTACAATTCAGACATGAATGTGGTCCAGCAAGCCATGACCGCGAACAATTTCGGACGGGCGGTCGGCCTGCTCAATCGGCATTGGCCTGGAGGAAAGCCCGAAATCCGGCATTCAAAATCCGCAACCGAACACGACTTTCGCCAATGGGAATGGCGCTACTTCTGGAGCCAATTGCAGAGCGACGCCGCGTTCGCTTTGCCTCGCCAATCCAACTCAGTCGTGAACGTGGCCATCTCTTCCGACGGTCGCTTTTTAGCTTCGAATGCGAGAGATGGTGGACTTAAGCTCTGGGATTTGTTCCGGCGAGCTGAAGTAGCAACGTTCCGGGAGCAAGGATCTGGCTTCGGCTCTGGTGCCGGCCCCTTTGCCTTTTCGCCTAAGGGCGATCGCCTGGCTGTTGTCATTAACCGCGGCCCACGCCAAACCTCTGTCAGCGTGCGAGCCTTGCCGACGCGTGAAATCGTCGCGGAATTTTTCATTGACCGAGGGGCGCAGGCCCTCACCTTCACTCCCGGTGGCGCTAAGCTGATCGTTTTGGGAGGCGATATGGCCATTCGGGCATGGGATTTCGAAAAGCAAGACTTCGGTCAGGAAACGCCGGTCCGCCTGCAAATGGAGGGGTTTCGCCGCCGAACCGTGCACCTTTCCCCTGACGCTCAACGCGCAGCGCTCAGCGACGATGAAGGAAACATTCGATTCTTTGATCTGAATACCGGCGCCGAGCTGTTTAACGTCCCTGCTTTTGAGAGAGCCTCCATCGCTCGAATGGCGTTTTCACCGGATGGCGAGTTGCTCGCGGTCACATCTTTTGTCAGCGATACGGTGGTAAAGCTTTTCTCGGTAAAAACAGGCCGGGAAGTTGGCCAGCTCGTGGGCCACGCCTCGTGGATTCCCGGGCTTACTTTTACAGCGGATGGAAAACGGCTGATTTCGGCCGGTGCAGATCAGACCATCCGCATTTGGGATATCGTAGAGCGCAGGGAATTGACGGCCTTGCGAGGTCACCTCTCGGAAGTCAATTGCGTCGCCGTCACGGGCGATGGGAAGACCATTGTGAGCGGATGCAAAGATGGCACCTTGTTTGGGTGGGACGCTGAGCAAATCCAACGCAAGAAATCGTTCGAGACGCTTCCAACACCGGTTGCAAGTGTTGAATTCCTGCCGAACAGTGAAGGGATGTTAACGGTGAACGCCAGCGACGGGAGCGTCAGTCTCTGGGATTGGGCAACCCTTCAGGAGAAAGAACGCCTTAGCGTGCTCGGACACCGCGTTACGCGCATCATAACTTCGCCGGATGGCATGCGGATTTATGCCGGATATCAGGACGGAGAGATTAAGGTGCTCGATTGGCAAACTCGCGCGGTGATTACGAACCTTCCGAGTCCTGTGGTTTCTGGCCGCGGCTTTCCCGGACGGGGTTTTCCGGGGCCGGGACGATTTCCAGGGCGATCAGCGTCGGGGCCAATCGCTCTCATTGAGAGTGGACGCACATTGTTGGCGGCGGGGCCCGGTCCTATCGTTCGTTTGTGGGACACGACATCATGGCGGTTGAAGACTGAGTGGAAATCCAGCGAAGGCTTTCCGGGGCATGGCGGTCAAATGATTCTCTCGCCCGATGAGCGCCTCCTGGCAGTGACGAGTTTCGGTGGAGCGATTGAATTCCGAAACGTCCAAACCGGCGTGGCGGAAACGACGTTGTCCGCATCGGACTGGGGCGCGTCTGGCATAGCTTTCTCGCCAGACGGCAACTTGTTTGCAACATCGTCCGGTGAGGGAACTCTGACGCTCTGGAATGTTTCTGAAACTAAAATAGTCGATGTGTTGCGCGGCCACCTCTTGGGCGTTCACGCCGTTGCTTTCTCACCGGACGGCCAACGGATTGCCTCGGGAAGTGTCGGCAACGAAGCGGTGAAATTATGGGATGCCGTCACGCGTCAAGAAGCAGCCACACTCGCTGCGCCAGGCCTGCTCAGCGAATCCGTTACATTCTCTCCAGGCGGCCGGATGCTCGTTGCCATTAGCCGGGAACGCGTCGCGACCATTTGGCGCGCCCCGTCTTTGGCTGAGATCGAAGCGATCGAGAAAGCGCAATTGGGAAGCACGCCGTAGGGTCTTTAGATTGAACAAGGCGGTTTTAAGGCAGGGCGAACCTGCCGGCGAGCCGACAGAAGCCATTTGCGATTACTGTTTGTCGGCTCACCGGCAGGTTCGCCCTGCCCAACCGCGGACAGTTGGGATTTTCTGCACAAACAAATCCAGGAGTGTGATCGGAAAATCGAGTTGGCCCTCCAAGCCATTCCGACGGTCCGCGTGGTCGAGGTGAAGGTTAAGGTTCCTGCTTTGCCGGTTCCGGCGGCGGCCGAACAACCCAAGAAGAAGACCAAAGGCACGGAGGGTAAAAATGCTCCGG
>Ga0194128_10002548_pt1 | contig 29313 bp, 22 predicted proteins | sample TA2KigCa65mmetaG_FD_148650 | JGI IMG/M metagenome (GOLD analysis project Ga0194128, IMG submission 148650) | Freshwater microbial communities from Lake Tanganyika, Tanzania - TA2015037 Kigoma Deep Cast 65m | ecosystem: Environmental > Aquatic > Freshwater > Lake | place: Tanzania: Lake...
GGACGCGGCGGGCGATCCTCGCGCGCGCGCGCTTCGCTCACGGCGAGATTGCGTCCCTGGAATGGCTGCGCGTCGAAGCGCTTGATGACCTCGTCGGCCACCGCGCGATCGGCGAACTCGACGAAGGCAAAGCCCCGTGGGCGCCCGGTTTCGCGATCCACGGGCATGACGACGTGGGAGGGCTCTGCGACCGGCGCGAAGTGGGCCCTCAGGTCCGCCTCAGTGGCGCCGTAGGGCAGGTTCCCGATGAACAAACGGACTGCCAAGACTCCCTCGTGAAGGACGTGCGTGTCGGCGGCCTACGATTCTATCTCAGAAGCTGCACGGTGTTCTGGAGATCGGCGACGAAGGTGTCGTAGGGGACGAACATCCGCCGCTCCAGCGCGGAGGGGAACGACTCGCCGGCCGCCAGGTCCTGCAGGATGGCCACCACTGCGGTCGGGCCGCCATGGTTGAGCATCGCGCGCACCAGTCCCGCGCTCTGCGCGTAGGCGAGCCGTGCGTCGTCTCGCGACAGGCGCTCGAAGCTGCGGGCCAGGCGCTCGATGGGGAGGCGCGGGCCGGGGTTCGAGAGCTGCATGTCCGTCCACGCCTCGCCCGTCGGCTCGAAGAGCACCGCCAGCCCTTCGTTGAGCCACGTCGGCACGCCGCGCGGCGCGATGCTCTGCACGAGCGCGTGCGTGAACTCGTGCGTGAGCACGCGCTCGAGCTCCTGCGAGTCGTGATCCACGCCCTGCACCGGGATGCGGATGCGTCCGTCGTACGCGCCGGCGGCCCACTGCGGGGAGCGCGTGATGTCGCGGAACTGCTCCCGCGTGTAGAGCACGACGGTGACGACGCGCTCGGGGAAGGTGGCGAGGGCCGCGCCAACGCGGAAGTATGCGGATTCGAGGATCTCGATGGCGCGGCGCGCCAGCGCCTCGTCGCTCGGCCCCTCGAACAGGACCGTGAAGTGCGATCCCTGGGACTGGAAGAAGTCGCGGTGCACGGCGGCTTCGCGGCGCAGGGCCTCGATGCGCGCGTTGAGCATCTGGTCGGCGGGCGCGTAGGCGAGCGCCGCCTCGTAGACGCGCAGCGCCGTGTCGAGGTCGCTGCCGCGGTAGAGGATGTCGCCGAGCAGCAGCGAGGCGGCCGTGAACTGCGGCGCCAGCGCGAGCGCGCGCTCGAGCGAATGCTGGGCCACCGTCGCGCGGCCGAGCAGGTACTCCGCCATGCCCGCGCCGAAATGCAGGGTGGGATCGTTGGGCGTGGCGCTGATGGCGAGCGCGAACGCGCCCGCGGCGTCCTCGTGCTGCCCGGCGCGCAGCGCGTTCCAGGCGCGGTTACTCGCCGGCGTCTGGGCAGGCGCGGCGGCCGGGACGCACAGCCCCAGCGCCAGCACACAGGCACCCGCCCGGAGCCAACTCATCGGTGAAATCTTACCTGAAGGTGGAAAGGGAAGGACGCGGCGTGCGCGGTGCGCGCCGCGTCCTTCCGGGTCCTCATGCGCGCATAGGGGCGCACACGGCGTTCCCGGTAGCAGATCGGATGCCCGTTCTCGATCAGAACGGCAGCGGCGAGTTCGTCAGACGGCGGAGGTAGCCGGTCGCGCGGGCGATGACGTCCCGCGGCGCCAGCCCCGCCTCGCGCAGCTCGCGCACGCCCGTGTCGCGGTTCGACTTGCTCAGCTTCTCGCCCGAGGCGTTCAGCAGCAGCGGATGGTGAAAGAACGCGGGCGGGTCGGCGCGCCCGAGCATCCGCGCCAGCCGGATCTGCCGCCCTGTGGACGACAGGAGGTCGGTCCCCCGGATCACGGCCGTGATTCCCTGCCGCTCATCGTCCACGGTGACGGCGAACTGATACGTCCAGTGGCCGTCGCGGTCGCGCAGCAGGATGTCGCCGTACTCGTCGGCAGGCGACTGCACCTGCGGGCCGAGCAGGCCGTCGATGAAGCGCTCCTCGCCGGGCCCGACCTGCACGCGGAGACCGAGGCCGGGACGCTCCTCGAGACCCCGCCCGCGACACCTGCCGGGATAGCGCTCGCCGCCGATCGCCCTGCGCGAGCAGTCACAGGCGTACACGTGATGCGAGCGGCGCAGGCGCGCGAGCGCGTCCACGAAGGCGGTCTCGTCGTCTGATTGCCTCAACACGGGATGGCGGCCGGCGTCGGGAGTGAAGCCCAGCCAGTCGAGATCCTCCAGGAGTGCCGCCTCGTACTCGGGGCGGCTGCGTACGCGGTCGTGGTCCTCGATGCGCAGCACCACGCGTCCGTTCCGCGCGCGCGCGAGTCCCCACACATAGAGGGCGTTCACGACATGGCCGAGGTGCAGGTACCCTGTCGGTGACGGGGCAAAACGAGTCACAAACATGACAACACCCAACGCCCAACGCCCAACGCCCAAACAACCCGTTTTGGGAGTTGGGAATTGGAGGTTGGGCATTGATCGAGTGACATGCTGATAGAGCCCACCGCCCCAGGACTGTACCGCGAGACCGAATGATTCCCTGGCTCGATCCGAACGACCCGTTTCCCCCGGTTGAGCGCGCGCTGGCGGACCCCAACGGACTGCTCGCCGCCGGCGCGGATCTGTCCGCCGCGCGCCTGCTCGACGCGTACGCCCACGGCATCTTTCCCTGGTTCAGCGAGGAAGACCCGGTGCTGTGGTGGAGCCCCGATCCGCGGATGGTCATCACGCCGGGCGGCCTTCACGTCGCGAAGTCGCTGCGCCGCACCATCAGGTCGGGCCGCTACACCGTGACCTTCGACCGCGACTTCCGCGACGTGATGGCCGGCTGCGCGGAGCCGCGCCGCGACCACGACGGCACGTGGATCACGCGTGACATGGTCGAGGCCTACAGCGACCTGTCGGCGCTCGGCTACGCGCACTCGGTCGAGGTGTGGTCCGGCGACGTCCTCGCCGGCGGGCTCTACGGGGTGGCGCTCGGACGCATGTTCTACGGCGAGTCGATGTTCAGCCGCCAGGCGGACGCGTCGAAGGTGGCCCTCGCCTTCCTCGTCCGGCAGCTCGAGCGCTGGGGCTTCGAGATGATCGACTGCCAGATGTCCACGCCTCACCTCGCGTCGATGGGCGCCTGCGAAATCCCGCGCGCGGAGTTTCTCCGCCGCCTGCGGGCGCTCGTCGTGCTGCCGCCCCAGCCCCTGCCGTGGACGTTTACAATAGCTTCGGATGCCGTCTGACTCGCGCGTGCTCCCTTCGTCGCTGGCGGAACCGCGCAGCGAGCAGACGCTGCAGCGGCCCCGGATGTGGCGCGTGCTCCTGCACAACGACGACTACACCACGCAGGACTTCGTCGTCTGGGTGCTGGAGACGATCTTCCACAAGCCGCGCGGCGAGGCGTTCGCGGTGATGATGAGCGTCCATCGAACCGGAATGGGCGTGGCCGGCGTCTATACACATGACGTGGCCGAAACGAAGGTCAGGGCCACCAAGCAGCTGGCGGAGCAGCACGAGTATCCACTGCTGGTGACGATGGAAGCCGAACCCGAGAGCGTGAATTCGTAGCCGCAAATCGCAAATCACAAATCGCAAATCACAAATCGCAAATCGCAAATCACAAATCGCAAATGCCCGAAAGCCCCGTACCGTTCGATCCTGAAACGCTCGACACGATCCAGCGCGCGTTCCGCATGGCCACCGACCGGCGGCACGACGCGGTCGGCCTCGAGCACCTGCTGCTGGCGATCACCGACGACCGGCAGGGGAGGCGTGTGCTCGCCACCTGCGGGGTGAACCTCGAGACGCTGAAGAAGCAGCTCGAGGACGTGCTCGCAAAGGCGTTCACGCCCGTGCCGTCCAGCGCGGCCAGCGAGCCCGAGCCCACGCTGGGGTTCGACCGGGTCATCCAGCAGGCCGTCGTGCACGCGGCGGTGTCGAGTGCGAAGCACGTGGACACGGGAAGCCTGCTCGTCTTCATGCTGCAGGAGGAGGAGAGCCACGCGGCGTTCTTCCTCCGCAACCAGGGCGTGGACCGCCTGACGCTGCTGCGCGTGATCTCGCACGGCGGCCATGGCGAGCCCGAGCACGCGCCCGCGGGTGAAGGGGAGCCGGGCGCGCCGCCGCCGGATCCGCTCCAGGCGTATGCGACCGACCTCATCGCGCGCGCGGCGGCGGGACAGATCGATCCGCTGATCGGGCGGCGCCTCGAGCTCGAGCGGATGATCCAGGTGCTCTGCCGCCGGCGGAAGAACAACCCGCTGCTCGTCGGCGAGCCGGGCGTCGGCAAGACGGCGCTGGCAGAGGGGCTCGCGCTCCGCATCCACCAGGGCGAGGTGCCCGAGGTGCTGAAGGACGCGAAGGTCTACGCGCTGGACCTCGGCTCGCTGCTGGCGGGCACCCGCTACCGCGGCGACTTCGAGGAGCGCGTCAAGCAGGTGCTCGAGCGGCTCGGCCGCGAGCAGAACGCGATCCTCTTCATCGACGAGATCCATTCGCTGGTCGGCGCGGGCGCCGCGTCGGGCGGCGCCATGGACGCAGGCAACCTGCTGAAGCCCGCGCTCGCCAACGGCACGCTGCGCTGCATCGGCTCGACCACCTTCAGCGACGTCAAGCAGTCGTTCGACCGCGACCGCGCGCTGGCGCGCCGGTTCCAGAAGATCGACGTGCTCGAGCCGTCCGAGGACGAGACGCTCGAGATCGTGAAGGGGCTGCGTCCGCACTACGAGTCGCATCACGGCGTGACGTACACCGACGAAGCGCTGCAGGCGGCGGTGGCGCTGTCGTCGAAGCATCTCAAGGACCTGCACCTGCCCGACAAGGCGATCGACGTCCTCGACGAGGCGGGCGCCGCGCAGAAGCTGCTGCCGGCGGCGGATCGGACGGCGTCCATTGGCGCCGACCAGGTGGAGCAGGTCGTCGCGAAGATGGCGCGCGTGCCCGTGCAGGCCGTCTCGAGCGACGACCGGCAGGCGCTGGCGACGCTCGACGTCGAGCTGAAGCGCGTGATCTTCGGCCAGGACGCGGCGATCGACGAGGTGGCCTCGGCGATCAAGCTGTCCCGGTCCGGGCTGCGGTCGCCGGACAAGCCGATCGGCAGCTTCCTGTTCGCGGGACCGACCGGCGTCGGCAAGACCGAGCTGGCGCGTCAGCTCGCGCGCATCCTCGGCATCGAGTTCGTGCGCTACGACATGTCCGAGTACATGGAGAAGCACGCGGTCTCGCGGCTGATCGGCGCGCCGCCGGGATACGTCGGCTACGAGGAGGGCGGGCTGCTCATCGACGCCATCCGCAAGTCGCCGCACGCGGTGCTGCTGCTCGACGAGATCGAGAAGGCGCACCCGGACATGTTCAGCATCCTGCTGCAGGTCATGGATCACGCCACGCTGACCGACTCGCACGGGCGGAAGGCCGACTTCCGCCACGTGATCCTGATCATGACGACCAACGCGGGCGCGCGGGATCTCGCGGACAGGAAGCTCGGCTTCCGGGAAGCCGGCGCCGGCGCCGGCGGGTCGTCCCGCGGCGCACTCGAGCGCGCCTTCACGCCGGAGTTCCGCAACCGGCTCGACGCCATCGTCACCTTCAACGCGCTCGGCACGCGCGAGATCGCGCGCGTCGTGGACAAGCAGATCGACGAGCTGCGCGTCATGGTGGCGGCCAAGGGGGTGACGATCGATCTCGACCCGGCGGCGCGCGAGTGGCTGGCGGCGAAGGGGTTCGACCGCGCGTTCGGCGCGCGCCCGATGGCGCGGCTCATCGAGCGCGTCATCAAGAAGCCGCTGTCCGAGGCGCTGCTCTTCGGCGCGCTCGCCAGTGGCGGCACGGCCCGTATCGTGGTCGAGAACGATGAGCTCCGGCTTCGTATGTAGTGTCCGGCTTCAGCCGGACCACACTCATGTCGATCGCTGACATCCGCCGGGAATACCTCGGAGCACCGCTCGACGAGCGCCACTCCGATCCCGACCCCCTGCGTCAGTTCGCGCTCTGGTTCGAGCAGGTGAAGCCGCTCGAACCCGATCCGACGGCGATGGCGCTCGCCACCGCCACGCGCGACGGGCGGCCGTCGGTCCGCACCGTGCTCCTCAAGGGTTTCGACGCCCGCGGGTTCGTCTTCTTCACCAACTACGAGAGCCGCAAGGGGCGTGAGATGCGGGAGAGCGGCCGGGCGAGCCTGCTCTTCTTCTGGCGCTCGGTGGATCGGCAGGTGCGGGTCAACGGCACCGTCGACAAGGCGAGCGCGGAGGAGTCGGACGCCTACTTCGCCACGCGCCCGCTCGACAGCCGCCTGAGCGTGTACGCCTCCCGCCAGAGTGAGGTGCTCGACAGTCGCGGCCAGCTCGAGTCGCGGTTCGACACCACGCGCCAGCGGTTTCCCGACGGCAACGTCCCGCGCCCGGACTGGTGGGGCGGCTACCGGGTCATCCCCGACGAAATGGAGTTCTGGCAGGGGAGGGAGAGCCGGCTCCACGATCGCCTGCAGTACCGCCGCTCCGCGGATGGCCTCTGGATTCGCGAACGCCTGGCCCCTTAGACCACGACGATCTTCGACTTGTTCGGCTTCTTCGTGATTTTCTTCGTGGCCGTCGTGGTTGATTCCTGATATCGTCGCGCGACACGGCGGCGTGGCGCTGCCGTACCGGATACCCGGCAAGGTGCGCCGGGAAAGAGAGCGCGTGTGAGTCTCTTCTCTTCACCGTCCTTTCCGCTCTTCATCTCGTCATTCGCCGCTGAGCGTGTCGCGCGTGCGCGCGAGGCCGTGGCTGCCTGCGCGCCCGGTACCCGCGTGCTCATCGTCGCCGCGTCGCGTGGCGCCGCGGACGATCTCGCGCGCGAGGTGGCGGCCGCCGTGCCCGCGACCTTCGGCATCCAGCGCCTGAGCCTCACGCAACTGGCGGCGAAGACGGCCATCGTGGCGCTGGCGGGGAAGGGCGTCACGCCGAGCACGTGGCTGGGCGCCGAGGCGGTGGCGACGCGCGCGGTCTTCGGCGCGACGCGCGACAGCGCGCTGCGCTACTTCGCGCCCGTTGCCGGAACGCCGGGCTTCCCGCGCGCGCTGGCGCGGACGCTCCAGGAGCTGCGGCTCACGGGCACCGAACGCGAGCCGCTCGAGACGCTGCCGCCGGCGGGGCGCGACCTGGCCGACCTGCTCGACCGCTTCGAGGCGAGCTTCGAAGGCGCGGCGGCAGTGGATCGCGCGGAGTTGTTCAGGACCGCGGCGCGGCTGATTCGCGAAGGGCCGACTAAAGTCGGCCCCTACGACGACGTATGCGACGACGTAGTTGTCCTGCTCGATGTGCCCATCGCGCATCCGGCGGAGCGCGAGCTGGTGGCGGCGCTCGTCGAGACGACGCCGCGCGTGACGGCGACGGCGCCGCGCGGCGACCGTGACGCCATCGAGCAGCTCGAGGCGATGGGCGGCCGCCGCGAGGAAGCGCCGCCGGCGGGCACCACGGACCTCGCGTGCCTGCGCCGGTTCCTGTTCAGCGCCGATCTGCCGCCCGAGCGCGAGCTGGACGGCTCGCTGGAGTTCTTCTCCGCGCCGGGCGAGGGGCGCGAGTGTGTGGAGATCGCGCGCCGCATTGTGAAGGAAGCGCGGGCCGGCGTCCGCTTCGACGAGATGGCCGTCCTCGTGCGCTCGCCGCACAGCTACTTCGGCCTGCTCGAGCACGCGCTTGGCCGCGCGGCGGTGCCCGCCTGGTTCGACCGCGGCACCCGTCGTCCTCACCCCGCCGGCCGCGCGTTCCTCGCCCTGCTGGCATGCGCGGGCGAGCATCTGTCGGCCGCGCGGTTCGCGGAATATCTGTCGCTCGGGCAGGTTCCAGTCGAAGCAGGCGATGGGGGCTGGGAGCCCTCGACGGACGAAGTGTTCGGGCGGGCTGCTGGAGACGGCAACGGTGACGGCGAGGAGACAGAAGAAGAGGGGAGCGAGGAATCGGCCGTCGTCGCCGGCACGCTGCGCGCGCCGTGGCGCTGGGAGAAACTGCTCGTCGAGGCGGCCGTCATCGGACAGGACGCGGCCCGGTGGCGGCGGCGTCTCGACGGCAAGGCCGCCGAGCTGAAGCTGCAGATCAAGGAAGCGCAACGGCAGTACGGCGACGAGAGCGGCCTGGTGCACGGCCTCCAGCAGACCGACGCGCAGCTTGCACATCTGAAGGCGTTTGCGCTGCCGCTCATCGAGGCGCTGGCGTCGTGGCCGGCGCAGGCGACGTGGGGCGAGTGGCTCGACCGCTTGACCGCGCTCGTGCCGCGCGTGCTGCGGTCGCCGGCGCAGGTGCTGCGCGTGCTCGCCGACCTCCGGCCGATGGCCGAGGTGGGCCCGATTGATCTCGACGAAGCGCGCCGCGTGCTCAACGAGCGCCTGCTGACGCTCGAGTCGGAGCCCCCCTCGCGCCGCTTCGGCCGCGTGTTCGTCGGCACGCCGCAGCAGGCGCGCGGCCGCAGCTTCCGCGTCGTCTTCGTGCCCGGGCTGGCGGAGCGGATGTTCCCGCAGAAGCCGCGCGAGGATCCCCTGCTGCTGGACGACGAGCGCGCGCGGCTGAATGCGCGGGCGACGAAGACGTCGCCCCTCCAACTGCAGCGCCAGCGCCTCGAGCAGGAGCGGCTGCTGCTGCAGCTCGCCGCCGGGACGGCGTCGGAGCGGCTGTACGTGTCCTACCCGCGCATCGAGCTGACCGAATCGCGGGCGCGCGTGCCGTCGTTCTACGCGCTCGACGTGATGCGGGCCGCCACCGGCAAAGTGCCGGACTACGAGTGGCTCGAAGCACAGGCGCGCACGAAGGGCAACGCGACGCTGGCCTGGCCCGCGCCGCTGCGCGCCGATGACGCGATCGACGACCAGGAGCACGACCTCGCGACGCTGCGGCGCCTGCTCGACGAGAAGGATCTCGCCTCGGTCAAGGGCCACGCCCACTACCTGCTGAAGCTGAACGAATGCCTGCGCCGCTCGGTGATCGCCCGGTGGTCGCGCGGTGAGCCGCGGTGGTCGGTCAGCGACGGCCTCACGCGCGTGTCCCGCGACATCGCGCCCGTCCTGGCGACGCAGCGCCCGACCGCGCGCGCCTACTCGCTCTCCGCCCTCCAGCGCTTCAGCGCCTGTCCGTATCAGTTCGTGCTCGCGGCCATCTTCCGGCTCGAGCCGCTGCGGCAGCCGGAGCCGCTGCAGCGCATGGATCCGCTCACGCGCGGCAGCCTGTTCCACGACATCCAGGCGCGCTTCTTCCGCGCGCTCGAGAAGCGGGAGGCGCTGCCGGTGACGGCGGCGACCGCCGAGGCCGCGCGTGCAGTGCTCGACGAGGTGGTTGACGCGGTTGCGGAGCGGGCGCACGACGAGCTGGCGCCGGCCGTCGAGCGCGTCTGGGTGGACGAGATCGCCTCCATCCGCCGCGACCTGCGCGGCTGGCTCCACTACCTGGCGCAGGACGGCGAGGAGTGGCTCCCGCGCTTCTTCGAGTTCGGGTTCGGCAAGGTGCCCGGTGAGCGCGACACGCACAGCGTCCAGGAGGACGTCGTCATCGACGGCGGCTTCAGGCTGCGCGGCGCCATCGACCTGATCGAGGAGCACCGCGTCACCAAGGCGTTGCGCGTCACCGATCACAAGACCGGGCGCAGGCCGGATCGCATCGAGAAGGTCATCATCGGCGGCGGCGCGGTGCTGCAGCCGGTGCTGTACGCGATGGCGGTCGAGAAGGCGCTCGCCCGATCGATCAGCCACGGCCGGCTGTTCTACTGCACCTCCGCCGGCAGCTACTTCTCGCATCCCATTCCGCTCAACGACATCACGCGGCCGGCGGGCCTCGAGGTGCTGCAGGTGGTGGACCGCGCGATCGAGAGCGGCTTCCTCGCGGCCGCGCCCGCCGAGGAGTCCTGCAGCCGCTGCGACTTCCGGCCGGTCTGCGGTCCCGACGTGTTCCGCCGCGTGAGCCGCAAGCCGCAGGACCGCCTCGCGGACCTCCTCGCGCTCAGGAGCCGGCCATGACGACCGTCGGCCTGCACGCAGACGACGAGGCGCGCCGCCTGATCGCGGAGGCCATCGACGACACGCTCGTCGTCGAGGCGTCCGCCGGCACCGGCAAGACGACGGAGCTGGTGAACCGGATTCTGCGGGTCATCGCGGAAGGGCGGGCGGACGTCCGCGAGATCGTGGCGGTGACGTTCACCGAGAAGGCCGCCGGCGAGCTGAAGCTGCGGCTGCGCCAGCAGCTCGAGCTGGCGCGGCGCGACGAGACGGACGCCGCCGCGGCGCAGCGGCTCGCCGACGCCGTCCGCAACCTCGAGGAAGCGCACGTCAGCACGATCCATGGCTTCTGCGCCGACCTGCTGCGCGAACGGCCGGTCGAGGCGCGCATCGACCCGCTCTTCCGCGTGCTCACCGAAGGGCAGGCCGAGCGGCTGTTCAACGAGGCGTTCACGTCGTGGTTCCAGGCGCAGCTCGACAGCCCGCCCGAAGGCGTCCGCCGCTCGCTCCGTCGCGGCAGCCGTGCGTTGCGTCCGGGCGACACCGACGATGACGGGCCGATCGAGCGGCTGCGGCGGGCCGGGTTCGAGCTCACCGAGTGGCGCGACTTCCCGGCGGCGTGGACGCGGCCGCCGTTCGATCGCGCCGGCGACATCGCGCGGCTCGTCGAGCTGGTGCACGGCTGCGCGGCGATCACGGAGAGGCCGTCGTACATCGGCGACAACCTCTATGTGGACACCGAGCCGGTCCGGCGCCTGAGCCGGGAATGGGGTCAGACCCCCACACACGACCCGACTCAGGGGGTCAGACCCCCTGAGTCGGGTCGTGTGTGGGGGTCTGACCCCGACCTGGATTCGATCGAGGCGCAGCTCGTCGACCTGCGGCGGAATCGCGACGTGAAGCGGGCGCGGAAGGGCAGCGGTCCCGGGTATTCGAAGGGCGTGACCCGCGCGCGGGTGCTCGAGGCGCGCGACGCGCTGCTCGGCGCGCTCGGCGACTTCCAGACGCGGGCCGACGCGGACCTCGCCGCGCTGCTGCACGAGGAGCTGCGCGGCTGCGTCCAGGAATACGAGCGGCTCAAGGCGCGCGAGGGCGCCATGGACTTCCTCGACCTGCTCCTCCGCGCGCGTGATCTGGTCCGCGACAACGCGGTCGTGCGCCGCCACTTCCAGGGGCGCTTCACGCGCATCTTCGTCGACGAGTTCCAGGACACGGACCCGCTGCAGGCGGAGCTCCTGCTCCTGCTGTCGGCCGACGACCCCGGCGAGACCCGCTGGGAGCACGTCACCCCCGAACGCGGCAAGCTCTTCATCGTCGGCGACCCGAAGCAGTCGATCTACCGGTTCCGGCGCGCGGAGGTGGCCACCTATCTCCGCGTGTGCGAGCTGCTCGAGGCGGCCGGCGCCCGGCGCGTGGAGCTGCGCAAGAGCTTCCGCAGCGTGCCGTCGATCCAGCGGGCGGTGAACGCGGCGTTCGCGCCCGTGATGAACGGCGATCCGCATCGCCTGCAGGCGAGCTACGTACCGCTGGAGCCCGCGCGCGACGACCATCCGGGGCAGCCGTCGCTCGTGGCGCTGCCCGTCCCCGAGCCGTACGGCCACCGCTACGTGGCGGCCAGGGAGATCGAGCGGTCGCTGCCCGACGCGGTGGGGGCGTACATCGAGTGGCTGGTTCGCGACAGCGGATGGACCGTGACGGAACGCCGCGAGGCCGGCAGACGGGTGCCGCTCGAGGCGCGCCACGTCTGCATCCTCTTCCGCCGCTTCGTCAGCTACGGCGAGGACGTGACGCGGCCGTACGTCGAGGCGCTCGAGGCGCGCGGCATCCGTCACCTGCTCGTCGGCGGCCGCGCGTTCCACGACCGCGAGGAGATCGAGACGCTGCGCGCGGCGCTCATGGCCATCGAGTGGCCGGACGACCAGCTCTCGGTCTTCGCCACCCTTCGCGGCGCGCTGTTCGCGATCGGCGACGAGGAACTGCTCGAGTACTTCCACCTGACGCGGCGATTCCATCCGTACCGCCTTCCCGGGACGCTGCCGTCGCACCTGGAGCCGGTGCGCGACGCGCTGCTGGCGCTGCGCGCGATGCACGAGCGGCGGAACCGGCAGCCGGTGGCGGACACCATCTCGACGCTGCTGGAGCGGACACGCGCGCACGTCGGCTTCGTCCTGCGTCCCGGCGGCGAGCAGGCGCTCGCCAACGTCCTGCACGTCGCCGAGCTCGCGCGCCAGTACGAGCTCGACGGCGGCATGTCGTTCCGCGGCTTTGTCGAGGCCCTGCACGAGGAGGCGACGCGCGGGCACGCCGCGGAAGCCCCCATTCTGGAAGAAGGCAGCGACGGCGTTCGCCTGATGACCGTGCACAAGGCGAAGGGCCTGGAGTTCCCCGTCGTCATCCTGGCGGACATCACGGCGCGGCTGGCGCCGTTCGAGGCCGGCCGGCACATCGACACCGGCCGCGGCCTCTGCGCGCTGCGCATCGGCGGCTGGTTGCCGTCGGATGTGAACGACAACCGCGACACCGAGCTCGGGCGCGAGGCGGCGGAAGGGGAGCGCGTGGCCTACGTCGCCGCCACGCGCGCGCGGGATCTGCTCGTCGTGCCTGCCGTCGGCGACGTGCCGTACGACGAAGGCTGGGTGGCGCCGCTCAACGCGGCGATCTATCCGCCCGAGGATGCGCGCCGCGTCCAGTCCGCCGCGCGCGGCTGTCCGACCTTCAAGAGCAGGGACTCTGTACTGAAGCGGCCGGACAGCGATCCGGCGACGAAGCTCACCGTGTGTCCGGGCGAGCACCAGATCGGCGCGCCGGACGCCGGCTTCCGCGTCGTCTGGTGGGCGCCCGACGCGCTCTCGCTTGGCGCGGAGGCGCCCTTCGGGCTGCGGCGGGACGATCTGATCGTCAAGGACGTGCCGCCGGCCACGCTGCGGAAGCACCTCGAGAGCTACGACGCCTGGCGTGCCTCGCGCGCCGAGGCGATCGCGGGTGCGTCGCGTCGCTCCGTGGACGTGCTCACCGCCACGGAGTGGTCGCTCGAATCGGGTGACGAGGCGGGCCGTACAGGCCCGCCCTACGATGTCGCGGTCATTGTGGAGTCCGCAGCCGACGGGGTGCCGCGGCCCGGCGGCGTGCGATTCGGCTCGCTGGTGCACGCGCTGCTTGCCGATCTGCCCCTCGGCGCGGTGGACGAACAGATGGTGTCGCGCCTTGCGGAAGCGCACGGCCGCGTCCTCGGCGCCGATGCGGCCGAAGTCGCGGCGGCCGCCGCGATCGTCCGCACCGTGATGGCGCATCCGATCCTGCGCGCCGCCGCTGACGCGGATCGCGAAGGGCGCTGCTACCGCGAGACGCCCGTCACCTGGCGACTCGATACCGGGCGTGTGGTCGAGGGGAACGTGGACCTCGCCTTCACCGCGGGCGACGAGGTCGTTGTCGTGGACTTCAAGACCGACCGCGAGCTGGACGGCCCCTCGACGTCGCTCGGGGCACGCGCGATCGATCGCTATCGCCGCCAGGTGCAGCTCTATGCCGCCGCGATCGGTGCGGCGCTCGGCAAGCCCGCCCGCGCCGTCCTCATGAGGGTGTAGGCCCGAGCTGTAGGGGCCGGCCTTCAGGCCGGCCCGAGGGCGGCGAGTTTCTTGTCGAGCTCCGCGATCGCCTGCTCGAGCATCGCGCGATAGGCCGGCGCGCAGGCCTGCTGCAGCTGCGACTGCGCCTGCGTCCGCGCCAACATCAGCGTCGCACGCTGGCTGCGCCGCGCCGCGTCAGCAGCCGCCAGCGCCGGACCGGGCTTGGCGGCCTGCGCACGCTCCTCCTGCTGCGACTCGACGGACTTGCTTTCCCATCCACGTGCCATCGGGCCGAGAGTACCACCGGGAACGCTTCTTGAGTGGACGATTCTCGCGGGAGACGTCAGAACCCGCGCGCGGTGAGCGGGCGACGCATGCGTCGCCCCTACTTCGCGTGCGCGGCCGCGCGCTCGGCCGGGGCGACGCCCATCAGCTCCGCGTGCGAGTCCACGTGCGACTTGACGATCGCCTCGGCGCTCGCGAACGCGCCGGCATCACCCGCGCGGTACACGGCATTCGCTTCGATGAGCCCTTTCTGGCTCTCGGGCGTCGACTCCGGGCTGTCGTAGATGGCCGCGACGGGGCACGCGGGCACGCACGCGCCGCAGTCGATGCACTCATCCGGGTGGATGTAGAGCATCGTCGACGTGGCGAACTCGGGCTCGTCCTTGCGCGGGTGGATGCAGTCCACCGGGCAGACATCGACGCACGCCGCGTCCTTGGTACCGATGCAGGGATCTGTGATGACGAATGCCATTCGGTCGAGCTTACACAAAAAGCTCGAACCCGTTCAAGGTGGATTGACGGACGCGGAGAAGCGGCAGAACGTCATCCGGCTCGCGTTCGGCGGCAGCGAGGAGCGCTTCGAGGAGTTTCTGCGCGTCATCGGCGAGGAAATCCCGCCGGGCACAAGCGTCATCCTGCGGGGCCGCGCGGCCACCGGCGTCCGCTGGCGGGACAAGGCGCCGTTCGACGCCGACGACGGCCCGGGCACGAGCGACCTGGACCTGGCGCTCATCGACAGGCCGGAGACGTGACGCTGCGGCTGCTCTCCTGCAACATCCGGCACGCGGCGTGGACGGAGCATCGCCGCGTGTACGAGCTGCGCGCGCTGCTCGCCGAAATCAGGCGCGCGAACCGCGGCCCAGCGGGTGCGGTCGTGCACGGTGGTGACGTGCCCGCCGACGCGCGACGCCTCGGATCACTTTCCGCTGTTCAGCGAGCTTGGCTAACGGGCGACGCATTGCGTCGCGCCTACCTTGTGAGGCGGTTCGTCCAGTCCACGAGTCCGGTCACGAGCGCCGCGACCTGCTCGCGGCCCTTCTCGTCGGTGAGCGCGCCGGCGGTGTCGAATTTCTCCGCCGCCATGCGAATCATCACCTCGGGGCGGTTGACGAGGTGCACGTTCACGCCAACCAGGATCTGGCGCAGGTGGAACTGCGCGCGGACGGTCCCGTTCAGTCCGGTGCTGGCGCCCATGACGGCGGCGGGCTTGTCCAGCAACGGCGGGTCGGGCGGCCGCGACGCCCAGTCGATCGCGTTCTTGAGCACGCCGGACACGGAATAGTTGTATTCAGGCGTCGCGAAGAGCAGCGCGTCGGCGCCGCGGATGGCCTCGCGCAGCGCGGCCACAGGCGCGGGGTAGCCGACGGCACGCACGTCCTCGTTGTAGAGGGGGATCGCCGCGAGGTCGAACAGCTCGATGGTGACGCCGTCCGGCGCGGCGTCCTGCGCGACGTGCAGCAGCCGCGTGTTGAAGGAGTCCCTCCTCAGGCTGCCGGAAATGCCAAGGATCTTCATGGTGGCCGGGATAATATCGCGTCGGCGTTCCATGGAACATCGCGCGTTCGGTCGCACGGGCCTGACGGTTCCCGTGGTCGGCATGGGAACCTGGCAGACCTTCGACGTGCGCGGCGCGCAGGAGGCCGAGCGGCGCGCGGTCACCGACGCCGCCATCGACACGGGCGCGGCGTTCTTCGATTCCTCGCCGATGTACGGCGAGGCGGAGCGCGTGCTCGGCGAGACGCTGCGCGGCCGGCGCGACGCGGCCATCGTCGCCACCAAGCTCTGGACCGCTGACGACCGGGAGGCGGAGCAGCAGATGGACGCGGCGCTCGGGTATTTCGGCGGGCGAGTGGACGTCTACCAGGTGCACAACCTGGTCTCGACCGCGCGCCGGCTCGATCAGCTGGAGCGCCTGAAGGCGCGGCGCGCCGCGCGCGTGCTGGGGCTGACGCATTACAGCCGGCGCGCGCTCCCGGAGCTGCTGGACGCGATGCACGACCCGCGCGTCGGCGCGATCCAGGTGCCCTACAACCCGCGCGAGCGCGACGTCGAAGCGGAGATTCTGCCGGCCGCCGCCGAGCACGGGCTGGGCGTTATCATCATGCGGCCGTTCGCCGAAGGGGACCTGCTGCAGCGCCGGATTGCGCCCGCCGCGCTGGCGCCGCTGGCGTCGTTCGGCGTGACCACGTGGGGGCAGGCGCTCCTGAAGTGGGTGCTGAGCGACCGGCGGTGCCATGTGGCGATTCCGGCGACGTCGCGCCCCGCGCACCTGCGTGAGAACGCGGCGGCCGGCGATCCGCCCTGGTTCGGCCCGGACGAGCGCGCGTATGTCGCGCGCCTGGCGACTGGCGCCCCGTAAAGGGGCGCCCTACGTAGGGCGGGCCTTTACGGCCCGCCGGAGATGTCGATGAAGCGCCTGCTGAAAGTCCTGCTGCTCGTCGTCGCGCTGATCGTGCTCGGTGTGGGCGGCGTGCTCGCCGCCACCTTCATGGGACGGCGGCCGGTCAGCGACGGCCAGGTCTTCAACAGCGTGCGCATCGTCGCCGACGGCTTCTCGAGCATCGGCGTGATCACGATCGACGAGCGGCAGGTGGCGCTCGTGGACGCGGGCAACGATACGTCCGGCGAAGCGATCCTCGCCGAGCTCTCGCGCCGGCAGCTCGGTCCCGACGCGGTGTCCGCCGTCTTCGTCACCCACGGTCATTCGGATCACATCGGTGCCGTTGGCCTGTTTCCGAACGCGCAGGTGATGGCGCTCGACGCCGAGGCAGCGCTCGTCGAGGGACGCGCGGGCGCGCGCGGCCCGCTGACACGCCTGTTCCCGGTGCGGCCCACCGGCATTACGGTCACCCGCCGGCTCGAGGACGGCGACGTGGTCACCATCGGCAACGTCCCGGTGCGCGTGTATGCGGTGCCCGGGCACACCGGCGGCAGCGCGGCGTATCTCGCGGACGGCGTGCTGTTCCTCGGCGACTCCGCCGACATGGCGAGCGACGGCAGCCTGAGCGGCGCGCCGTGGATCTTCAGCGACAGCCAGCCGGAGAACCGCGCGTCGCTGGCGCGCCTGGAGCAGCGGCTGGTGGCCGACGGCGTGAAGGTGACGGCGATGGTGCCGGCCCATTCCGGCGCGTCGGACGGCCTCGCGCCGCTGACGGCGTTCGCGGAGGCACATCGATGAGGGTCAGACCCCCTGACACGGATCGACTCATGGGGTCTGACCCCATGACACGGCGCGCATTATGGGGTCTGACCCTCTCGGTGCTCGTCGCGGCGTGCGGGCCGAGCGGGGGGACGCCGATCACGGGGAACGGGGCCGCGGCGTTCGACGCAAGCCTGGCCGCGACCAGTGACGGCTTTGCCGTCGTGTGGAACGACACACGCGACGGCAACGCCGAGATCTATCTGCGCCTGCTCACCCCGATGGGCGAGCCCGCCGGGCCCGAGCGCCGGCTGACGAACAGCCCCGAGCTCTCCCGCCACGTCGATCTCCAGATGACGGCCACCAACAACCTGGCGTTGGCCTGGTACGAAGAAGCCGACGGCAAGATGCAGGCGAAGCTGGGCGTCTGGTCGCCAGGGGGGGAGCAGCTCTGGTCAGCCACGCTCTCGTCCGCCGAGCGCATCGGCCGCAACCCGCTCGTGCGGCGCGACGGCAATGGACTGATGGCGGTCTGGATCGAGGATCTGCCCGCCGATCTCGCCAACAGCAAGGACCGGCCGTGGGAGTCCGAAGTGTGGGCGAGCTGGTGGAATGCCGAAGGCAAGCAGCTCCGCGTGCCGCGCATGCTCGCGCCCGCCGGCAAGACGACCGCCAGGCTCAGCGCCGCCATCGACGGGCGGGGATGGGCGTGGGTGATGTACGACGCGAAATCCGGGACCAAGAGCGACGAGCTGCTGGTCACCCGGACCAACGGCAGCACCTCCGAGCTGGCCGTCCTGACCGCCGACGACGGCGTGCCGTCGAAGTATCCGGACATCACGTTTTCCTCCGACGGCCGCGCGGCCGTGACGTGGTACGACGAGCGCGACGGCAACCAGGAGGTGTATCTGTTTGCCGGGCGGATGGCCGAGTTCATCGAGGAGCGCGCGTTCCGCGTCACCGAGACGCCGGGCCGCTCGGTCGGATCGTTTCCCGCCTGGAACGGACGCCGCATCGGCGTCGTCTGGTCCGACGACTCCGACGGGCAGCCCGAGGTCTACTTCCGGCCGTTCAACGAGTCCGGCCAGCCGCTGGACGACGCGAGGCAGATCACGGACAACGAGACGGCGTCGCGGGCCCCGTCGATCCGCGCGTCGGGCACCGGCTTCGCGCTGGCGTGGAACGAGTCGGCGTCGGACCGCGAGTCTCAGATCGCGTTCACGTCGGTTCGATGAAGCTGCTGATCCGGGTCCTCACGACGATCCATCGCTGGGTCGGTCTCGCGTTCTGCCTCGTGTTCGTCCTCTGGTTCGCCTCCGGCATCGTCATGATCTACCACCGGCTGCCGCAGTACGGGCCGGAGGAGCGGCTGGCGCGCCTCGCGCCGCTCGAGGCGGAGGACGTCGAGCTCAGTCCCGCCCAGGCGTACAACGCCGCCGGCCTCACCGAGCTCCCGCAGCGCGCCTACCTCCTCACCTTCGGCTCGCGGCCGGTCTACCGCTTCCTCGGCCGCCGCGGCTGGGTAGCGGTCTTCGCAGACGACGGGTCGCCGTTTGTCCCCATCGAACCGGAGGACGCGGTTGGTGTCGCCGGCGATCTGTTTCCCGATCACCGCGACACCGCGCGCTACGTCGAGTCGATGACCGAGCCCGATCAATGGACCATCGGGCATCCGTTCCGGTTGACCGGGCCGCTGCACAAGATCAGCCTCGGCGATGCCGCCGCGACCGACCTCTACATCGCGCGGCTGACCGGCGAGGTGGCGCTCAAGACCACGCGCGCGAGCCGGTTCTGGGGCTACGCGGGGCCCGTGATGCACTGGTTCTACTTCCGGCCGCTGCGGCTCCAGGGGCAGGTGTGGACCAACGTCATCATCTACAGCTCGATGGCGGGGTGCGCCGTGTGCCTCCTCGGGCTCGTCATCGGCTTCTATCGCGTCCGCCTCCGCCGCATCTCGCCGTATGCAGGCTGGCTGCGCTGGCACCACTACGCCGGACTGCTCTTCGGCGTGGTCACGCTCACGTTTCTCTTCAGCGGGCTGCTGTCGGTGGTGCCGTTCAACTGGAGCCCCGGCAACGCGCCGGATCCCTCACAGGCGCTGCTCATCCGCGGCAGCCGCGTGAACCTCGATCAGTTCGGGCTCTTTCCCCGCGACGCCATCCGGCAGTTCAACGAGGAGTTCCGTCCGGGCGAGATCGAGCTGCGGCAGTTCCTGGGCGCGCCGTTCTACATCGCCTACGCGCCGCCGGCCGATCCCGACGCCATCGACGTCCCGGTGACCAACTACGGCGGCGGCGCGGCGCTGCGCAGCCTGCTCGTCAACGGCGCGGGGGACGTCACGCAGGTGGGGGAGCTCTTCAACGCGGAGGAGCTGCTCGACGCCGCGCGCGCCGTGATGCCCGACGCCGGCGTCACCGAGGCGGCGTGGCTGACGGACTTCGACGCCTACTATTACGGCAAGGGCCCCGACCGGCGGCTGCCGGTGCTGCGCGTCACGTTCAACGATGCGGACGAGACGATGCTGTATCTCGACGCGCACGACGGACAGCTCGTGCAGACGGAGGTGCGCCGCAGCCGCCTCGAGCGCTGGCTCTATCGCGGGCTGCACAGCCTCGACTTCCCGCGCGTCTATCAGAGTCCCTGGCTCTGGTATCCGCTCGTGCTCGCCCTCAGCGTGGGCGGGCTCGCGCTCTCGCTCTCGGCGGTGATTGTGTCGGTGCGATATCTCGGTTCCCTGTTGGTGCGATCCTGAACTCAGTCGGCGCGATGCGCCTGACGGCGGGAAAGCGCCGCTTCATCAGACCATACGACCGTGACAGATCGAGACCGGTCACATAGCCCTTCACGTGCGCGCTTCGGAGGGCGTCTCGCAGCTCGTTGAGCGACCTGCCGGAGATTTATCAGGCTGAGAACGTTGCAGAAAGTCGTAGTGTCCGGCTTTAGCCGGACCACGTTGATCGGCACCGCCGTGTGTGGTCCGGCTAAAGCCGGACACTACGAAGAAGTCGAAACCGCGCTAGTGTCACGACGTTGCGAAAAACTGCGTACCCGCACCGAGTGCGAAGCCGAATCGCACTGACAGCGAAGCGGCATCGCACCAACAGCGAGGCGGGAATTCGCACCTAGGGGATCTGTTTGACTAGTGGCGGTTTTCCCCGACGGAATTCCGTGGACTCGGTGAAGAAGCCCGACGTGCTGAGGCGGATCGTGATCGGCTGGCCGGTCTGGTTCTCGAACCACCATCCGTGGAGGCCGGTGAACTGCGCGTTGTAGACGCCGTGGTCGCTGGTCAGCTTGTTGGTGGCGAACCACTCCGCGTAACCCTGCGGCGAGCCGTCGGGGACGCTGTGCAGCTCGAAGTGGACCTCGCCGGTGGAGGTCCAGGAGTAGAGAACCGCCGCGCCCTTCTCGAGCCGGTACTTGTATTCCATCCCTTCCTTCGGCGCGAGCTCGATGGTGATCGCGTCGTTCTTGAACTGCTGCGTCTGGTGTGCGATCGACCACGGCCACTTCGCCAGCGTTTCCGCCTGCGTGGGCGTCTTGACCGCCGGCGCCGGAGTCTGCGCGGAGGCGAGGCCGGTCAGTACGAGCGCGAAGACGACGAGGGCAGCGGACGCTTTCATCTGTTCCGTCCTTATCAGCGTCCTGCCGACGACGCGCCACGCCAGCACGAGCGAGGTGACGCAGAGGGCAGTGCCGCCAATCATGAAGGCGATGACGACGATGTCCCAGGCGGGACGGTAGTTATAGAGCCAGGGGAAGTCGAGCGAGTGCAGGCCGTGGTAGACCCAGCGGGTCACCCAGTGGCCTGAGTTGTAGCTCCCCACCACACGCGCGGTCGCCGGGTCCACGTAGTACCGGCTCCGCCCCTCGTCGTCAATCTGCAGGCGGACCACGGGCAGCGGGCGTTCGCGGCGGCGATCGAGGTAGTAGGCGTCGTACTGATCGAGCGTCCGGACGTCGATGACGTTGAAGGGCGCCGCCGCGCGCGCGATCGTGTCCACGATGCGCCCGGCCGGGATCGCGGATTCAGGCGCGCCGGTCATGCGGACGATGCGCGTGTCGCCGCCGGCGAGCGTGGCGAGGTACATCGGCTCGCCGGCGATGGTGACCAATTCGAGCTGGCGTACGTCCAGGCCGGCGAGCTGCGCGAGCGCTTCGCGCGGATGCCGCGCCTCGAAGCGCGTCAGGTCGAGCGGGTCGCGCAGCGCGCGCTGCATGTCGCCGCCGCCGCGGCGTCCGCCGTCGGCGGGATCGGGCGGCGACGGAAACGGATCCATCGACAGCATGCCGCTGAACGCCCAGGTGGCCGTGAACACGCCGAAGACGAGGCCGAGCAGCATGTGCCAGCGCTTCTGGCCGTGATACGGAATGCTCGACGGCGTGCCGGCGGACCGGTACTGCCGGCGCGGCGAGTACATCCACGCGCCGATGACGACGCCGATGATCGCGGCGACGGTGCCGATCGCCGACGAGTAGATCACGACCTGCGACCATTCGGGCCCGTGCCGGCGCAGCGGCGTGAAGTAGAACCAGTGCGGGATGGGCCCGAGATACGCGCCGATGCGCGACGCCGTGGTCGTGTGCTGCACGACCTCGCCGGTCGCCTGCGAGACGTACACCTCGTCGCCGCCGGACCACGAGTATTTGCGCAGCGGGCCGAGGGTGCGGAACTGGCCCTGCACGGTCCACTGGTCCACGTCCTCGACCGGTTCGACGCGGGCGTCGCTGACGGCCAGTCCCGTCCACGCCGCCGCCGCGCGATGCACCATGGCGTTGGAGACGTCGATCTGCTCCTCGCCGGTGTCGGCGTAGACGATCGCCTCGCCGCCGCCGACGCCGAACCGGTACGCGGGCCGGCCGTCGAAGCTCGCCAGCCGCAGCTGGGCCGGCGAGGAGATGCCGGCCGTCTCGGCCGCCTCGCCAGGTGAGAGCGCGATCGTCGCCGGATCGAGCTGCGGCGAGCGCTCGAGCCGGTCGGACGGGCTCACGCCGGGGAAGTCGAAGTACATCATCCCGATCCCGGACGGGAACCACAGCAGGAACAGCACACAGAGCGCGACGCCCAGCCAGCGGTGCACGAAGATCAGCGAGCGCTTGAGCATGTCAGGCGGTCCTGTTCCGCCACATGGCGAGGCCCGTCACCAGGAGGGCCGGCGGCGCCAGGGCGAAGATGGCCCAGACGATCTTTCCAGTCAAGCCGCCGGGCATCCCCATATGAACCGGACGGGTCCAGGCCAGGAGCGTGTCGCCGGCGCTGCGCCGCGAGTGGTCGCGGGCCAGCAGCAGCTCGGCCGTGTACTGGTCGAAATGGAGCGTGACCTCATCGGTCGTGTCCACGTCGCCGTGCACGCCGCGGGCGAGGACCACGACGTAGGTGCCGCGCGCGTCGAAGGGAAACACGAAGCGGGCGAGGCGCGCCTGCGGAAACGCCGCGCGCGCCCTCGCGATGAGTTCCGCCGGTTGGACGAAAGCGCCGGGGTCTGATGGACTCGACTCGGGCGCGCGGACGACCGTGAGCGGCGCGACCGCGTTGACGGCGCGGCGGAACGGCTGCGGGAACGCGAAGTACATCCCCGTGAGCGCCCACAGCACGATCATCGGCGAGAGCAGGGCACCGATTGTGACATGCCACGACGCTCGGACCCCGCGGATCCACACGAAGAGGCCGCTCGCCGCCAGCAACAGCAGGAGCGCGGCGCCGATGCCGTTGATCGTCAGCCCCATGCGCGCGCCACGCAGGTTCGCGTGGAAATCCTGCAGCCACCGGATCGCATCGAACGGCAGCTCGCCGACCACCCGCCCGGTCTCCGCGTCCGCGAAGACCGTCCGGAACTCATTGCCGCGGCTCACGTACGCGAGGAACGTCCCGCGGCGATACGTCGGCCAGTCGACGCCGCTCACGCGGTACCCCGGATACGCCGCCTGCACCTCGCGGATGACGGTGGTGGCGTCCGCCAGCGTCCCGTCTGCGCTCACGCGGAAGTAATGCGGATACATCGCGGCCTGGATCTCCTGCCGGAAGACGAGCACCGCGCCGCTCAGCGCGATCGCGAGCACGTAGATCCCGGCCACGAGCCCGGTCCACCGGTGCGCCTGGAAGAGGAGCCTGCGCAGCACGCGCGGCGTACGATGCCACATCCCGCGCGCCGACGGCGCGTCGACACGGATCCTGACGAAGAATTCAGAAACTCTTCAGTTGGACGCGGATCGCGCACGCTACACTTGCACGCTCATGAAGATCGTGCGCGCGCTGCTCGTGCTCCTGCTCGTTGTTCCCTCACCGCTGTCCGCTCAAGACCGGGTCACGGTTTCGGGCATCGTCACCGACGTCTCAGGCGGCGTCGTGCCAGGCGCGCTCGTCGAAGCGCTGGCGGGAGGCGCTGTCGTGGCGTCGTCGACGACCGGCCAGGATGGGCGCTACCGGCTCGACGTGGCGCCCGGCGCCTACCAGGTTCGCGCGCGCCTCGCGGGATTCGCGGAGGCGGGCACCGACGTCGCGGCGACCGCGCCGGCGACCCGGGACCTCACGCTGCAGGTGGCGGCGATCGGCGACGCGCTGGTCGTCACGGCTGCGCGCAACGCGGAGACGCGCGCGAACACGACGGCGTCGGTGGCGGTGATCTCGTCGGAGGACCTCGAGGCCCTGGGCAGCGCGTCGATCGCCGACGCGTTGCGCATCGTGCCGGGGCTCAGCGTCGAGGCGACGGGACGCGAGGGGCAGGTGGCGTCGCTCTTCGCGCGTGGCGGGGAATCGGATTACAACCTCGTCCTCGTGGACGGCGTGCGCGTGAACCTGAACGGCGGGTTCTTCGATCTCAACCGCGTGTCCGCGTCCGAGGTGGACCGTGTCGAGGTCGTGCGCGGCGGACAATCGGCGCTGTACGGGTCGGACGCGATCGGCGCGGTCGTGCAGATCTTCACGCGTCGCGCCAGCCCATCGGCGCCGCCGCAGGTCTCCGGCGCGCTCGAAGGCGGCAGCTTCAACACGTGGCGCGGCAACGCCCGCGTGGCGGGCGGGGCGGCGCAGCGCCTCGATTACCACGCCGGCGTGTCGTACCGTGGGACCGACGGCGCGTTCGGCGACATCCTTCCCGAGGACGACCGCTTCGACCAGACCGCGTTCGACGGCAGCCTCGGCCTGGTGCTCGGCGACCGCGCGACCGTGCGCGGCGGCGTCCGCTACAGCGACGCGCAAGGCAAGTCGGTCGGCCAGATCGCGTTCGGTGTCCGCGACACGGGGCAGGCCTACGACTCGCGCGATCTGTCGTGGCACCTCGGCGCCACGCACCGCCTGGCCCCACGCGTGACCGGCACCGGCACGGTGAGCTACTTCCGCAACGACACGGATTCACAGGACCGCGTCGCGGATCCGGCGGTGACCGCGTTCGCCGTCCTCGGCGGCCGGATCGGCGCCGTGTTCCCGGAGAGCCCGCGGCTGGTCCGGCTCATCGATCGGACGACGTTCGAGGCGATTCGCACGGGGGCGTCGCCCCTGCCAGCCGGGCAGTTCCTGGCCACGACGCCGTTCGGCGTGGCGTTCGGCGATGGCACGTTCTCGAGCCGGACGCGCCTGCGGCGGCCGGCGTTCAAGTACCACGCCGACTACACCTGGCACGACGGCCAGGCGATGACGGCCGGCTACGAGTTCGAGCGCGAGACCGACACGCTCAATGCCGGGTTCCGCGTCTCGAACAACGCGTTCTTCGTGCAGCAGCAGCTCAGCGCGCGCAGCCGCTGGTTCGTCACCATCGGCGCCCGTGTCGATCGCAACTCGCATTACGGCACGGCGGTCAGCCCGAAGATGTCCGCGGGCGGGTTCCTGCTTCCGTTGACCGACGGGGCGGTGTCGTCGATGAAGATATTCACCAACGCCGGCCGAGGCATCAAGAACCCGCTCTTCGGCGAGTTGTTCGGGTCGCCGTTCTCGGACGGCAACCCGGACCTCAGTCCGGAGCGGGCGCGGACCGTGGACGCGGGCGCCGAGGTCACGCTCGCGGCACAGCGCGTGCGCGCCACGGTGACGTACTTCGACAACGACTACAACGATCAGGTCGCGTTCCGCTCGACCGGGGGCCGCGACGGGCGCCCCGACTTCATCAACATTGCCGGATCCGAAGCGAACGGCTGGGAGCTCGAGGCCGTGCTCCAGCGTCCGGTCGCCGGCGTCACGATTGCCGCCACCTACGCGCTCGTCGAGACGCGGGTCACCGCGACGACGAGCACGAGCGAGCAGTTCCAGCCCGGCCAGCCGCTGCTGCGGAGGCCGAAACACTCCGGCGTCATCCGCGTGGGCTACGCGCTCGGCCGGGCCGCGGTGAACCTGGACGCGCGCACGGTGTCAGAGCGTCACGACGCCGCGTTCATCGGGCTGTCCGCGGTGCCGTCGCCCGGTTCACCGATCGCGGTGAGCCGATCGGTGGACATCACGGTGAACCCCGGCTACACGGTGGTGGGTGTCGGAGGCGAGTACCGTGTTCGCGACGAGCTGTCCGTGTTCGTGCGCGTGGACAACGTCGGCAACGCCGTCTACGACAGCGCGCTCGGCTTCCCCGGGCTGCCACGCGCGGCCGTCGCCGGTGTGAGATTCGCGGCAGGCGGGAACTAAGCGTTACGGACGAGGTCCGCGCGACGGTCAGTACCAGTCGCGCTGAGCGCCCGGCCAGCTGGCGCGCGCCCAGACACTCTTCTGGACGACGCCGTTGATGACCCGTTGCACGATCGCCGCCCCCGCACGCCGCGCACGAAGTAGAATCGCCCGCAATGGAGTCTCCGATGATTCAGCGTGTGCTCGTCTACGTGTCTGCTGCCATTCTCATGTCCGTGTCGCTTGCCGCCCAGGGGCCGGCGCCCGCGACGACCAACCTGCCGCAGTACCTGCAGCGTGCCTACAACGGAATCAAGAACAACCTGACGCGCGCGGCCGACCTGCTCCCCGAATCGGACTACGGCTTCAAACCGAGCTCGATGCCGGAGATGCGTACGTTCGGCCAGCTCTTTGGCCACGTCGCCAACGCGCAGTTCGGCATGTGTGCGGGCGCCAGGGGCGTGCCGAACCCGAATATGGGCACCGATCACGAGCAGAAAACCAGCAAGGCGGAGATCCAGAAGGCGCTCGCCGCGTCGTTCGCCTTCTGTGACGATGCGTTTGCGGGGCTGACGGAGGAGAACGGAGCGCAGATGATGCCGCAGGGGCGCGGCCAGATGGCGCGCGCGGCGATTCTCGCCAACATGATCACGCACTCGAACGAGATGTACGGGTATGCGGCGGTCTATCTGCGGGCCAAGAACGTGGTGCCGCCGTCGACGGACGAGGCCCAGCGCGGTCGCGGAGCGGGCCGCGGCGGCCGGGGCCAGTAGACGTCAGGCAGAGGACAGGAGGGCGGGCCTTGACAGCCCGCCTAGCGGCAGGCGGCGTGCTGACAGTCGCAGCGGAGCTCGATCTTGTTCCCGGCCTGCCTGCAGTGGTCGCTGCAGTACTTCCCGTGGGGCCCGTTCGGTGGCACCATGCACTCGCACACCGGATGCGCGCATTTCACCGCATCAGCCATGAGGCACCTCTCAGGGGCCAATCTACGCCCCTCCGCCGCGCCGCACAAGGCACTTGCGGCGCGGCGCTGGCGGCGCTCGTCGTCGCCACGCCAGCGGCCCAGGCGCCGCCCGACCTGCCGGTCGATGAGCTCCTCACGAAGGTTGGTGAGCGGGTGGTGGAGTGGTATGCGCGTGCCCAGAGCATCGTGTCGCTGGAAACGGTTTCCATACAGCCGCTGAGGTCGGACCTCAGTCCGATCGACTTCCCCCGCCGGCTGGCGTATGAGCTGCGCGTCGCCTGGGACCCCGGCCGCGCGACGCCCGGGCTGCTGCCGGAGGCGACCGTGCTGCGCGACCTCATCTCCATCAACGGCCGGCCGCCGCGCGAGCGCGATCAGCCGCAGTGCATGGACCCCAAGTCGGTGTCGCCTGAGCCGCTGGCCATGCTGCTGCCTGCCAAACGTGGGCAGTTTGCGTTCACTGTTTCCGGGCGGACGCGCGCGGCCGGACGCTCCGCCGTCCTGATCGACTACAGGGGGGTCGCGCCGGGAGCGCCGGAGATCAACTGGACGCGCGAGTGCGTCAGCGTCTCGCTGCCCGGCCGTTCACGCGGGCGCATCTGGGTGGATGCGGAGACCTACGACGTGCTGCGCTACGACGAGCACCTGGTCGGGATGTTCGATTTTCCGGTGCCGCGCGAGCACCAGCGGCGCGGGGCGTCCAACCGGATGACGATCGAGCGCGCGGACTCGTCGATTCAGTTCAGACGGGTTGGGTTCACCGATCCGGACGAGACGCTGATGCTTCCCGCGTCAGTGGATACGGTGCAGGTCGTGCGCGGCGGCGGCGTCCAGCGGACGCGCATCACCCAGCGGTTCACCGACCACCGCCGCTTCCTGACCGAAGGCCGCCTCGTCGACTAACTGCCAATCTCCAACTTCCAATTCCCAAACATCGGGAGTTGGGTTTTGGGAGTTGGGAGTTGTTCAAGCCTTGACAGGGGAGACGAAGAGCCGCCGCGCCGGCCTGGCCATCAGCCGCGCCATCCGGTTGGCGCGCTCGCGCCGCGCGCTGTCGGTTGCAATGCCCGTGTTCGCGTACATCTGCCGGTAGAGCTTCGACATCAGCACGAAGGCGACCCGCGCCTTCATCGATTTCACGATGCGCGCCCGCCGCCAGATATTGGGCAGGCTGTAGAAGGTGTCCCAGACCTCCTGCGTGTGCCGGCGGATGTCCTCGGGCGTCAACTGCGGGTGCGGCATGTAGATCTTCGGCCGCTTCGGCGACGGCAGCAGCCAATGCCGCGTCAGCGGGACGTCGTCCACCTTCTGCGGGTCGGTCTGGCTCTTTTCCCAGCGCTCGAAGTCCACGGTGCCGGGGAACGGCGTCAGCAGGACGAACTGCGCGAACGCCACGTCCGCCGCGAGCGCGAGCTGCGCGGTCGCGTCGAAGGTCTCCCGCGTGTCGGTGGGAAGGCCGAAGATGAACGACGCGAGGATGTGCACGCCGTGCGTGCGGAAGATCTGGAGCTGCTTGGCGAGCTCCTCGCCCGCCAGGTTGAAGTCCTTGTAGATGGACTTGAGCCCTTCCTTGGTCACCGACTCGACGCCGACGAGCGCGCCCTTGATGTGCGCCTTGCGCATCGCGTCGAGGAAGGCGGGATCCTCGGCCGCCTCCATGGTGATCTGCGTGAAGAACGTCATGTCGTCGGGCAGATCCGCCATGCGCTCCATCAGCTCGAAGCGCTCGCGGCGCACGGCCTCGAGCTCGCGCAGGGCGGTCGGGTCGAGCCGGCGCCGCGCCATGGCCAGGTCGGCGAAGGCGACCGGATAGAAGTTGTCGTCGGCGAGCAGGATGAAGCGGAAGCCGCGGCTGCGCAGCTCGCGGATCTCGCCGACCACGTCTTCGACCGTGCGCATGCGCGCCTGCTGCCCGTCGGTGCGCCACACGGAGCAGAACGAGCAGTGCTTCGGGCAGCCGCGCACCGTCTGCACCGACGCCCACATGTAGCTGTCGGGCGGCAGCAGGTCCCAGCGGCCGCCGAAGAACGAGCGGCCGTCGATGCGTCCGCCTTCGTAGACGTCGTTCGGGCGTCCGGCCGCGCAGTCGGCGAGGACGCGGCTCCAGATCAGGTCGCCGTCGCCCTTCACCACCGCATGCGCCGCGCCGTGCTCGCGCGCCTCGGCGGGGTACAGCGACGAGTGGATGCCGCCGTAGACGACCCACGCGCCGCGCTCGCGTGCGGCGCGGCCGATCTGGTAGCCACGATAGGCGTTGGCGGTGTGGATGCCGAGGCCGACCACGTCGCCCTTCGCGATGCTGTCGAGGTCGAACTGCTCGAGCGTCTCGTCCACCAGATGCGGGTCGCCGTACTCGGCCGGCGTCGCCGACGCGAGCACGTAGAGCCACCGGGGGGTGATGACTGCGGTTCCGAATGAAATGTCGCTGGGATTGACGAGATGTACGCGCATGTCGTCCGCCTAACCTACACTAGTTGGCCATGCGAAGCTCCATTTTTCTGTCACTTTGCGGTGGAGTGGCGTTATTCGCCCTTCATCTGTCCCAGGGCGTGGGTGCGCAGGCACTGGCCAGCCCGACCTATACCGCGGCACAGGCTGCCGCCGGCAAGGACGTCTACACGCAGCACTGCGCGTCCTGCCACGGCGCGAACCTCGACGATGGAGAGTTTGCGCCGCCGCTGAGAGGCGTGGAGTTCCGGCAGCGGTGGGGCGGGCGCCCGGCGGAGGCGCTGTTCACGTACACGAGCACGCGGATGCCGCCCGCCATGCCGGGCGGCCTCGGCGACGAGCGCTACGCGCAGCTGCTTGCGTTCGTCCTCGAGCAGAACGGCGTCGCCGCGGGCACGCGCGCGCTGCCGTCCGATGCCGCCGCGCTGACGCC
>Ga0194128_10002552_pt1 | contig 29283 bp, 19 predicted proteins | sample TA2KigCa65mmetaG_FD_148650 | JGI IMG/M metagenome (GOLD analysis project Ga0194128, IMG submission 148650) | Freshwater microbial communities from Lake Tanganyika, Tanzania - TA2015037 Kigoma Deep Cast 65m | ecosystem: Environmental > Aquatic > Freshwater > Lake | place: Tanzania: Lake...
TTGCCGACCGCCAACTGTTGCGCATGACGCGTCTCGATGCAGCCACCTTCGACGAAGACGGCAGATTGAGGTTCACTGGCGTGTGCATTCGAGGCAAAAGCGATCCGAAAGCGTCCGATGGGATGCTCGCAAGCCTGCTCAAGGCTCGCCTGCAAGCGCTCGGCGCCGCGCCGAAGTCAGTGCCCGAGATCGCCGTCGATGTGCAGCACCACGCCAATCCCGCGGGAACACTTCAGGCACGGCTGAACGAAGTTCCAGCAGCCAAGGGCGTACACGTCACTGCGGCATGGTATGACGACAAGAGCTCGCTCCATGTCGCCGCCGTCCTGCCGCGCGCTGACCAGCAGGGTGTCGTCGAGCAAGCGCTGGCCGCGTTCGCCAAGGATGTCGGCGTCATCGTCGCCAAGCCCGGCGCTTCCGATGCGAAGATCACTCCCAACTTTGTCGTGTTCGATGGCGCTTCACGCGGCCCTGAGTTGCAGAAACGCTGGGTCGAGCATGCGCGCAAGGAGAACAAGTCGTACTTGCGCCATGTTCTGATCCAACAGGTTGCCCCCGCCACGATCGAGAACGACAAGAAGCAGGTCATCGCGGACGACGAAGGCAACACGATCCACTTCTTCAAGGTGACGGGCCGGCTATTCGACACGGCCGGCGAACGCGGGCTCATTGAGAAAGAGTTATCGACGTGGTTGACCGCGCAATTGCCCACCGTCCTGAGCGCGACCTTTGAGCCGATCAAGCCGTACCTCGCTTTCGACGTGCGTGAGAACCCCATTTTCGCGCTCCAGGAGCGCGTCGTGCAGCGCGGCTTGGACGGCGCGGCTTTCACGGATGCCCTCTTCGATGAGAAAGGGTCGCTCGACCTTGTTGGCCGGCTGCATCGACCGGACGCCAAGGGCGCCCAAGAGTTCTCCGGCCTATTGGCCGAAGTGTTTAGCAAGGAGCCACTCGTCAACCTTAGCGCCGTGGTGGCGCATGAATCGAAACAAGTCGGCCAAGCGATCGCCTGGAGCGACGTGGTCAAGCAGACTCAAACGCAGTTAGCGGCCGATAAGCCTTTGGGCGAGCGGATCCGCGTCGATCGGCTCTACTACACCTATGAGGACCACCACTTGCGTTTGGCATGCGAAGGGGCGTTCCTGCACGACGGCGCGACGGCGAATCTCGATTCTGTCGTGTCGGCCGCGGTGGATGCGGTCACCTCCACGCGTGGCACGGCTGCGCTGCGGACCACGTCGCTGAAGCGTGTCCGCAATCCGCTGACCGACCTGCAGAACGCGGTCAGCGACCTGCCCATGCTCGATGGCGCCCTGTTCACCGACGTTCGCTATGGGGCCGACGGGCAGTTGCACGTCGAGGGCTACCTCGGCCAGGCGGACCAACAAGCTACACTGACGCCGATTCTGACTAAGCGACTTGAATCGGTCGCCAACCTCTTGAAGCCCGGCAGCGATCCGAAAGGGATTCCGGGTTGGTCGGCTGCAGGGATGAAGGTTCACACCGGGAAAATCGGCTTCCGCTGGATCGATCTTGTGCGGACCGGGCAGGCCGATTTGGCGACAGCGTCCGAGGCGTTCATGCGACGAACGCATTTTGGCCGGGCGTATTTCAAGTATGCCGAGCCTCGCTTGGGCGACAAGGACACGCGGCGAAAGCTCGTGTTACACGCCAACGTCCTGTACCTCGCCAAGCCGAGCCAGAGCGCCCAAGACGTCGCATGCAAAACACGCATCGAGCAGAAGCTCGCCGATCTGGGCAAGCGATTTCTTGCCGACGTCGGCATGGATCGTTTTCAGGTCCATGTCAATGAAATCGAGTCGCCGGTCCTCGATTGGCAGAAGCACGCCTTGGCGAAAGATTGGGACGGCGTCCTCTTCCGCGAGGCATCTTTTGATCGCCAAGGGAAATTGACCATCGACGGGTATTACGGAAGTTCCGATCAGTTCAGGCATGCCAAGTTAATGATCGATCAACATCTCGGAAGCGTTGACAACAAGGCCCTTGCTCCCGACGGTTCGGCCCCGCTGGACAGCATGACGCTTGTTTCGTGGCAACCCCTGCTCGATGACGTGCAACTTCAGTTCTCGCAGGCGAAGACCTCGCTGCATAAACAGACGCGCATCGATCGAGCGTATTTCCAGTTCGACAAATCGACCGGCAAGCCGATGCTTCATGTAAAGGGAATTTGCATTTATCACGGCACGGTGATGTCGCCGGCGCAACAAACGGCGGCTTTGATCGAGAAACTGAAAGGCCCGCTCAAGGCCAAGGGCGTTGACAATATCGACATCGATCTGGCCGGCATCACGCAGGCGGGCAACCCACTCGTCGAGCTGCAGAAGCGAGCCAGCGCCGGCAGCCTCGACGGCGTCCTGTTCGCCGAGATCGGCTTCGACGCCAAGCGGACTTGCTACCTCCGCGTCGTCAACATCCCCGAAGGGAAGGAAAAAATGATTCGCCAGTACATCGACGAGGCCGCTACGAAACACGAGCATCTGAAAGCGATTCAGCTGCGGTGACGCCGACGCATCAACCGGCCGCTCACGTGGGCTCGGCTCACCGAGTGAGTTACTTCTTCAGTTCCAAGAGGATTTCGTTGGATCCTTTTTGAATGGTTCGCGTCAGTTCCGATTTGGTGGCGGTCGTGTAGCGTGCCGGCAGGAGGCTTGGGCCGGTCTTGCCCGAAGCGCGCCAGGTAAAGCTGATGCGATACTCGCCGGCGGGTGCGCCGTCAAAGGCCTTGTAGGTGCTGAGCTTGAACGAGCCGTCGGCATCGACTATGCCGTTGGCGGTGATCCCCTTGGCGTCGCCGGTGTCGCCGGTGAAGGTGACCATGGCGCCGGCCATCGGCGCGCCGTCCAAAAACGCCCGACCTTGCACGCCATGTGTTGCCTTGCGCTTGGCCGTCGAAACGCCCGACTCCTTGGTCTTGATCGCTTGCAGGTTCTCGGTGTGCACGGCATCGAGGAGGATGTTGGCCAGCACCGGGCCGTCTTTCTTCATCGTGACCCACATGAAGTGATCGAATTCGTTGTAGTCGACGCCGCGAAGTTTGCTTCCGCCCCCGGTGGTCGCGAGTTGGTAGTAGTTCATGCCGTGTCGAACGGTCTTCTCGTAGAAATGACGATGCCCGCAGAACACGGTGTACGGGCGGCCGCGCAGCAGGAGCTCGAGATCGGCCCATCCGTTTTTGGCGCCGCTGCTGGCGTTCCAGAGGGGATGATGCAAGGCGACGATCGTCCAGGCCGATCGAGGATTGTCGACGAGCACCTTCTGAAAGTAGGCGAGTTGCTCCTTGCCGACGGCCTGAGAACCGGCCGGGTCATTGCTGTTGACGATGAGAAAGAGTGCATTGCGATAAACGAAGTGGTAATGACGTCGCCCCAGTTTGCCTTGCCAGAACTTTGCAGATTCCTTGACGCCCGCATCATGGTTGCCCGGAACGTAAAAGAACGGCATGGTGAGCTTGTTGACGAGGCCGTCGAACTCCTTCCACTGTCCGGCGTACTTGTCGTCGGCCATCTTGCCGCCTTCGATGAGATCGCCGACGGAAAGCACGAATTCCGGCTGCAGGAGATTGAGCTTCTCCACGGCCTGGGCAAAGACGTTGGCGCGATGTCCGCCGGTTCGGTCGCTGACGATGGCGAAGCGGAATTCATCGGCGTCATCGTTCCAGCGAAGATGCGTGACGGGGTTGCGGTCTTCCAGCGCGAAGTAAGTCTTCCACCCACCGCTGTTCAGCGTTGCGGAAAGAACAATGGCGACGCTGATTCCGACAACCGCGATGGCGGCGATCCACAGACGATTCATGCATTGCTCCGTTGCGCAGGAGGGTGATGGCACTATCGTAAGCAAATCCTGTCGATCGCCCAGAGCGCCGTGTGTCAATCGTAGGCGTCACGCCCCGCGTGACGAATTCCTCTCGCGGAGCGTGAGGTCTACGATGGCGCAGGGCGGCTTCGACATGCCGGCAACTCACGCCGCTCGGCTCGCCGATGGATGAACCGCCTGGCATTTTCTTGCGTAATTTCATTATTGCCTGTGCAGATTCTCTTTGTTTTTCGGTAAGATACCGCTAATCTCCCTTCGCCATGGGCGGCGGCATATCCGCACCGCAAACCTTCGAGCGCTCATGCCCTCGTCACTGTCTATATTTCTGGACTTCAATCTGCCCAATTCCACTACGTGGTTTTACTTCTCATTCCTCCTTGCTGTCGCGATGTTTTTTAAGTTCTCACGCTTTTTGAGCGTGCGAAATTTGGACGTGGTCCTGATCTTTTTGCTCGTGCCGGGATTTCTCATCCTACAAGCGTCGCGGCCTCGACCGACGCCGATCGAGAAGTCCCCGGCCGTGCAAGTCGCATCGCTGATTGGGCACGGGGCGACGGCGACGTCCGCAGCTGAATTGTCGGGGCATGTCGCTCATTTCTCGCATGAATGTGGGTCGGCGATCGAGCGGCACCAGTGGTTGTGGTACGGATATCTTTGGCTGCTGGCCGGCAGCGTGCTGTTTTTCTGCCGGTGCATTTTTGATCTGATCTTGGAGCAACGGCCGGCATTGGGGCCGAATGTGCAGATTGAAGGCATGGTTTGGCTTGCCGGCGCGTTGCTGATTTGCCTGTTGGCGGTGGCCTACAAGCAAGTCGAACGGCATCATCTGCCTCCGCTGCTCAATGGCCTGGCGGAACCTGGGACGCAGCCGGCGCCGTCGCAGGATCAGACGGTTTTTGCCGTCGCGTATCTCTGGCACGACTTGGCGCCCTGGGCGGTAGCTGTGCTGTCGTTCGCATGTCAGCTTACGGTGGTCATCTTGCTCGTGGTGATCTCCTGGCAGCATTTTCAGGACGTGACCAATGGCATGGCGGCGGCGGCGTTCTACCTTTTGCTGCCGTACACCGGCTTGTACGTCGGGCAGTTGCAGCATGTGTTGCCGATGGCATTGTTCCTCGGCGTGATCGTGGCTTATCGTCAGCCGACGGTGAGCGGAGCCATTCTCGGCATCGCGACGGCGGCGACGTATTTCCCGGCGTTCGTGTTGCCGATTTGGCTCAGCTTTTATCGCGAACGCGGCATGGGGCGATTCCTCGGCGCGTTCTTGTTGGCGTTAGCAGCGGGGTTCGCGGTAATCGGCGTCACGCTATGGGCCAACGACGTTCTCGAACGCAGCATCCAGAGCGCTCTGGACTCAGCCGCCTGGCAGCCGTGGCGAAATCCGGAAGGCACCGCAGAAGGATTCTGGGCGGGCATTCATTGGGCCTACCGTATCCCCGTGTTTGTGTTGTTCATGTCGTTCGTCGCCGCCACCATGTTTTGGCCCGCGCCGAAAAACCTGGCCCACATCATCGCCCTGTGCGCCGCCGTGTTCATCAGTCTCCAATGGTGGAGCGCCGAGCAAGGCGGCGTCTACGTTTTGTGGTACGTGCCGTTGCTCTTGCTTCTCATCTTTCGGCCCAATCTGCAAGACCGCGTGCCGCCCGAAATCGACCCGGAAACGGATTGGCTGACTGGGGCGATTTCATGGTGCGGCCAAACTCTGCGCCGCTTGGCGCGGTTGCCCGAACCGGCCGAGAAAACTCCCGTTGGATCGAATCGCCGCGCTGGCTTGCATGGTAGTGGTGAGTGACGAGTGGTGAGTGGCGAGAGAAGAAGTCCAATCTTATTCTCACCACTCGCACTCACCACTCGTCACTCACACATTGCGTCCGAAAAGATCGGTGCTCTGGGCAATTCAAGTCCATCCTCTCGGCAAAATCGTCAAAGTCGGACTGATGCGTACCATTGGAATCGCCGATAAATGGTGATGAAACCGCCTTTGTCGCGGCATTCACCCGGTTTCCGCATAACCCGCGGGGCATGGCCACGGGCGCGATCGCGCTCTACCTTGCGTCCCCTATAGGAGAGACGTCCCATGGTCTGGTCGAACTGGAAAGGATCCATTTGGCGTGGCGCCATGCTGGTGATGTTGTTATGGGCCGGTCTGGCCTGGACGCAGACGACGTCGACGAAGCCAAGCGTCGATCCAGCCGACAGCATCGTCACGGTGCATGAGAACGGTAAAGCCACGCGCTGCCGAATCATGGAGACCTGGCGCCTGCCCGACGGCCGCACCGCCCAGTTGCTCGAAGCGCTCGACACGGGCGAGCGGATTACCATCGTCGACGAGCCGGGAACGCACGTTGGGGCCATGGAGAACCCACGAGCCGTGCCGAAACGGATTTTCATGTGGGGTCAAGGCCGACGCATGCCGCCGGAGAATTCGCCGGTCCCGCCGCACTTGCGGATCGATTCGGGCACGGTGCTGAAAAATGAATCCCAGCCGCCGGTCGATGCAAAGCGGATCACGGCGCCGGAGATCGTGAATCGCGTGGTCGACGACAAGGTTGTCGGCGGTCCGATTCGTAAGGAAGGCCCCGTGACGTTGTTCGAGCCGACACCGACGCCCGCGCCCAAAGCGCCGGGGTTGCTCAATAAGCTATTCCCGAGGCGTGACGCGGTTGTCGCCAAGCCGGTTGAGCCGCAAGTCGTGGACTTCCCGAACACGGCAACGCCGGCGCCGGCGATCATCAACGCACCATCGCGTCCGGTAGTGCTGCCGAAGCCGTCGTCGCCGGAGTTCATTCGCCCGAAGGTCCCGACACAGCCGCTCGACGTGAAGGTTCCGAGCGTGAGCCAACCCGTGGACGTCGTTCAGGTGGACCCGGTGGGCAAGCCGATCGTCCCGGAAGCAAAGAAGCCGTGGCGTCCCGGCGCCAATATCCAGGCCTGGCTGGGCAAATCGACGCCCAAGACCGACACGACCAAGTCCGATGCCGCGGCCTTGGCGTCCGCGAAAGCCGAAATGGCCCGAATGGACGCGGTCCGCACGGCCGACGCAAAGCAAGTCGACAGGCCCAGTGCGACGCCTCCGAGCCGCGATTTCTTGGCAGAGCAGAACAGAGTGGCTCAAAAGCAGTTGGAGCAAAAGATCGAAAAGATGCAAGGCGCGCCGTTCTCGGCCGCGATGATGCCGACGCTGCCGCCGGCGCCGCAAGTGTCGCCGCTGGCGCTTCCCACGGTGCCGACGAAGGACGACAAGCCTGCCGTGCTACCGCCGGCGCCGACGTCCAACGCCACTTCCGAGAAACGCGACATGTGGGGCAACCCGCTCACCACGCCCGTGCCGACGCCGGGACGAACGCTCCTGGACGGCAGCAGCAAGGCCGCTCCGAGCAATCCGCTCACGTCGCCCGAGAAGCTGATTCCAAACGATGATCGCTTCAAGCCGCGCGCCGGGATCGCCCCGCCGGTGACCTATGATCCGCGCATGGGCGGCATTGCCCCGCCCACCGGTTGGCCGACGGGCACGGCTTCCGTGCAGGCGGCTCACAGCGGCCTGGCCGGCAACCCGATGTACATCCCGGTTCCGACCGTCACCGTCCCGCAGCCGAACAACCCGCCCGTGCCGCCGGCGCCGAATCTTCCCGATGCGCCGCAATTGAACGCCTACGTCAACGCTTTCTCCCCGCCGCCCGCCCCGCCCGGCGCAGCGCCGCAACCGACGCCCGCCTACATGGGCAATCCCATGATGACACAACAACAGGCCATGATGCATCACCAAATGATGGCCCAGCAGCAGATGATGATGCAGTTCGGCTATCGCCCCAGCCCGGGGATGATGAATCCGTACATGCCGTCGTCCGGCCCGATGGCCAATGCGTCCCGTTACTACACCGGCCCGCTGCCCCCCAACTTGGTCGGCGGCAATCCGATGGCCCACACTGGCTTCATGCCGACCATGCCCATGCACGCCATGATGCCGCAACCGGCTCCGATTCAGCCGGTCAGCTTCCAACAGCCGACCATGCCGGTGCAGCAGCAATCGATGTCGCAGCAAGTCGATCAATTGATCAAGACGATGCGCGAATCGCCGTATCCGAGCCAGCGTGAGTGGAGCGCCCACTCGCTGACCAGCTTCGACTGGCGTGCTCATCCGCAAGTCGTGCCGGCCCTGATTCAGTCGGCGAGCCAGGATCCGGCTCCGAAGGTTCGCGCCGGCTGCGTTAGCTGCCTCGCCCGCATGAACGTGGCCGTCGAACCGGTTGTCAACCTCTGCCACGCCCTGCGGCACGACGTTGACGCCGGCGTTCGCCAAGAAGCCGAGCAAGCCCTCATCCGCTTCGGCCACGGCGTGAAGTAACCCGATCGATCGTAGACATCACGCTCCGCTTGATGGTCCCCACCGCCATCACGCGGTGCGTGAGATCTACGTTCTGCACTCGGCGCCTGAAGCGTTTGCGGAGGAAAGCAACGTCCTTCGCTAACGCTTCGGGCTCTAATTTTGCGCGGCATTGGTCGAGACTCGCGATCGCAAATATCATGACGAAAATTCGAAAGGAGGCGCTCGCTTGAGAATCGCTGTCATCGGCACCGGGTACGTCGGACTCGTTACAGCAACCTGCCTCGCGGAAAGCGGCAACGAAGTTGTCGGCGTCGACAAGGATGCCGAAAAGATCACCGTCCTTGAATCAGGGAAAATACCTATCTACGAACCCGGTCTGCTTGAGCTCGTGCAGCGTAATCGCCGCGAGCAACGCCTCACCTTCACGACCGATCTCGCGTCGGCCGTCAAAAACGCCGCTCTGATCTTCATCGCGGTCGGCACACCGGAGACAGTCACCGGCGAAGCCGACCTCGGCGCCGTCTGGGCCGTCGGCGATCAGCTCGCTCAGCACATTCGTCCGGATGCGGTCGTCGTCATCAAGAGCACCGTGACCGTCGGCACGAATCGCAAGCTCATGGAACGCATGAGCCAAAAGGCCGGGCGGCCGATCGAGGTGGCGTCCAATCCGGAATTCCTCAAAGAGGGCGCCGCCATCGACGACTTCATGCGCCCCGATCGAGTCGTCGTCGGCGTGCGAAAACCGGAGGTCGGCCAGAAGCTGCAAGAACTCTACGCTCCGTTCCTGCGCACCGAACGGCCCTTCCTGGTCATGTCCCCCGAAAGCGCCGAGATGACCAAGTACGTCGCCAACGCGATGCTCGCCACCAAGATCAGCTTCATCAACGAGATGGCCAACCTGTGCGAAGCCGTCGGCGCCGACATCAACGAAGTGCGCCGCGGCATCGGCCACGATCAACGCATCGGCTTTCAGTTTCTCTTCCCCGGTCCTGGCTACGGCGGAAGCTGTTTCCCCAAGGACGTGAAGAACCTGATCTCCCTCGCCAAGTCACTCGGCGTGGAGGTCGATCTGATCGAATCGGTCGATGCCGTCAACAATCACCAAAAGCAGATTCTGCCGGCCAAGGTCCGCAAGCACTTTGGTGATGCCTTGCGCGGAAAATGCCTCGGCGTTTGGGGCATCGCCTTCAAGCCCCGAACCGACGACATCCGTGAAGCGCCGGCCCTCACGCTGATCGACGAAATGCTCAAGCAAGGCGTGCTGGTTCGCGTCCACGATCCCGAAGCGATCGGCAATCTCAAACGCATCTACGGCGATCGGCTCACCTACTGCGATCGCCCGTATAGCGCCATCGAAGGCGTCGACGGATTAGCCATCGTCACCGAATGGCCGGAGTTTCGCCATCCCGACTTCGAATTGATGCGGCGCCTCATGAAATCGCCCGTGATCTTCGATGGCCGTAATTTATTTGAACCCAAGGCGATGAAGGCCAACGGATTCACCTACTACGCGATCGGTCGAGGCGGCGACGGATGAATCTTCGGAGAGCGCTCGCAGTATCCCGCGAGACGCGAATGAAAGGTGCGGGAGACGGCGGGAGCTATTGACAGTCAGGTAGAAAACGTCCATCGCAGAATCGGCCCCCTCCTCCACGAGCGGGGAGGGAGCAGGAAGGCAACTCACGCATACGCCGTCGGCGACAGCAGCATGTCGAGTTGCTTGCGCACCAGGCGAAAGCTCTCGTCGTCGAGCACCGGCGCCGATCCCTCTGTCGTCAATGGCGTCTCCAGCTCGACCCAGCTTCGACACCCTGCATACGCCGCCGTCTCGGCAATCTCGTGAGCCCGGGGCATTCGGTGAACGCGCACCACCAAAAGGTACAGTCCTGGCTCGCGATAGTGAAATCGCTTGCGAACCGTTTCCTCTGACCAGCAGTGCAAATGCGACAACAACAGCGCAGGCAGTTCCTCGCGAATTCGGTAGACGGTCGTGACTTCAGCCCAAAGCTGCAGGCGCACGATTCCCTGCGGAGGCCGATTCGCCTCGACGTGGTCCAGCAGCGGACGCGCATCGTCGTTGATTCCTTCTGCTTGTTGGTGCACGTAGGTCGGATAGAGCCAGAATCGCGCTTGATCGACGAGGAACTCGCCGGTCTGCTCGTCGATGCCGCCCTTGCGCAAGATGAGCGACTGCATGCCGCGCCCGAGCGCTTCGCAGATGACGGCCCATTCTTTGAATGCGTGTTGCATCACGAAGCGACTCCGACCATCGCCGTTAGCGGCTTAGCGCTCTCGCCAGGCCATGTGAGCGCAAGGCCGCAAGCGGCTACCAATGTTCGCTACGCAACTCGCGCAGCATCAAGTCGGTGACGGCATCCTTGGCGCTCTTGTTTTCATAGAGCACGCGATAGACCTCGGTGCCGATCGGCATCGGAATGCCCATGTACTGGGACTTCTCGAAAACGCTACGAGCGGTGAACACGCCCTCTGCGACGGTGGACGTGCTGGCTTGAATGTCGGCCAGCCTTTCGCCTTTGCCGAGCCGTTCGCCGACGGCGCGATTTCGGCCATGGCGGCTGACGCAGGTCGTGATGAGATCGCCCATGCCGGCCAGGCCCCAGAACGTCTGCGCCTCAGCGCCCAGAGCGACGCCGAACCGCGCCATCTCGGCGAGACCGCGCGTGAGCAGAGCCGACTTGCAGTTGTCGCCGAGTTCGAGTCCATCGCTGATGCCAGCCGCAATGCCGATGACGTTCTTTAACGCGCCGGCCAACTCGACGCCGACGAGGTCGCGATTGGTGTAGACGCGAAATCGCTCGGTCGAAAGCCGATCTTGCAGCCACTGCGCCAATGCGACATTCTCGCTGGCAGCGACAAGCGTGGTCGGCAAGCCACGTGCGACTTCCTCGGCATGGCTCGGCCCGCTCAACACCGCCACCGGTCGCGGACCGAGGACTTCGACCGCGATCTCGGTCGGCCTGCGAAACGAATGAATCTCAATGCCTTTCGCCAAACTCAGAAACGGCGTCCCCTTCGGAATCGCCGATGCGATTCGTTGCAGCGTCGTTCGCAGAAATGCCGTCGGCACGCCAGCGATGATCACGTCCGCGCCATCGAGCGCCGTCGCAATGTTCGTTGTCAACGTGATGCTGACCGGGACGATCACTCTGGGCAAGAGGCGAGCGTTCTCGCGGCGCGCATGCCAGTCCGCGTGCTCGGGCCGGGCACTCCACAATGTCACGCGATGCTGCGAATTCTTGGCAAGAACCAAGGCAACAGCCGTGCCCCAGGCGCCGGCGCCGAGTATCGCAAATCGCGTTGTCATCCTTGTTCCTCAGAGTTTCCCAGGTTCCCTAAGCATTATATTCATATCCGTTCTCGTTTAGCGTTCGCGCCTCTTGACCACGATTCCAAAGCGGGCGCCCAATTGGGCCTTGACAAGCCGAAATATCAAAAACTCCCAAGTTCGATCCATCGGCGGTCGATGCTAGAGACGCGGGACGTAATGGTCCTGGCCATATCGAAAATCTGCGATCGGCTGAGCCGGTCGATGCGATCTACAGGGAGGTTCTCGAATGCCGGCACAACTCCGCTTGTACTCCACCGCGATGGGCGACGATGACATCCAGGAGCCGACGGTGCGCATTCGCCTGGCTGACTTGCTGCCCATTTTGGCGTTAGCGAAGAAGAACAACTATCTGTGGCTGCAGGACTTTCTCGATGATGAAGTGACGGTCACCTCAGACCTCTACGACGTGCTGCGCTCGTTCAGTTCGATGCATCGTCGGCCGGCCTGACCTGAATGGCAGATACGTGGCATATTCCGCCGGCAACGCGCGAGCGCTAAACGTAGACGGCTTGTCATCTCAGCGCGCCTCCGCAAGATAACCCCATGTAAATGCACGTGGGGACAATCATGGGCCGGCGACTCAAAGAACTTCTCGCGCAGAACAAGCTCGTGCGCGTCTTCGGCTTGGGGCAACTCTGCCATCCGAAATTCGTCGATATTATCGGCCAGCACGGCGGGTACGACGCGGTCTGGCTCGATCAGGAGCACGCGGGGTTGTCGATCGGGCAGATCGAACACGCGTGTCTGGCCGCCCGTGCGGTCGGTCTCGACTCCTTCGTTCGCCTGGCCCCGACCGACTACGCCACGGTAATGCGACCGCTCGAAGCCGGCGCCGGCGGCATCATGGCCGCTCAGGTCCGCAGCGCCGCCCAGGCCGAGGACGTGATGCAATGGGCCAAGTTTTATCCGCGCGGGCTGCGCGGCGTCAACGGCAGCGGTGTCGATGGCCGATATGCCACCATGCCGATGCCGGAGTACCTGAAGAAAGCAAACGACGAGACCTTCGTCGCCATCCAGATCGAGCACATCGGCGCCGTCAACGACGTCGAGAAGATCGCGGCCCTGAAAGATGTTGACGTGCTATTCATAGGCCCCGCGGATCTCGGCCAGTCCATGGGCCTCGTCGGTGACTGGGACCATCCGAATATCTGGCAAGCGATCGAACGCGTCGCCAAGGCCGCCGCCACCAACAGGATTCACTGGGCGATCCTGCCGCGCAGTGCCGCATATGCAAGGCGCTGCGTCGATCTTGGCTGCAAGATGCTGTCGGCCGGCTTGGACGTGTGGGCGGTGCAGCGCGGCTTGAAGGCGTTTCTGACGGAATTCGAATCGATCATATGAGAAGCCCAGGGGTTCGGAGTACCTCACCCCTGGGCGTCATGGCGCCGGGTATTTCGGCGTGCGCCCATTCAGGACCTCCATCACGTCGCGGACTACCCAGCTCATGTTCTCGATCGCCGTAAAGGTGCGGGCGGCCATGTGTGGAGTGAGCAGGACATTGTCCAAGCCAAGCAATGGATAGTCATGCCTGGGCGGTTCCGGATCGAACACGTCAATCGCAGCGCCGGCAATCTTCTTCCCCTTGAGCGCGGCGGCGAGCGCGGCATCGTCCAGCACCTCGCCGCGGCTGGTGTTGATCAGGATGGCCGTCGGTTTCATCAGCGAAAGGAGCGGCGTGCTGACCAGGTGCTCGTTGCCCGACTTCATATCAACGTGCAGCGACACGATGTCGGCTTCGCGGAAGATCGTCGGCTTGTCCACTGCGGTTGCGGGGAACGTCAGTTGCCCTTGCACGTCAAGCAGGTCGTTGTAGATCACGCGCATGTCAAAGCCGAGCGCGGCGATTTTCCCGACGCGCCGGCCGACGCGGCCCATGCCCAGGATGCCGATCGTCAGCTCGTTGAGCTGGACGCCGCGGAGCGTGTTGCGCAGGCGTTTGAACTCCTTCGGATCGTAGGCGCGATCCCTGAAAAACGCCCACGGCCGCAGCAACTGTAGCGCATAGCCGATGACAAAATCACCGACCGCGATCGTGTTTGCATCGGGTGTGTAGACGACTTCAACGCCGCGAGCGCGGCAGGCCTTCACGTCGATGTTCTCGATGCCCACACCGCCTCGGCCCACGACTTTGAGCTTCGGACAGCGGGCCAGGAGAGCGGCGTTCACCTTGGTGTAGGTGCGCACCACCATCCCGACCACGTCCGGCAACGCGGCAGCGTAGGCGTGCGTATCCGGGCCCGCTTCGATGACGCGGGCACGCTCCTTCAGCCACGCCAGCGGCGTCGCATCCGAGCCTTCGGTAACCAGAACGAGCGGCAATTCAGGCATGCCGCCCGTTATAGCAAAACTGTAGGGTGGGTCGAGCGTACTCGCGAGGCCCACCGGCGGCGCCAGCGTCTACATCGATTGGACGACTGTGATCCCGCGTCCCGGTGGGCCTCGCGAGTACGCTCGACTCACCCTACGGAAGGTGACCCTGCGCCTTTGCGTGAGGCTCTCTACAATATCGGCATCTTTCCACCCTGGAGACATTCCTAATGGCAACTCCCACCGCCGACATCGGCCTCATCGGACTGGCCGTCATGGGCGAAAACCTTGTGCTCAACATGGAGAGCCACGGCTACACCGTCGCCGTCTTCAATCGCACCACCGCGCGCGTCGATGCTTTTCTGGCCGACCGTGCGAAGGGCAAGAAAATCGTCGGCTGCCACTCCGTCAAGGACCTGGTCGCCGCGCTGAAACGGCCGCGCAAGGCGATGATCATGGTCAAGGCCGGGCCCGCCGTGGACCAGGTCATCGAAGAAATTGCCCCGCTCCTGGAGGCCGGCGACATCCTCATTGACGGCGGCAATACCCACTACCCCGACACCACGCGCCGCACCAAGGCGATGAAAGCGCGCGGACTCCACTTCATCGGCACGGGCGTGAGCGGCGGCGAAGAGGGGGCCCTGAAGGGACCGTCGATCATGCCGGGGGGCGATCCCGCCGCGTGGCCGCACGTCAAGCCGATCTTCCAGGCCATCGCCGCCAAGGTGGCCGACGGCGCCCCCTGCTGCGACTGGGTCGGCGACGAAGGGGCCGGCCATTACGTCAAGATGGTGCACAACGGCATCGAGTACGGCGACATGCAGCTCATCTGCGAGTCGTATCACCTCCTGAGTGGTCTGGGCGGACTCGGCGCGGACGAGTTGCACGGGGTCTTCGCACGCTGGAACAAGGGCCCGCTCGACAGCTATCTGGTCGAGATCACGCGCGATATTTTCGGCTACAAGGACCCCGACACGGGCAAGCCGCTGGTCGACCTGATTCTCGACACGGCCGGCCAGAAAGGCACCGGCAAATGGACGGTCGGCTCAGCGCTGGACTTAGGCGTACCACTGACCCTGATCACGGAAGCGGTCTTCTCGCGCTGCCTGTCGGCGCAAAAAGACGAGCGCGGCACCGCCGCCAAGGTGCTGAAAGGGCCGGAGCCGAAGCTCGCCGGGGATCGGGAATCTTTCATCAAGGACGTGGAGTCGGCCCTTTACGCCAGCAAGATCATCTCTTACGCCCAGGGCTTCGCCCTCTTGAACGCGATGGCGAAGGAGTCGGGCTGGACGATCAACAACGGCGGCGTGGCGCTGATGTGGCGCGGCGGCTGCATCATTCGCAGCGTCTTCTTGGGCAAGATCAAGGAGGCGTTCGACCGCAACGCGAAGCTGACGAACTTGCTGGTGGATTCGTACTTCGCCGCGGAGATCGAGCGTGCCCAGGCGGGTTGGCGGCGCGCCATCGGCGCCGGCGTGGCCAACGGGATCCCGCTGCCAGCAATGAGCGCCGCTCTGGCCTACTTCGACGGCTATCGCAACGGCCGACTGCCCGCCAACTTGCTCCAGGCCCAACGCGACTATTTCGGGGCGCACACCTACGAGCGGGTGGATAAGCCACGCGGACAATTCTTCCACACCAACTGGACCGGCCGCGGCGGCACCACGGCGTCGACCACCTACAATGTTTGACACCACGCCGGCACGCAGTCGCCGTGGGTGAGAAGGGCACGCTCCACAACAAGTGGGAAGTGAGATCGCCTGGCGCCCCAATAACGTGGCGACAACGGCCTTGACAATTTCAAATCGATACTCGCCAGGTATGTTCCGCGCGGAACATTGCGCCATCCTGAACGCCTGACTTACCTTGCTTGCTCGTTGAGCAGTTCCAAGTAACGCTTGGCGATGCGGCGATCGGAAAAGAAGCGGTCGCCGGCTTCCTTGAGCGTTTCGTCAAACACGGCACGGGCACGTTTGGTGTCGCCCGCCTCCAATGCCAGGATGCCGCGCAGTGTCTTGGCGTTGTAATAGTCGTTTGCAAGTTTCTCATCGATGTCGATGGCCATGCGAAGGCGTCCGAACTCGAGATACGCGGGTTTGTTGTCGTCGGTCACGCCGAAAGGCGCTGTCCGCATCATGACTCTGCCGGCCAGGACGTTGCTCGATTCCAGGGAAGGGCTGATGAACGTCGCCACGATACTGACCGATCGAGCGGCTTTCAAGTTCTCCGCCGCTTGGCGCACGGGATCTTGAAGAGCCTTCTCGATCGTGAGCAGGGCTTGATCCATGGAGGCGTAGTCGCCCAGGGCGCCGTAGACATAGACGCCGAATTCGGCCAGCTCGACGGGGGAAACCACCTTGCGGACATCGGGTTGTTCGATATCTGCCTTCACGTGCTTGACTTCGCCGATGGACAGAAGCAGATCGAATCGCAAGCGCAAGTAGAGGGGGATCTCGTCCTTGCCGAGGGATTTCTCATCGATTTCATCGAGAAGCTCGCGAGCTTTCTTGGCCAGTCCCAGAGGGGTTTTTTCGATGCCGCCTCGGGCGTCGAACTCCTCATGCGTTTCGAACAGGGCGAACGGCACGCGTTGCAGCGGCGTCAACATGGCGGCGCCCGTCTTGAACGCGGCCAAGCGCCGCCGCACGGACTTGTCAATCGGCTCGACCATCTCGCTCGAGTACTTCTTGAGGGCGGCTTCCTGATCCTTGGGATTTTTCTGTCCATACTTGCCTGCAAGCAAACGCGACTTGTGGGCCTCGAAAGCGAGTTGAGCGTGTTCCAGTGCCAGATCGAGGAAGCTCTGTTGCATGTAGATTTTGGCGAGTTCCTCGTGCAGTTCGGGACTATCGGGCTGGAGTTGGACGGCGTGATAGACGGACGCGACTCGCTGCGTTTGCCTCATGCGGTCACGAAGTCCCGAGGGATGCTTCATGCGCGGCGTGCGGATGATGCCGATCCAGAAATCCTCCTGGGCGTCGCGTAGCATGCTGCTGGCGGTGAGAAGTAGCTTGTATGCATCTGGATCGAGGGGGTTCTCGGCGACAGCGCGGCGAGCGGCGCGCATGGGGAGGATGAGCAGTGCCGGCGGAGCAGCGTCTCCGGCCGGCGGCCGGGCGACTCGCTTAAGGATTGAACTGAACCGGGCGCCGTAGCCGATCGTGCTACCAGACGTTGCCGCGCAGGTGACCAAAGTGACTACGTCGTCCGCCTGGCCGCGCCAAAAGCTGTGAGCGCCGAACCGTTCTTGCAGCATCATCCCTTCGCCGACGTGCGCGGGCGTAGGGCCCAGGCCATCGAAGAAAAGCGACCACGAACTGGGCGGCACTGGCGCCGGCGCGCCGCGCACGGGAGGGCGATCCGCCTCGGCCACCTCGCCGAACGCCCGGCGGTTTAGGTCCTGCAGCGATTCATTCGCCGGCCAGGTCCGGCCCGGGCCCGACCAAGAAAACAAGAGAATTCGGTTGTCAACATACCGCTCCTGCCAGTGGTCGGCGTCGGTCCACCAGAGGATCGCCTGCTTGTGATGATTGGCAAAGCTGCGCATCAGCGAGAGAGCAACCTGATTGACTTTGCGCTCGCGGAACAGGTCCTGCCAGTCGGTCTGCGGCTGATCGGGATCCCCCAAGGCGATGCGGGCCCGGTCGAAGGCCGCCGTTTGCCCCGCGTACAAAGCCAGCCGCGAGTCGAGGCAGTATTTGACCTCCGGAGCGAACCACTGCATGAGGTTGCCCAGCTCCAAGCTGTTGTTGAACACGTTCTCTGCTTTGCCCTGAGCCTTGAGCGCTTGCAACGATTCGGCCGTTTTCTTTAGCGACGGATCGGGGCGAAGTTCCCAGCGCACGCGGCGCGGCGCATTCCACTCGTTCGCGCCGGCGGTAACATTCAGCCAGCCCGGCCAGGCGAAGCCGAGCAAGAGCAGCATGAAGGGCAAACTGGCGATGCGTGCAAGGTAGAGACCGCGATCGCGGCGCTCGGCGGCATCCTCATTGCAAACGTGCTGCCAATTCACGAATTCCCCCAACGTCATTGCCGTCAGCGGCGCGGCAACCAAGGCGAAGAACGGAATGAGCCGATGCATCGCCAACGCCAAGATGGCGAAAACCAGCCAGAGAATGAAACGCCCGGCATGCAAAGTCGGCGCGCCTTCCTGCTGTTTGACCAGCGCAACCAGCGTGAACGAGACAAGCCCAAACGCCAAAAGCGGAAAGACTGCCATTCCCGCCACATGCATCCCGACCAGCGGATCCCAGTAGCCCGGCGACAACGCCGACATCGCCCAACTCATTCCTGTTTCGGTTTGGCTGAGTTCCTTCAGCGTCCGTCCGGCCCCAACCAGTGCGTTCGGCAGCGGCACGCCGACCGAATCCGTGATCGACAGCAACAGGTATGCTAACTCCACCGGCAGCTGGAACACGTGGACATGATGCGGATTCAGCACGCACGCCGCGAGCGCCACGCCGAAGACCTGCCCCAGCGTCGTCGTCGGCACGCCCTCGGCACTCGGGAACCATTGGCCGAGACACGTCGCACCCCAACAGAGGCCGACCAGGAGCGGCCCAAGCAAGAAGTACTGATCGAGATTCGCCCACAGCGCAAAGAGCGGCGGCAGGTACCACAGCCAGTGCGTGCGATCCGGCTCCCCTTCCTCCCGCTTGAACGCGAACACGCCGACGCGATCCAGCACGAACAGCGTGATCGACACAAACAACATCGACACGACGATCGGCTGCATCAGAAGCCGAGTGCTGGCCGCCAACACGCCCATGACCAGGCACAGAAGCAAGAACCATCGGTTCGCCTCGTTCCAGCCGATGCGCGACAGCAAGGCGACCGCGGCGGTGAAGAGAATTGCCTTGAACAGAATCAGCCCCGGGCCTCCGAAGAGGGAAAAAATCCCGTAAACGAGCCAGGAGTACAGCCACGAATGATTGACCCAGTAGACGGCGGGCTTGCCGGCGTGGGCCTCGGTGGACCAGGCGAACGGATCGACGCCGAATTCGAACTTGCCTTCGCTGTAACGCTTGCCCATCGCCAGATGACTCCACACGTCGGAGTTAGTGGCGGTAAACGAGGCAAGAAAGAAGCTTAGGATCAGAAGCATTACGAGGATGGCGATGTCGGCCTTGATCGGCCAGCTGGGGGGCGCGTCATCTTCCTCTGGCGCGGCGTCTGCGACCGGTGTGGGCGGCTGGGCCGCCACCGGAGCATTCGTCGGCGCGACGGCGGAAGGCGGCGCCTCGGCCTTCACCACGGACGCCGGCGGCACGGCGGATGTTTGCTCCGGAGGAGGCCCTTGCTCGGACGGGGTCGGTTCGGTTGCCATGTTAGATAGTCACTCGACGAATGATGATTTCCATTACGTTAGTGTTATAGCGTTGCCGCTGGCGGCGTGGCAGATGGATCACCGCGGCTACAAATCTGAAAATCCTTGTTGCCCCCGGTATCCGCTTCGTGATAGGCTAGGAGGTGGGGAAGGACCGTTTTTCATGAGGTTACCTATGCGCCACTGGGCCATACCCATTGCAACGTACCTTGCCGTTTGTGTCCTGATCATGGGCAACGCCGGTTGCAAGCGGGAAGCGCCGAGTCCGGAGCCGGACCCCAAACCTGCCGCGCCGCAGGCCAAAGTTGATACGAAGGCGAAGCCAGAAAAGATCGCCCCATTCAATGTCAAAGGGTCGAACGAAGACAAGCCGAAGGCCGGCATTGACGTGGCCAAAGACGATCGCGATGCCAAGCCGCCGGTCGACGAACGGGGCGACTTAGCAAAAGAATTGCAAGCCCGCGAGTTCATCGAGAAGGCCAAAGCCATGGAGGAAACGCCTCCGCCGGAATCACCTCCGCCTACGACCGTGACCGAAACGCCCGCGACGCCGGTTGACGTCAAGAAAAAAGACAAGGGCAAAGACCCGATGAAGGAGCCGGCCAAAGATCCCACCAAAGATCCGAAGTCCCCGGAGTTCAAGGAACCCGCCGAAGTCGGCGGCAAGAGCTTCAAGGATTGGCAGAAGGAAATGCACGTCAGCGACCCTGGCCGACGCGAAGCCGCCCTCAAGGCGGTGCTCAACTTTGGGCCGAAAAAAGCCTATGAGGCCGTGCCTGACCTGATTACCCAGTTGAGCAAAAAGACACCGATCGATCTCGCCTACCGTGTCAATGCCATCACCATGTTGAGCACCATTTTCAAGTACACCGATCCGAAGGATCGCGATCCGAAACACGTCGAAGCGGCCTTCAGCATTTACAAGCGATTCCTGAGCGACAGCCAGGTAATCATGAAAGTGCGTACCGTTCAGGGAATCGTCTATCTCGGCCCCATCGCTCGCAGCGCCATTCCCGAAGTGATCACGATGACGCGTGATCCCGCGACCTGGGAGGCGCGCAAAGAAGCGATGCAGATTCTCATGATTCTGGCTGCACCCGATGGCAAGGGCACCGGCCCGAACGCCGACGCCATGAAAGCGTTCAAGGTCGCCCTCGACCGATTCACCGACGGCGAATTGCGCGAGAACTGCCACTACGTCCGTGAAACGGCCGTCCAGGCGCTGACGATGCTCAGCCATGGTACCGGCACCGTCCCGGCCGAATTTCGCATGAACAAGGCGCTCAAGGATCCGTCGTTGCCGGTCCGTCTCCTCACCTTGCAAGCCATCGGTCAGCTCAAGAATGAAATGGACACGAAGACTCTTCCGTCGTGGGTCCTGGAGCTTAAGAAATACCTGGACGCCGAACAGGATCCGATCCTGAAAATCTGGGCCCATGCCGCATCGATGACGATCACGGGAAACATCAGCGAAACCCATATGCTGCCAATCGTCAAGTATGTCGAACACAAGGATGTGCCGGTTCGACAACAAGCCTTGACGGTCATTGGCATGGGCGGCGAGAAGTCCAAGAAGTTTGCCCTCAGTGCGGTGCTCAAGGCAACAGCAGACAAGGAGCCCTCAATCGCTTCCCAGGCGTACATTGTCCTGGCTCAGATGCACCACTGGGATCCGATTCTCGCGAAACTTTCCGATAAAGAAGCCGGGATTAAGATTCAGGCTCTCCATCTCATCTCAGCAGCTGGCCCGCCGGCCAAGCCGCACGTGATGACGCCGGTAGTCAACTTGCTCAAGGACAAGGACGTGGACGTCGTCGATGCCGCGATCGGGACACTCGAATCGATCCAGGCTTTTGAGACGATTTCGATTCTCGAAGGAATGATGAACAACAAGCAGCTCAACGCCACCATCCGCGAATCGGCCCAGGAAACGGTTTTGAATCTCAAGCGAATGCTCAAGGAGCAGAACGAAAAAAAGAAGACGCCGTGACGTCGTGTTGGTGTCCGCGGCGCGCGTCGAGGCGTCAGCCCGGCGTGTGTGCACACGATTCTGCCCCGGGCTACCGCGTCGAAGCTCGCCCATTTGCTTTTTCGAGGCGATCATGAAACCCATGCGCATTGTCGCCGTGTTGATCTTCTTTGGTCTTGCTGCGTCGTCGTTGCCGGCGCAAGACCGTTTCCTGAGCAAAACCGCCGCCGAGTGGGTGAAGCAACTTGCCGGCGGCAAGGACGCCAAGCAGCGGCGAGCGGCGGCGTACGCTCTCGGCAAGCTGGGCCGCAAGGTCGAAGCGAGTTTTGCCGACCTCAAGGCCGCCTATGCGAAGGAACAGGATCCGCGGGTAAAGGACGCGATTGTCTATGCACTCGGCGAAATCTGCCGCGATGTCAAAGGCGTCTACAACACCTCCAATTCGCCGGCGACGAAGCAGTCGCTCATCACGCACTTCGAAGAGGTATGCCTCGGCATCGACCGCCCGCAAGGCGTTGAGCGCGTGTTGATCGCGGCGATCGGCGATGGCGACAAGCTGGTGCGGCGCAGCGGCGCCTTCGGGCTCGGTTGCCTGGCGAACAAATCGGCCGCCACGCGCCAGGCCCTCGACAAGGCGCTCGGCGATCCGGAGCCGATGGTCCGCCAAAACGCGGCCTGGAGCCTGGCGCAGTTTCGCGAGGCGGCATTGCCGTCGTTCAGCAAGGCATTGCGCGACAGCGATTCGCTGGTCCAGCGCGACGCCGCCAGCGCGTTGCTGTTCATCGAGGACGGCGACAAGGTTCACGAGCTCCTTGATGATTTGCTCCCCTTGTGCGAGAACAACAACTCGGAAGTTCGGCGGGCGGCTCTGAACGTGCTCGTTCGCATAGTCGACGGCAAGGACAAGCAAGCGATCGCTCCGTTGACAAAGGCGATGCGCGACGGCGACATCGAAAATCGCCAGAACGCGGCACTTGCGTTGAGCAACATCGGCGGCGAGGGCGCGGTCGCGGCTCTGGACGTTCTGCTCGAAGCGGCCAAGAGCAACAACCTCGACCTGCGCCGCCAGGCCGTTCTCGCCTTCCGCAACCTCGGTCCGCATGCGGCTCCGGCCGTTCCGGAATTGACTCGGCTCCTGCGCGACGACGCTGACAGCGAAGTCCGCATGCACGCCGCCTTGTCGCTGGGCGGCATCGGCAAAGCCTCTGAGTCAGCCGTGCCGCTGATCGTGCAGAAGATTCAGGACGGCAAAGAGAAACGCAGCGTCCGTGTCGAGTGCGCCATGGCTCTGGCCCGTATCGGCAAGGTCCCCTCGGCACGCGATGTGGTGCCGCCTCTGCTCGCAGTCTTGCGCGACAGGGACCAGGATGCGCGGGTCCGCGAACGCGTCATGTGGTCCCTGCGAGTCCATGCCGGCGATTTGCGCCAGTTAGGCGGGGTTAAGGAGGCATACACAGCTATCCTTGAGGAACCACTGAGTGACAAAGACGAGCGAGACCTTCCTGACGAAGTCAAGGCCAGGAATAACAAGATGCTACGCTACGATTGCGCATACATGCTCGGCATGGTTTGGCAGGGCACTGCACCACCCCAAGCAATGGATCGGCTCCAAGACTTCTTGCTCGACACAAATGTGAAGATTTACGAAGGGACCGGCACGACAGTCGGCCCAGAAAATGTCGAACGGAAAGGGGCAGGCGCGACGGTGAAGGTACGCGGCGTCGGCGACGGCCGAACGATGGCTACCGAGGCGCTCAGCGCCATGGGGGCTCAACTCTATGGCAGCCGGGCCGACATCATCCGCCAACTCCACGTGCTCGCCAATGACCCGATGACGTACGGCCCGTTGCGTGATTCCGCCAAGAAACTCCTTTCCGCTGCGGGACAGTAACGGGTGAGCGATGTTTGAGTCTCTTCAGGTTTTTGTGAATAAATCGTCTCGGTATTGAGTAATTACCATTAGGATGTTGGCTGGTCGCGGCTGGGGCAGATGGTCTGCTGACGGCTCGACCGGTTGACGATTGGGAGATCGAAAATGCGCGGCATATGGCATGCAGTACTGGCGGCGGCGGTCATCTTGACGGGAACCGTGGTGACGGCCCAGGATTCCGCCTAACCGATGGCGTTCAAGGTTCTCGTTGGACCCGACGGCGTCATCAAATTGATCGATGTCAACACCGGCAAGGAAGTTCCTGCCGACAAAATCATCACTCATCAGCGCGTCACGCTCCCCGGCGACACGAAGCCGCGCGTGATCGGCGGCGGCCGCATCGATCCGAAGGAACTCGAAGAGCTGCTCGACAAAGCTCTCCAGAACGACAAAGCGGCCCTGGAAAACCTGCACCGCGCACTCGAAAAGCTCCATGAAATCGAAGCCGGCAAGGACGCGCCCAAGAAGCCCGACGCGGCCAAGAATCCGGGAATCACCAAGCCGATCGAGATTGAGATCGAGCTGAAGAAGGGGGACGACAAGCCGCGCATTATCATCGTCGACAAAAAGAAAATCGTCGAGCCAGGACCGATGAGCGTCGACAGGAAGCTCGATTTGATCTTGAAGCAACTCGATGAGTTGCGCCGTGATGTCGATGGCATCAAGAAACGGCTTGACGGCAAGCCAGCCGACCGCATTGGCGTGTGGCAAGTTGTCCCCGGCGGCAAGGACGCCAAGCCAGGCACCGACGCTCTACCGCGGATCCAGGTCCTTCCGTTGGACGGCGACAAGAAGAAGATCATCATTCAGCGAATCCGGGGCCTGCCTGGCGGCGACGCCGGCAAGGACATCAAAGACGCTGTTCGCAAGCGCCTCGAGGACGCCATCAAGAAGCTCGAAGTCAATCGGCCGCGCGCCGTGCCGCCTGCTGGCGGCGCCGATCTCAAACGCGTCGAAGAGCTGGAGCGAGCCCTCGAAGCGGTTCGTCGGCAACTCGAAGAGGCCCGACAAGAGTTGAAGAAGAAGGACACGCGATAGAAACTGCGATTGCACCATAAAGCAGCCGGAAACGCAAGCGATGGCTTCAACGCCGTTCTTCGCGTTTCCGGCTTCGTTTGTTGCCCGTCAGAAAAAAATACGCCGACTAAGAGGTTTGAACGTGCATCCTAACGCCCCACCGGTTATGATATTTCGAGAAGAGAGAATAGCCGAATTGCGAGAGAGGCATGCATAACGAATTCACTGCGGTGATTGAGCGGGATGGCGACTGGTACATTGCCTATTGCCCCGAGATACCTGGAGCGAACGGACAGGGGCGAACGATCAAGGCTTGTCGCAAGAGCCTTGCCGACGCTATCGCATTGATTCTGGAAGATCGACGCGAAGACGGGCTACGCGGCGTCCCGAAAAGTGCGATCCGCGAGACGGTAACGGTTGAATGAAACGCATCGCGCTGATAAAGCACCTGCGCCGGCATGGATGTGTTCTGAAACGCGAAGGTCGTGGGCATTCTCTTTGGCTGAATCCGCAGACGGGCCAGAGTGAAGCCGTGCCCCGCCACACGGAAGTGGCGGATATTCTCGCTCGTAAGATCTGCCGACGATTGTCGGTACCAGAAATCGGGAAGGGCTCATCCGATTAAGGGGGGATCGATGAATCCGATATTTCGCATCTCGCGCCGCCGGTTGTTGCAGATCGGTAGTATTGGAGCGCTCGGGCTGGGATTGCCGCAACTGCTTCAAGCGAGCGCGGAACCCGGCGGCTCACGCCGCTCGGCTCGCCGGGAAAAATCGTGCATCTTCATCGTGCAATATGGCGGGGCCAGCCATCACGACAGCTGGGACCTCAAACCCGACGCGCCCGAGGACATTCGCGGACCCTACCGACCGATTCCGACCAACGTGCCAGGCATCCAGATCGGCGAACTGTTGCCGAAGCTGGCGAGCATGGCGGATCGGTATTGCCTCATTCGCTCCATGACGCACTCCAACGGCGGGCACGACGGCGGCATGCACATCTGCATGACCGGGCATTCTGTGCCGACCGTGGAGACGCCCTACTTCGGCTCCGTCGTCGCCAAGGTGCGACCCTCCACGGCGAACATGCCATCGTACGTCTGGTTGCAGAACCTGGCTGGCGACGTGCAGCCGCGTTACCTCACCGGCGGCTTTCTTGGCTCGGCCTACAGCCCGCTGCGTGTAGGAACCGACATGGACAACCCCGCCGAGCCCGGCTTCCGTGTCCGCGCCTTCGACACCCCCGCCGACATTTCGCAGGACCGCATGCGGCAACGTCTCAATCTGCTCAACGAAGCCCAGGGGCGAGCGGAGCGAGCCACTGGAATCGAAAGCAACATGCACCGCTTCCAAGAACGCGCCGTCGATCTCCTGACCGGCCCGCAAGCTCGCCGCGCCTTTGACCTTGAACTCGAAAATCGCTCGATGCGCGACCGCTATGGCCGACACGCCCTGGGCCAAAACCTGCTGATGGCGCGGCGCTTGATCGAGGCAGGCGTTCGGCTCGTGAGCGTCACCGCCTGGGCTGGGCTGCCACCGGGAGAGCGCTTTCGCAACGTGCAAACCTGGGATATGCACGGCAACGGCGCGGGGCTCGGCAGCATCTTTGGCACCGGAGCGTTCGGCCTCGGCTGGGCGCTCCCGAACGTCGATCAAGCCGTCTCGGCGCTTCTCGAAGATCTCGACGTGCGCGGCATGCTTGACGACACGCTGGTGGTCATGGTTGGCGAGTTTGGCCGCAGCCCGCGCATTACCAATGCGGGACGCGATCACTGGCCTGCCGTCTACTCCGCCATGCTCGCCGGCGCCGGCATTCGCGGCGGGTATGTCCACGGCTCGTCGGATCGGCAAGGCGGCTACGTCCGCGACGCCGCTGTACGTCCCGAAGCCTTCGGCGCCACGCTTTTCCACGCCCTTGGCGTCGCGCCCGAAACGCGACTATCGCCCGATGGCTTCACGCGGCCCGCAAGCACCGGGCAGCCGATTCACAGCCTCTTCGTTTAGCGTTCGCATGGTGACGCGCGGGCGCTAAACTAAGTCAAGGGGACACGATGCTCACCATCTTCGGCTCGAACCATCGCCTCTGCGATGGCCTGTCGCGCCGTGATTTTCTCAAGGTTGGCACGCTCGGCGTCGGCGGGCTCACGCTAGCTGACCTTCTTCGCGCCAGGGCGAATGCCCTCACCCCCGGCCCCTCTCCGGGGGGAGAGGGGAGAGTAGCTCCGCCAAGGCCATCATCATGGTCTATCTCAACGGCGGGCCGAGCCACATGGACATGTATGACATGAAGCCGGATGCGCCGATCGAATATCGCGGCGAGTTTCGGCCCATCCGCACCAACGTCCCCGGTATGGACATCTGCGAGCATTTGCCGATGCAGGCGCGCATCGCGGACAAGTTTGCCATCATTCGCAACATGCGATTTCGCCAACAAGGGCACACGTCGCCGGAGCTTTACACGGGGCAACTCACGGGCAACCGGCCATCGATCGGCTCCATCGTCGCCAAGCTGCGCCGCGACGCGGGCGTGATCGACGCCATGCCGCCGTTCGTGTCGATGGGCGACGGCAACCACGTGCCCGGCCCAGGGTTTCTGGGCAAGCCATTCGAGCCGTACCAGCCGGGCGCTCGCGGCGCGGCCAACCTTGGACTCGCTCCCGGAATTACACGCGATCAACTCAACGACCGACGGGCGCTGCTTGGCGCGTTCGACACCTTGCAGCGAGATCTTGACGCGGGGCGAGGCAGCTTGAGCGCGATGGATGCCTTCAACGCGCAGGCGCTGGAGATGATCACCAGCAATCGCGCCCGTGACGCTTTCGACATCACCCGCGAGCCGCAGCATGTCCGCGATCTATATGGCCGAGGCGCCGATTATCTGCGCGCCCGGCGGCTGGTCGAGGCGGGCGTTCCGGTCGTTACGCTGACGCCGGAGAACTATCCGGTGCCGCGCGACCGCGATTGCAACGGGCAGTGGGACCATCACGATCACATCTTCCATTGCCTGGGGGCGATCCTGCCGGCATATGACCGCTCGGTATACGCGCTACTGACCGACCTTGCCCAGCGTGGACTCGATCAGGATGTGGCCGTCGTCATCTGGGGCGAGATGGGCCGCACGCCGAGAGTCGGCACGCAGCGCGGCACCGTCGCCGGCCGCGACCATTGGCCGCAATCCGGCTTCTGCCTCATCGCCGGCGGCGGGTTGCGCATGGGCCAAGTCGTCGGCGCCACCGACGCGCGCGGCGAAAACCCGCGCGGCCGGGCCTACACGCCGCAAAACGTGCTGACCACGCTCTACCACGTCCTGGGCATCGACCCGGCGACCACGATCAACGATCACCAGGGCCGACCGGTGTACCTGCTCGACGACCGCGACAAGGTGACGGAGCTGGTGTAAAAACCATGAAACGCAAGCGGGACAATTCGGACGACGACAGAGGCGACGACGGCCCGCGCTGCTACTTCTGCGGCAGCGCCGGCGAGTGGACGACCTATTCCATATGGGCAGGGTTTTGCGTCAGCAGCAAACGGACCTCGGATTGGTGGTCCGGCAAGACGCGCGTCGAGGCCTTGTACCGCGACTTGAAGCAAATCGGCATTCACGCCTGCGACGCCTGCGTCCAGGGCTGGTGGACACGGCGCTACCTGATCGGCACGATCGGCTGGGGCGTGCCGACGTTTCTCATTCTCATCGGGGCTGCCATCGTCCTGTTCCTCGGCCTATCGCCCAGCAACATGTGGGGCATTCTCATCACGCTGAGCCTCTTCGGCGTCTTGATCGGCCTCTTGTGGGTGCTTGAAGTTTGGGAGCTGGTCCTGCCGAGTTACCAAACGGCGACCGTCGAATACATGGTTCTGGACCGCGTGCAAGCCGATTTCGAGAAAGAAGGCGACAGCGTCTTCACTGACAGCGAATACCGCTGCATGTTCCTCCACGAATCGCCGGACGACGAGTGAAAGTCGGCTGAGGGTTTATTAGCGAACGCTATCTGTTCGTGTGGCCCGTTGTGCAGGCTCTAGTGACGCAGATCCTTGTCGTCGTCCTTTGCAGTGGCTTTCGCGACGGTGGAATCTGGCTCCTTGCGAGCAGTGCCGCGTCCGCGATGTTCTGGCTGTCCGTCCTAACTGTGATCGCGCGATGTTCCGTTCCACCGGCGGCATTGCAAGTATCGTTCGTTCGGTGGGGATTGCTGCCGTGCGTCGTCGTCTTTGTACCCATCATTCGGGTGATATTCTAGTGTTGCGAGTCGCGTTATGTTGTTCGAGCCACCCATTTTCGCAGTAGCGGTTCTATTGTTGTCCGCCACCTCCGCCGTGCAATCGGGTGAGCCGCACGCCGAGTTCGCCAAGCTGCATAAGGAGCTCACCACTGCCAAGGAGCCGTGGCAGGCGATCCCGTGGCACGTCTCGCTGTTGGAAGCGCGAGCTCAGGCGGCGAAGGAGAACAAGCCGGTCTACATGCTCTGCCGGGCGGGCCATCCGCTCGGCTGTGTCTGAAACAACGGCATTGCCGACCGTGCGTCGGTTTTCCAGGATGCGGACCTCGTCAAGGTTCTCAGCACCAAGTTCGTGCCGGTCGCGGTCGATCAGCACATCCATCGCCACAAGAAGGATGCCGAGGGGGAGCTGTTCGCCAAGGTGCTCAAGCAGGCGAACCGCGGGCTCGACGGTTATTCGCAGGGCGTTTATCTCTTCACGCCCGACGGCAAGCTGCTGGCGTTCGCCAACACCGCCGATGCGGCCGGCGTGCGGCGGCTCACGCAGATCGCCCTGAAAAAATTCGATCCAAATGCGGCGCCGATCAAGCTCGACGATGCCAAGGCCCCGCCGGTTCTGCCGCCGCCTCCCGAGGGCGGGCTCGTGCTGGACGTCACGTCGAAAGTGCTCGGCGGCTATGACAAGACCGACAAGCGCATTGCGCATCACATTAACTCGCTGGGCCGCGATCACCTTTGGCTGCGCAAGGACGAAGCCGACGCGCTCGCCCAGGGCATGCTGCTCGACACCGTCAAACAGCGGCTCGTGCGTTATCACCTGATCGACAACACGCGTGGCGAACCGCCGATGTGGCGCGTCGACGAGATCAAGAAGCTCGACCTGACGCTCAAGGCCGGCAAGCTCGCGGGCTCGGTTCACCTCGAAACAAAGACCGGTGAGCGCGGCTACCAGGCTGAGCTGCTCGGCACCGTCGAAACCAAGGATGGCAAGGTGACCCGGCTCGA
>Ga0194128_10002559_pt1 | contig 29210 bp, 25 predicted proteins | sample TA2KigCa65mmetaG_FD_148650 | JGI IMG/M metagenome (GOLD analysis project Ga0194128, IMG submission 148650) | Freshwater microbial communities from Lake Tanganyika, Tanzania - TA2015037 Kigoma Deep Cast 65m | ecosystem: Environmental > Aquatic > Freshwater > Lake | place: Tanzania: Lake...
GGTCTTCTCTTCTTCGGCGACATCGTAGATCTGCCCGAACGTCTGGAAGCCCTTCGCGATCACCTGCACCTGAATTTTCCCCTGCGGAATCGGCGGAATCGTTGCGATGCCGTCCTGGTTGGTGCGCATCTGATACGTCGTCATGATCTTCTTGCCGAGCTTGACGACCGAGCGCCCTTCGACAAACCGGACGATTACGCTGGCGCGTTCGATGGGCTTTTCGTTCCCCGCCTTGCGAATTTCAACGCGCAGACGCGTCATCGGCGGATCGGCGAGCAACAGCCCCGAGGCGATTGTGAGAAGGAACAACGAGCGCGACAACATATGACTTCTATTTTATGTCCTTCAGCAGGAACTTGGCCGGACGCCCCAACGACGCCGCTGTAAACTCGGCAGCTTTGTAGCCGCTGCGCACCGCGCCTTCCATCGTCGCGGGCCAGCCGGAGTCGGTCCAATCGCCGGCCAGAAACAGGTTCTCTACGCCCGTCTTCTGCGATGGCCGGTGCGGCGCCAGCCCTGGTATCGCCGAGTACGTCGCGCGCACTTCCTTCACAACATGCGCCTTCACGACTTGCGCCTCGCGTGCCGCCGGAAGAAACTCGCGCAACTCGCGTACAGCCAGGTCGATCACCTCCTGCCTCGGCATCTCAACCAGCGAATGCGACGCGCTGACGACAAGCTGCAAATACGTGCCGCCGTCTTTGTTGAAGAACCACTGGATCGTGCGATCAAGCAGCGTGGCATTCTCCAACGCCGTCACCGGGCGGTCGAACCACAGATGGATTCCGGTAATCGAAGAGTGCGTGAACTTCGAAACGTCGATGCCGGGAATCAGCGCGCCGGCGCGTTCGAACGGCACCGCCGAAACGAACGCCCGCGCTTCGACGGGCTCTTCGCCAACCATCGCCGCACGCACGCGCCCATCGGCAATGTCGAGCCGCTCGACGCCCGCACGGAATCGGATACTCACATCACCGGCCCGCTGCCACGCATCGGCCGAATACAACTCGCCCAGCGGCACATCGGGCACGCCCATCTCGTAGGAATCGCACGTTGCCATAAAGCCAAGCCGGAATACTTGAAAGCCGTGCGACGCGGCCATGCGGTCCAGCTCTTCGTTGATCGCGCTGACCAGTACTTGCCGCCAGAACCGGTCGATCGCGCCTTGTGTCTGCTTCTTCTCCCGCAGCCAATCGAGCATCGAGATCGATTCAAGATCCGCGCGGTCACGCTCGCGCAGGATTGCCAGGAACGCGCGGCCGATCGCGAGCTTGTCCCTCAGTGTGAGAAACGGCAGGCCGAGAAAACACTCTGTGAAATGCAGCGGCGCGGGCAACATGCCGCGCTTGAAGACGGAAACCCGCCCGCCCGGTTCGATGAACGGGATTTCGGAAAAGAAACGCACCTTCTCCGACACACCCATTCGCCGGTAGAAGTCGAGGAGATTCACACAACACCGCAGCAACACATGCTGGCAGTTGTCGATTACTTCCCCGTCGGGAAGTCCGTACGATGTGGCCCGCCCGCCCAAGAACGGCCGCATCTCCAACAGCTCTACTTTGAAACCAGCGCCCCCGAGCGCCGCGGCAGCCGCAAGGCCCGCCAGGCCCCCGCCAATGACCGCAACGTCCGTCATCAAATTGCAACGGGTAGACGCGACCGCTTTCCGCCGCCGCCGCCGCTTGAAATATTGATCGCAAGCAGCGCGCAAAGCACGACGAACAGCACGTAGGTCAAATCCGTTAGGTCCATGAAAAAGGTTCCAGCCTCTGCAATCCAGTATGGAACCAGCGGGCTATCGGGGCAACAGCTACCGGTTCCAGTACCCCTGCAACCATCCTACAGGGAAACCGATTGCGCCACCAACCAGCGGATACGCCGCTAGCGCCGCCAAAGCCCGTATTTGCAGGGTCCACGCGTTGTTTCGCCATACCACCCAGCCTTGCGTAACAAACACTGGTACCATGCTCAAAACGAACCCCGCTCCACCATGGGTACACCAGGGACAATGGGGGCCTACCTGGTTACGGATATTGCAATGATCGGCCGCCGCGCCCCAGAACCCCTGGCAGCCGCACCCGAATAGCGTGCCGCAAAAGTTGATCGAAGTCGCGGCTGTCAGCAGGAAGACGGAGAGGAACAGCACCCACTTTATTGGGCTGCGCATCGCCTCGCCTTTGCGTGTCCGTGGATGCGGATGATGTTTTCGATCAGCCGCAGGCCCGCGTTGCCTTCGAGCGTCAGCAGCGATTCGGGATGGAACTGCACCGCTTCGATCGGTAACTCCCGATGCCGCACACCCATAATCACGCCGTCTTCGCTCTCGGCGGTGATTTCCAGTTCGGCCGGCAGTTTTTCCCGAATTGCGTAGAGCGAGTGGTAGCGCCCGGCCTTGATCGTTTCCGGCAGTCCCACGAAGGCACCCTTATTGAAGTGCCGAACCTTGGACGGCTTGCCGTGCATCGGGTAATCCAGTACGCCGAGTTCGCCGCCGAACGCTTCGACAATCCCTTGCAGGCCCAGGCAAACGCCGAACACCGGATACCCAGCGCGCGCCGCGAACTGCACCAACTTCGGCACGCCGAAGTCTGCGGGACGGCCCGGCCCGGGCGAGACGAGGATAAGGTCGGGATCGATCCGCTCGATCAGCGATTCCGGAATACCCGAGCGGTACGTGACGATCTCGGCGCCGGTCTGGCTCGCGTAGTTGGCCAACGTTTGAATGAAGCAGTCGTCGTTGTCGACCAGCAGCATCTTCAGGCCTTCGCCGACCGGCGCCCGCTTTTCGGCGTCGGCGCTGTTTGCGCCCTTGCGCGCCAACGCGCGAAAGAAGCCAGTGGCCTTGATGCGCGTCTCTTGCTCTTCGGCGGCCGGATCGGAGTCGTAAAGGATCGTCGCACCGGCGGAATAGTAGGCAAATCCGTCCTTCAAATGCACCGTGCGGATCGTGATACCGGTGTTGATGTCGCCGTTCAGCGATACCATCCCGACCGCGCCGCCATACCAGCCGCGCGCGTCTTTTTCCAGGTTTTCGATCGCTTGCGACGCCGCCTTCTTCGGCGCGCCGATCAGCGTAACGGCCCACATGTGCGACAAAAACGCATCGATCGCATCGAAGTCTGACTTCAACACGCCTTCGACATGATCGACCGTATGGAACAGGCCGACGTAGCTCTCGATCAGACGGCGCCCGATGATCTTCACCGATCCCGGCACGCACACACGCGACTTATCGTTGCGGTCGACATCGGTACACATCGTCAGTTCCGATTCTTCCTTCGGCGACATCAGCAACTGCTTAATATTCTCGGCATCGACCATCGGATCGCCCGTCCGCCGCGCCGTACCCGAGATCGGACACGTTTCAACACGAGGACCTTCCACGCGCACGAACATCTCCGGCGACGCGCCGATCAACTGTTCTTCGCCAAGCTGCAGGATGAACTCGTACGGGCTCGGAGATGCCTTCTGAATTGTTTCAAACAATTTCGACGGGCTCTTCGAATATGTCGTCTGGAACGTCTGCCGCAGCACCACTTCGTAGAAGTCGCCCTGCTTCATGCCCGCGCGAACTTTCTCGACATTGGCCATGTACTCAGCCGGTTTGTGGTTGCTCGTGATCGGCGCGGCCTTGCGTGTGCGAGGGCGCGGAATCGGCGTGCTGGCGCGGTCAAGCCCGGCGGTTGAGAGATCGCCGAGCGTGAAGTCGTACTGGTAGCGTTCGATGACCTCCTTTTTGCGATCCATGTAGTAGATGTCGTCGCAGAAGTAGAGGTGGAGGTCCTTGCGGTCATCGCGCGGCAGCTTTAGTTGGATCGGATCGAACTGAAACAGCAGATCGTAGCCGAACGCGCCGACCAGCGAGAGCTTGGAGTCTTCGGGGTGGCGGAACTCTTCGATCAACGCGCGCAGCATCGAAAACACGGAGGGCTGTTTAGAGCGTTCTTCTTCGGAGAACAGCGCCGGCAACGGCCTTAAGCGCGCGGTAATGCCGGTGGCGTCGGCGGCAAACGATTCCCAGTGTGGATGATTTTCGAGCGTTGCGCCGATGATCCGGCACAGCGCGCGCCCACGAGCGTTCAGCGGGCGAAACGCGACGCGCGGTCCCCACGAGATAATCTCCAGCGGCGGCTCAATGGCTGCAATGTCCCAGCGCGAATACCGCCCGGGATACTCGTATCCCGAGGAAAGATAGAAGCCGCGGACGCGGTCAAGCTTGCGAAGGAGTGGAGTGAGTCCGCGCCGGAATGGCGCTTTGGACGTTGTTCGGCTGACCGCGATCCCGCTCTTTGTCTCGTAGCGGAGGATGCGCATGTTTTAGGGTAGCAGGAGTGGGGCCTATTTCGACTTGAGGCCGCAGGAGGGCGTGTGTTTCAGAAGGAGCCGATGTCGCTGGGGCTTCGTGTAGATGGCTCCAGGCGAACTCTGATCGAGGATGGCTGGATTCTTGAAATCCCTCATTAACGGTTTATCGTCCGTCGCCAGAGTTCGTACCCCACTGAGGTCAGCGAGGGCCAATACATCGGAGTCAGCGGATTCACACTTCCCACCCGTGGCAATCGCAGTCGACCGAGCATCCACTTCGGCGTCCGTGAGCTCCCGGAGGCGTCCAGCCTGAGAGAACCGCACGAGGTACCGGCGAATCTCGGCGTTCTTGATCAAGTCGCGGTGTAGTCCGCCGCCACCCGCGGAACGCTTTTCGAAAGAGGAGCGAAATCGTCAGAAACGCGAGAAACAGCACCATCGCCGCTGGATGAATCACCGGCACGATGCCCGACTGCAACCACAGGCTCGTATTCATCATCCCGTCGATCGGCAGCCAGCCTTCCGCGCCGGGCGGGCGATCAACGCGCCAACTGCACCAGCCGCCGGACGCGTTGCGAGGAGTCAGGAAGGAGGCGCCGCGTCCAGCCGTTCTTGCTCATGCCCTTATCATGAGGCCGCGACGCCTGGATTTCCGTGACTCAGGTCACGCGGGCGTGTCTTTGTACTTCTCCTGCAGTTTCGCCAGACGTACCTTCAGATCCGCAATCACCTTCTGATACGCCTTATCCGAATACGCGTTCCGCATCTCGCGCGGATCTTTCTGCAAATCGTAGAACTCCCACTCGGGCGGCGTGTTCTGGTCGACCGCTCCGGCCGAACCAAGCGCCTTGCCGTAGTAGTAAATCAACTTGTACCGGTGCGTGCGGATGCCGTAATTCGCGGTCACGCTGTGGCCACCGCCGAGGTGCATCCAGTACCGGTAGTACATCTCCTGCCGCCACGATTTCGGCGTTTTGCCTTCGAGCACCGGCTTCAAACTCTCGCCCTGCATCTCAGTGGCGCGCGGAGCGCCCGCGCAATCGAGAAACGTCGGCGCGAAGTCGAGATTCAACGCCATATCGCGATTCACCGAACCTGGTTTGGTGTGCCCCGGCCAGCGAACCAGCAGCGGAGTGCGCAGGCACTCTTCGTACATGAAGCGTTTATCGAACCACCCATGATCGCCGAGGAAGAAGCCCTGATCGGAGTTGTAGATGATGATCGTGTCGTTGGCGATGCCGTCTTTGTCGAGATAGTCAAGCACGCGCCCGACGTTGTCGTCCACCGACTGCACGCAGCGTAAATAGTCTTTGATGTAGACCTGATACGCCCACTTGCGCAGCGCGTTGCCTTCCAGCCCCGGCGGCGGGTCCATCTTCAGATCGGTCTTGGTGTTATCCTGGCCGACGCGCATGCGCGATCGCTCCGCCGCGCCCGCGCGTCCCTTGTGTTCGTCGTAGAGATTGTCCGGTTCGGGAATTGTGACGTCTTTGAACAGGTCTTTGTACTTCGCCGATGGCGTCCATTCGCGATGCGGCGCCTTGTGGTGACACATCACGAAGAATGGCTTCGAGCGGTCTCGCTTCTGTAGCCAATCGAGCGTGAAGTCTCCGATCAGATCGGTGCAATAGCCCGTGTACTTCTTGCGCTCGCCGTTCATCTCGATGAAGACGGGGTCGTTGTACAAGCCCTGGCCCGGAAGGATTCGCCAGTAGTCAAAGCCCGCGGGATTCGTGACCAGGTGCCACTTGCCGATCATCGCGGTCTGATAGCCCGCGGCCTTCAAATACTTAGCGACGTTCGGCTTGTCGGGATCGATCTTGTCGGCGAGCGTCTTAATGCCCGACAGATGCGAATAGAGGCCCGTCATGATCACGCCGCGCGACGGCGTGCAGATCGAATTGGTGACAAAGCAGTTGGCGAACCGCATGCCCTCGTTGGCAATGCGGTCGATGTTCGGCGTCTTGTTGATCTTGCTGCCGTAAGCCGAGATGGCGTGCGAAGCGTGATCGTCCGACATGATGAAGATGATGTTGGGGCGCTTCGGCTGGGCCTTCAGCGCAGCGGCGGCAAGGACGGGAAATAACTGGCGGCGGGAGAGCATCAGGGTTACTTTAACAAACCGCGCAAGCGTCGCAGGCGGATCTTCATCGAACCGGAAGACGAACTCGCCGTAGCCTTCAACGGTCCCTGTCGCGACGGGCCGTGACGAATTCGCGAGCAAAGTCACACGTGGTCGAACGGAGCATAACCCCGCCGCTGGGATCGTTCACTTTTGCAATCGTAAGACCGCAGCGGTGTCACGGCAGCGCAGCCTAGCCGCGCGGCCCAAGCACCCGTTCAATCGACTCAGCCGTCGCGGCCTTACGGCTCCAGCGATTCAACTGCGCCCGATTGCTCGACTTGATTCGCTCGGACGCCCAACTAGGGATGCGGCCGAACTTGCCTTCCAGCGTGCCGCGTAGCAAAGTCCGCATGCCTTCGAGCACACCCTCAAGCTTGCCTTCTCGCTTGCCTTCTCGCCGCCCTTCCGCCATCCACTCCCGGCGGAACTGCACCAGCAAGCCATCGTCCCGTAATCGGATTCGCGTATCCATACGATTCAACTCCAGTTTCACATATCGCGGCAGCGGCCGAAGTTCCGACAAAACCACCAGAAGCGCCAACGCGCGCCAACGAATATCCGCCGGAAGTCTCGCCGCGTGCGACAAGACGCTCTTGAACTCCGCGTCACTGCGCGCCGCGAGAAACGCGAGCACGCAATCGGTATCCCGTCCTGTTTTGAGAAGTTCCATCGGATCGAACTCGCGAATGTCGATCAACTCGTAGTCAAACTTCATTTGCCGGGTCGACATCCCGCGCGCCATGCGCAACGGCGCCCGCCCGAAGTAAAGCACGATGCTCCGCACCTCGTCATACCGCTCGGCCAGCAGAGCATGATACACCGCCATCCGCTTCCCCATGCGCGGATCGTTCCGGCATTGAAACTCAACATGCAGAACCGACTCGTCGACAAGCCGCGACAGCATGTCAACGCGCCGCTTCAAAACGGCGGGCAATTCCAAATTCAAATACTCGCGCACGGCTACGCCGCCCGACATCCGGTCCATCACAAACGTCGGCCCCAGCGAAAACAGGTGCTTCAACGCCGCATCGATATCGAATAACGCGCCCACATCAATAGAGTGGCCGCGCCAGCCGAAAAATCTCAGCTACCGCATATTCGCTTTGAGTATCTTCTTCCGCAGCCGAATCGACGCCGGCGTCACTTCCACCAGCTCATCGTCCTTAATGAACTCAATCGCCGCTTCCAGATTCATCACCTTCGGCGGCACAATCCGCACCGCTTCATCCGCCGTCGACGACCGCATGTTCGTCAGCTTCTTTTCCTTCACGATGTTGACGTCGAGATCGTTGCCGCGCGCATGTTCTCCAACAAGCTGCCCTTCGTAAACATCCGTCGCCGGCTGAATGAAAATAATGCCGCGCTCCTGCAAGTTCTGAATCGCGTACGGCGTCGTCTTGCCCGCGCGATCCGCAATCAACGATCCCGTCGGCCGGCTTTCAATATCACCCTGCCACTCAATGTAGCTATCAAACAGCGAGTGCAAAATCGCCGTGCCGCGCGTCTCGGTCAGTAGTTCTCCGCGAATGCCGATCAACCCGCGCGAAGGAATCAGGAACTCCAACCGCACCCGGCCGGAGCCGTGATTGATCATCTTCGCCATCTTGCCTTTGCGCGCGCCCAGCCGCTCCATCACTACGCCGACAAACGCCTCGGGGCAGTCGATCGTCATCAACTCCTGCGGCTCCATCACCACGCCGTCGACTTTCTTGGTGATGATCTCCGGCCGGCCCACGGCCAGTTCGAAACCCTCGCGCCGCATCATTTCGATCAAAATCGCAAGCTGCAGTTCCCCGCGGCCCATGACCTTAAACGAGTCCGGCCCGCCCGCTTCCTCGACCTTGATCGACACATTCGTCAGCAGCTCTTTGTCCAGCCGGTCGCGCAGATTCCGCGACGTCACGAACTGCCCCTCGCGCCCCACAAACGGCGACGTATTGATCGTGAACGTCATCGCGATCGTCGGTTCGTCGATCTTGATTTTCGGCAGCGGCTTCGGCTCTTCCGCCGCCGACACCGTCTCGCCGATCGTGATACCTTCCACGCCCGCGATCGCCAGCACCGATCCCGGTACGGCCAGCGTCTCTTCCACGCGCTTCAAGCCCTGGAACGAATACATCTTCGTGATGCGCGTCTTCTGGATGCTGCCATCCAGCTTGCAAATCGACACATCGTCGCCCAGCTTCAACGTGCCGTTGAACACGCGGCCAATCGCCAGCCGGCCCAGATAATCGGAGTAGTCGAGATTGGCAACCAGCAACTGCAGAATCGCGTCCGGATTGCCCTTCGGCGCCGGCACCGTCTTGATGATCGTCTCAAACAGCGGCTGCAAATTCTCCGACGGATCGTCGAGCGACATCTTGGCGATACCCAACTTGCCATTGGTGTAGATCACCGGAAAATCGAGCTGATCTTCGGTTGCGTCGAGATCGATGAACAAGTCATAGACTTCGTTCAGGACCTCCTGCACGCGCGCGTCGGGACGGTCGATCTTGTTGATCACCACCACCGGCGTCAGCTTTGCCTCCAGTGATTTCATCAGCACGTAGCGCGTCTGCGGCAACGGCCCTTCGCTGGCGTCGACGAGCAGAATCACGCCGTCGATAATCTTCAACGCGCGTTCCACCTCGCCGCCAAAGTCGCTGTGACCCGGCGTGTCGACGATGTTGATCTTGTAGTCTTTGTACTGGACGCCCGTCGTCTTGGCGAGAATCGTAATGCCGCGCTCGCGTTCGAGATCGTTCGAATCCATGGCGCGTTCGGCCTGCGCTTCGTTGTCGCGGTAGATACCGCTTTGGCGAAACATCGAGTCGACTAGGGTTGTCTTTCCGTGATCGACGTGGGCAATAATGGCTATGTTGCGGATGAAGGAGGAGGGATTGTTGGACTGCAAACTAAGACTATTTTCCCACATCTTGACCGCGAGCCTCTTCGCAGTCCTCGCGCAGATCCCTGTTATCAGCGATCTCGCCACTACTGACGACGGTTATCTGGTCTACTTTCGCATCAACGATTCCCCTGAGATCGGCGGCGTCTATCGGTTGAGCGAGAATCGCCTCGAACCGTTTCTCTCCGACCCGCCGCGAGACCTGCTCTTTTATATATTCGACCGACGATACCTTAGCCCTGCCGTGAGCGCCAATGGACAGACCGTCATTGGCCAATACACCTTCCGATGCGGCGGCGGCAGTTCCTGCATCCCATACCCGAACTATACTAGCGCCGACGTTTTTCGGGCAGACGGACGACGCACGGGCTTTGGCGGCTTCGGCTCGCTTAGCGCCAATGGCCGCTTCCTGTTCCACGCTGGCAGGCGCGTGTCCATCGGCATCAACGAACAGTATCGGCATCTGGCCGATCTTGAAAACGGTGACGATATCGACACCGGCCTCGCGACTCAAACTTTCCGCTACGCCGTAACCGACGACGGCCGCGTGATCAATCGCGCCACACCCGACTCCAAAGGCGTCGTTATCTGGAGCCGTCAGGGCGGCGCCCGCCGCCTTGCCTTTCCATTCAATCCGGAAATCGTAGACGCTGCGATCAACAGCATCGGAACTCACGTCGCTTACCAGGCTGAACCACGCGGCATCGGGCTGCTCCATCTCGCCTCGAATTCCATCTACCCCATTAGCGACTCCGGCGCCCGCGTCTCGTTCGCCAGCGTCGCCGGCCGTGTCGTCTTCATCGAAAACGGCCGTGCGTTTGACTACGAAATCGCTTCTGGGCGGCGCCGCCAGCTCTACGACGGCGAAGTGACCGACGTCATCGAATCCGCTAATGGAAACGTCGCCTACGTTGTCAACGCACGATTGCAAATCGTCCGCATCGATCTCCCCTCGCTCGAAAATCGAATCGTCTTCACTCGCCTGCGCGGACTCTTCACCTCTACCGCCACCGAAGCCATCGTCCCTGGATCGCTCCACGTTCTGCGCGGTCCGCTTCCGGTCCAATCTGCGCAGTCCTCGTTCCCGCTCCCCGCCGAACTCAATGGCCTGCGCGTCAGCATCGACGGCCAGCCCGCGCCCATCGTTTCGGTCGACCCAGCGGGCGTCGTCTTCCAAGTGCCGCATTCGCTTCCGAACGACACCACACGACTTAGCGTATCTATCGGAAAGCTGCTCTCAACCGAACTCAACACCGCCGTCCGCCAACGCCAAGCGCGCTTCCTTCCCGCAACATTCCCAGCATCCAACGGCCAGCCCCTAGTCTTTCACGAAGGCTTCACGGGCATCGTCTCCGGCGCAAATCCCGCGCGCTCTCACGAGACAATCCACCTCTACGGCGTCGGCTTCGGCGCGGTCGACACCGCCATCCCCGACGGCTTTCCCGCGCCCGCCAATCCACCGGCCCGCGTCACAAATCCGCCGTTCTGCACAATGTCTCGCTTCCCAGATCCCGCCGTCGACATCGCACTCGCGCCGGGCTTCGCCGGCATCTATCAGATCAACGTGACAATCCCCCGAAACGTATCGATCTTCACCTCGCAGTTGTCTTGTGGCGGAATCGCGTTCGCCTCCATCCCCGTCGCCCCCTGATACCCTGAAAGAACATGGCTGTATCCCAAACTCTGCCGGTCGTCGTTATTGTCGGCAGACCCAACGTGGGCAAGTCCACGCTCTTCAACGCAATCACCGGCTCCCGCCGCTCCATCGTCGGCGACGAACCCGGCATCACGCGCGACCGCATCAGCGGCATCGCCGTCCACTTCGGACGCCGCTTCGAAATCATCGACACCGGCGGCATTATCCCCGATGACAAAGCCCTCATCCCGTCGCAGATCCTCAAGCAGGCCCGCGTCGCCCTCGACTCCGCCGCGCAAATCATCTTCCTCATCGACGGCCGCACCGAGATCACCTCCGCCGACCGCGAACTCGCGCAACTCCTCCGCCGCTTGAACAAACCCGTCACCCTCGCCGTCAACAAAATCGACACGGCCAAGAGTGACAACCTCGTCCACGAGTTCCACGAGCTCGGCATCGACACCGTCATGCCCGTCTCCGCCGAACACAAGCTCGGCATCTTCGATCTGCTCAACCACGTCACGCGCGATTTCCAGCGCCACAAGGACGAAGAGGCAGAGCCCGAAGGGAAGCGCCCATCGATCAAGGTCTCGATCATCGGCCGCCCCAACGTCGGCAAATCGACGCTCATCAACGCACTCGTCGGCGAAGAGCGCGCCATCGTTTCGCCCATCGCCGGCACCACGCGCGATACGGTCGATGAAACCCTCACCCGCGACGGCGTCGACTTCGTCTTCATGGACACCGCCGGCATTCGCCGCAAAGGCAAGACGCATGAGATGGCCGAAAAACTCAGCGTCGTCATGGCGCGGCGTCACATCCGCATGGCCCACGTCGTGCTGCTCATCGTCGACGCAACCGAAGGCCCGCTCGGCCAGGACGCCACCATCGCCGGCTACGCGCACGAAGGCGGACGCGCGCTCATCGTCGTCGTCAACAAGTGGGACGCCGTCAAGAACCCCGACAAAAAAGCGTTCGAAGAAAATCTGCGCTACGAACTGAAGTTCCTCGAGTACGCGCAGGTGGCGATTGTCTCGGCCAAGACCGGCCAAGGCGTCGGCAAACTCTTCGACATGATTCGCGAAGCGCACAAGTGGTCTTCGCACCGCGTCGGCACCGGCGAGTTGAATCGCTTCTCCACCGGTCTCATCCTCGAACCCGATACGAAGATCAAGTACATCACGCAGGCGTCCATCCGCCCGCCGACGTTTGTCGTCTTCCCCGATCGCCGCTCCGATCTCCACTTCTCCGCCGAACGCCAACTCGTCAATCGCCTGCGCAAAGCCTTCGGCTTTCAAGGCACGCCGATTGTCGTTAAGTCGAAGTTCTCGAAAAACCCGTTCGAAGGCAAACGCCCGAGGGCGAAAGAGCGGCGTTAGGCGAGGCTAATCGATGATAAGCACCGTTCCTGGTGCGATTCGTTCCAGGCCATCCAGAATTTTGGTCATGAAAGCAACAAGATCGTCGATCTTGTTCGTCGGCGCCTGCGCGATCAGGATCGCAATCTGGCGATGATCGAGATTTTGTTGTGTAGCGAGGCCTTGGTCAACGGACAACAGAACCTCGTAGCCAGCTTGCTCGGCGGCAGTCAGAAGTCGACCGTTCTTTAGGCCCTCGAATCCGGCCCACTCCACACTGTGCACTTCATGTGTCTTGAAGTACCGCCGGAAGCGCGAGGGAATGCATTCATCGAGAAGGACCTTCATGCGATCGCGGCGAGCAGAGACTCTTTCGCCTCTTCGAGCGCTTGAAGGGCCATCTTTCGATCTACCGTCGGAAAATCGAGAAGAAACTCGTCGATGGTGTACCCACCTTCAAGATAGTCAATCAAATTCTTGAAGGGCACTCGCGTGCCCCGAAAGCAAGGCATCCCGCTCATGATCTCGGGATCGCGAAGAATGATCGATTCGGCCATACCTCAATTGTACGTTTCCAAAAAGCAAACGGGCGTGCGCCTCAATCGAGCCACACGCCCGCGTGGAAGAACTACGCCGCCGCGCCGTTCGCCTTCGCCTTCCCCACGGACTTCGGCTGCAACCCAGCCTTCGCAAGCACCGTGTAGACACCCAGTCCCGCGACAAAACTCAACACTGCCGCCGGTTGATACGTCGACTGAATACCAACCGCGAAGCCAACCGCCCACGCGCCATAACCCACCCAGTTGATGCCCTCGCGCGGCCCGGCCCACTCGCGTCCCGAGAGGAAGTAGTCGGCCACCATCGCGCCCACAATCGGTCCGAACGACGCGCCGACAAGTCCGAACACGGAAACCAGATTGTCCGCCGCGCCCGTCACCGCAAGCACCACCGCCACCGCTGCGCCCAGCATCGTCGACGACGCACGCGGCACGCCCGGAATCATCGTCGAGAAACTGTTGCCCGCGATGAACGCGCAGAAGCACGCCGGCGTGATCGACGCCACCGCGAACAACCCGAACATCGCCGCGGCCAGCGTGCCGCCTTGCGCGTTCAACACATCCACGTACGTGAAGCCCGCCAGATTCGGATTCAATGCACGCGCGCCGGCGACGGACAGCAACGGCAATCCGCCCGCGACAAGAATCGCAAGCCCAATGCCCGTCAACCCGCCCATCTTCACATCGTTTTCATTGCGCGAGTTCATGCCGAAGTCCACGCCCGCCGCGCCCGCTGTCGCGAAGAACCCAATCACCGTTTGCACGATCGTGAGGAATGCGCCAAGCGAATCGTCGCCCGCGGGCTTGTGTTGACCGATGCCGCCCGACGTGTTGAAGAACACAATCAAAATCATCACCAGCGGAATCGCATTCAAAAACAGCGACGCCCGCGCGACATACTGAATGCCCTTCACGCCGATGTAGGCCATCACCAATCCCCACGCCACCGCAACCCCGATGAACGGCCCCGAACCCGATGTCGCCGTCGATCCCACCGCTTTTAAAATGAACCCCGTCGCCGCCGACGTGCCCACAGCGAACCAGCCCAACTGCAACAAGCCCATCAACAAACCGGGCATCAAATATCCGCCCGCTGTTCCGAACGTCGAACTGCCGACGACGTAGAGCGGCAATCCCGTCTTCATGCCTAACATGCCGGGGACGTAGTAGAAGAGCGCGTAGCTCAATGCGGCCGCGACAGCCAGCGCCGCTATGCAGACGCCGAGACTCGCGCGGTCGATTGTTCCGACGGCGAGCGTCTGATAAAACACGATCCACAAAAACACACCGGCGTAGCTCGGTGCGGTGTTCACGTACCAGGGCGCGCGATTCGACGAGGGATTCGGCGCCGTCTTTTCGATGTAGGCAGGAAGCATGGCATCGCAGTATATCGTGTTCTGGTGCTTCGCACATCCACCCCTCTTCATGAAGGAGCATACAGACAGCCCTCGCGGACGCTTCGTTGGCTCAACGCCACACCCAACCGCGACAGATCGGTCTCCAAAAAAGATTCAGCCCCGGTTGCCCGGGGCTGTTCTCTACTACTGGCTATTCGCTTTCTCCTATCGGAGAGGCGAGGTTACTTCTTCTTGGCGGCAGCCTTCTTGGCCGGGGCTTTCTTGGCGGCGGCTTTCTTAGCCGGAGCCTTCTTAGCCGGAGCCTTCTTTGCTGCTTTCTTTGCGGTAGCGTATTTCATCGATTGATTCTCCCTAACATCAAAATTGAGCGATCTCGTTGAGATCACATCGTGTCCCACATATAAGATGTTTTCGCGCTCGCGTCAAGAGAAAAATGCATCGTGCTCGCGTGTTGGAACTCGACGTGCAAGGGCCTCTTTGCAAAAAAACATAGATGAGCGAAAATGTTTTTATGAACCGAGAGCGTTTTGCGCCAATAACGACGGGCCTTCCAACGCACGGTGCAAAAACGCGCCTCCCGCGCGCGTCATCGCGAAGGCCTCTTTCGAGCGTCGAAAAAAAATTTTCGCGCGGACGAAAATTTTTCGCGTCGAGCGCCTCTCTCGCTCTCATCGCGCTCTCGCTCGCGTCATGCTCATCGCGCAAAATGACAACGCGTGTTCCCGTCGCGCGCATCGGTTCCATCGAAGAGGGAATCGCAAGTTGGTACGGCGATCCATACCACGGACGCCGCGCGGCCAACGGCGAAATCTTCGACATGGACAAGCACACCGCCGCGCATCAATCGCTTCCCTTCGAGACGTGGGTGCGAGTCAAACGCGACGACACGAAGAAGGAAACCGAAGTGCGCATCACCGATCGCGGTCCCTTCGTGAAGGGACGCATCATCGATCTCTCCCGCGCCGCCGCGCGCGACATCGATCTCGTTCGCGATGGCGTCACAAAAGTTCGCGTCACCGTCATCGATCCTCCTCGCTCCTACACACGCAACCGCCGCTTCACGATTCAAGTCTCTTCGCTCCGCGACAAACCGCGCGCCGAGCAACTCGAAAAATCTCTTCGCGCGCAATACCCAAAAACCGAAGTGCGTTATCGCAAGCCGAACCCCGCCGGTGGTCATGCCGAATCGTGGCGCGTCCTCGTCGGCCGCGAGTCTTCAATCGACGATGCACGCAAGCTGCTCACAAAAGTCCTCGAAAAATTTCCCAACGCCTTCATCGTCCCCTTCGACGCCGAATAGAAATCACGCCGACACTCCACAACATCCTCAACAACCCCACCCAACACCTCGACGCTTCCCCAACACGACACCCCCTGCCGAGCCGCGACCGCAAGGGAGCGGACCTTCCCCAACCAATACTCCTGACTTTCAACCGAGCCGTCGCCAAAGCCACCCCTAAGTCACCTTACGCCGGCATACACCCTCGTATTCGCCTCGCTACCCCCACATGCGGGTAACCCCCTCCGCATCGTTTTACGCCGTCTTACCCCTTCAGCGGTCTATAGAAAATTTTCGATTCGCTGTAGATTTATTGGAGCGTCAACACACTACATACATAAGGACGTTCGTCGAGCACTTGGACGGGCGCCCCAAACCGGACCGAATAATGGCATTCTTCTCCCACAACCCGCAACCTTCCGAACCCATCCTAGTCGGCAACTCGCCGCGCCTCCGCCATGTACAACGGATGGTTGACAAACTCTCGCACGGCCGCTGGCCAGCGCTGATCCTCGGCGAAACCGGCACCGGTAAAGAAGTGGTTGCGCGCGCGATCCACGCGGCCAATCCCGTCGGCCCCTTCGTCACCATCGACTGCTCTTCCTTCGTCGGCCCGCTCATGGAAAGCGAACTCTTCGGCCACGCCAAGGGTTCGTTCACCGGCGCCGTCGCCGCCAAGATCGGTCTCCTGGAAGCCGCCAACGGAGGCACGGCCTTCTTCGACGAAATCGGCGAGCTCCCGCTCGACCTCCAAGCCAAACTGCTCCGCGTGCTGCAAGAGAAAGAGTTCCGTCCCGTCGGCGCGCTGCAAACACGCAAGTCCGACTTCCGCATCATCGCCGCCACCAATCGCGACCTCGCCAAGGAAGTCGAGAAGGGCACCTTCCGCCGCGATCTCTACTATCGTCTCAACGTCGTCACCGTTCGCCTCGCGCCTCTTCGCGAGCGTAAGGAAGACATACCGCTCCTCATGCAGCACTTCCTCGGCAAGTACGGCAGCGGCTACACCTTCACGCAGGAAGCCATGGACTCCATGCTCTCCTACGAGTGGCCCGGCAACGTGCGCGAACTCGAAAACATGATTCAGCAGATGGCCGCCATCCACACCGGCCCGCTGCTTCACTCCAACGATCTCCCCTCCCCCATTCAAAATCAGATCTTCGCGCGCCGCGGCCCCGGTATCGCGCTCTCCGCCACCGCCGCCGCCGGCGGCAGCTTCGACGCCATGCCCGTTGTCGATCCACGCTTCCTTGAGATGCCGATTCTCCCCCTCATCGAAATGGAACGCCGCGCGATTCTCAACGCGCTCGAATTCACGAAGGGCGATCGCTTGATGGCCGCCGGCCTGCTCGGCATCGGCAGCACGACTCTCTACAGAAAGTTGAAGGAATATCAGGTCGCGGTGTGAGAACAATTCGATCGCCGCGCCACTACTTCTTTCTATATGCGGTTGTTGCTCGTAGAACGGGACGCCTGGGACGCAGGCCTGATGCAGGAAGCCATCGATGAACTCGAAGAGCACCCGCAAGAAAAGATCCTCCCCCGTCCCATCGATCTCTTCCACGCCGAAAATATTTCCGAAGCAACCGCATCGGTCGAACACGACCACTACGATCTCATCCTGCTTGATCCCACCGGCTCTCACGGCGCCGGGCTCCAACCCTTCATGCAACTCCGCGAGGCCGCTCCGCGCACGCCCGTGCTGATGCTCGTTCCGCGCGCCGAAGAGCCGCTCGCGCTCGCCGCCGTCCGCGAAGGCGCCGCCGGTTATCTGCTCAAGGAGGATATCGACTGCCTCCCGCTCGCCCGCGGCATCCGCGCCGCTCTGGAGCGCCACCAGGCTCTCACCGCCCGCGAAGAGCAACCCAACGCCGACGAACTCACCGGCCTGACGTCCAAGAACGGTTTCCTCTACCTCGGCGATATGGCCCTCCGCCTCGCCACGCGCTGGAACAAACCCGCGCGCCTGTCGATCGTGAATCTCACCGGCTATCAGGTTCTGCAGGACGTCTACGGCTCGCAAGCGCGCGATCTCGCTCTCATCGAAACCGCCGACATGCTGCGCGATCTGTTCCCTGATTCCGATCTGCTCGCCCGCACCGGCCCCACGCAGTTCTCCGCGCTGTCCATCGGCCCCACCGAATCGCTGCGGCCGCTTCCCATCCGCATCAACGCGTGGCTCGACAAACGCGCCGGCCGTCCCGGCCATCCCGCGCCCCTCGAGTTCGACGCGTTCGAAGAGGTTTTCTGCGCCGGCGATCACACGCTCAACGATCTGCTCGCCGGCGCACTCCCTCGCCGCGCCGCCGCCGCGATGCGACAATAGCGCAGTGCACATCGCCCTCGACGCCACCTACTCGGTCGGCCGCGAACTCACCGGCGTCGGCGTCTACTCTCGCGAGATCCTGCACGGCCTCCCCGCGCTTCACCCCGACGCGCGCTTCACGTTCTGTTACCGCCCCAATCGATTCCTCCGGTCGTTCCGCGAGTCGATCCCCCGCGCCACGCGCCGTCGTCCCTTGTTCGAGTCCGGCCCGCCGCGCAACGCCGATGTCTTCCACGCGCTCAACCAGCGTGTGCCCGCGACGAAGCACCGGCGCACCGTCACGACATTTCACGACCTCTTCGTTCTCACCGGCGAGTATTCGACCAAGGAGTTCCGCGATCGCTTTGCCGATCAAGCTCGCCACGCCGCCGAACGCTCCGACGCCATCGTGTGTGTCTCGCAATTCACAGCCGATCAAGTCGAGTCGCTTCTCAACGTCGAGCGCGCGCGCCTCCACGTCGTCCATCACGGCGTCCGCGGACCCGCCGAACAGCCATCCAAACAAGGCCGCGAGAAGATGGTGCTCTCCGTCGGCTCGATTCAGAAACGCAAAAACACCGCGCGCCTCGTCGAAGCGTTCGAACTTTCACCGCCCGGTTGGAAACTCATCCTCGCCGGCGCCGCGGGTTTCGAGGCCGAGAGCATCCTCCAGCGCATCGCCGAATCGCCACGCCGCGAAGACATCTCGGTTACCGGCTACATCAATCGGAGCGAACTCGAACACCTCTACTCGAAAGCCTCGCTCTTCGCCTTCCCCTCGCTCGACGAAGGCTTCGGCATTCCCGTCATCGAAGCTATGGCGTGGGGCGTTCCCGTGATCACGTCCGATCGCTCCGCCCTCGCCGAAGTCTCCGGCGAGGCCGCTCTCCACGTCGATCCCGAGAACATCGAAGAACTCGCTACCGCCCTGCAGACCACCATGGAGAACTCCGGCCTGCGCAACGAACTCGCCGCCCGAGGCCTGGAGTGGTCGGCAAAATTCACCTGGCAATCCGCCGTCGAAAAGACCTGGAACGTGTACCGCCACCTGCTGCCGAGCAGTGCACTTCGCTGACGGGCTTCGCGCCTCCCGCGGAAGAGCGATTCAGCCGCTAAGCCAAACTCGTTTGACAGCAGCGCGCCTGGCCCCATTCCCCTCCCGCAATCGAGATAATTAACACTATGCGCCCTATGCAGTCGTCCGCTCGCGCAAGACCCCCAAGGCCAACAAAAAGTGGACCAAGCCACCAATAACAAAATCGTGTCCCTCATCTGGGGCATCGCCGCCGACGTTTTCCGCGACCTCTTCGAACGCGGCACGTACCCGACGTCGTCCTTCCCACTGTGTGTCTTCCGACGCATGGACGCCGTCCTCAATGCCAAATGGATGCCTGACCACCCCGGCATCAAAGAGCAGCGCTCCGCCATCGGTTCATCAACGTGCGGGCGAGCGGAATTCCTGCGACACTGACGAATGATCCCTTGGCTACTGCAATGAGCTACACGCAAGCTGAAATCGACGAACTCATTTCGTGCCAGAAGACGATTTCCGATCCGCCGAAGAGGGACCTGAAACCGGCAGGCGCGCACTCGCGCAACGACATGAGACTTGTGGCCAGCGGGCTGGACGGCGAGTTCACCGCTTTCATGCGCCGCAGTATCGATTTTCCGGAGAATTTCTTCATCGGTCTCATATACGACCCCAAAAACGGAACGGGCGAAATCACGCTGATCCGCTGCAACGGGCTGCACGGCGTGTTTGGCGGGTCGTTCGATCCGGATCATCCGCACTGGGGCAACCACATCCACCGGGCTACCGAAGCCAATATAGCTGCTGGGCTGAGACCGGAACGCCACGCGGTGAGCACTGATGCGTACGCGTCATTCGAAGAGGCGTTGCAGCACTTTGTGAAACTGATAAACTTCAGTCCGGCCCAGGCGAACGAGTACTTCCCGAGCGACGCACAGTCGACGTTTCCATTTCAAGAGGGCGGCAATTGATGGACATCCTGGAATCACTCCGATCCGATTTCAACCGCCATATCTCGTTTCGCGAAAAACGACCGGGAATAGTGCAGGTATTGGCGCCGCTGTTCCACGAAGACGGCGACATGATCGACCTATTCTTCGACATGCCAAAATCGGCGGCAGCGCCCATTCGAATTTCTGACCACGGGCTTACACTCCTGCGCTTGTCTTACTCCTACGACATCGATACACCCAATAAGCGAAAAATTTTTTCCCGCATCCTCGCCGAGAACGGAATCGCCGAGGATGGTGGACGGCTCTTTCTCGAAACTTCACCGGAGAGTGTGTATCCGTCCCTTCTCCAGTTCGCCCAGACGATAGCCAAGATCGGCAATATGCAGGCTTTCAAGCGGGAGGTCATCCAGAATCTTTTCTATGAGATGTTGGGCGACTTCATCACGAGTACACTAAGCCGGTACTCGCCGCATGCCGGCTCCGTCCCCATCGCGGATCGAGACGATTTGGAAGTGGATTGGCAATTCGATGTTCAACCCCGGCCGATCTATCTCTACGGAGTAAGAGACAATGCCAAGGCTAGATTGGCCGCGCTGTCGTGCCTGGAGTTCCAGAAGCGGTTGATCCCGTTTAGAAGCGTCATCGTCCATGAAGATTTCGAGAGCGGCCTTAGCAAGAAAGACCAGTCCAGAATCACCAGCGCCGCGGACAAGCAGTTCACTTCGTTGGCGGACTTTCAGTCTCACGCGGAAAAGTACTTCGGCCGTGAGGCTGAACCCGTTCGCCAGTAGTGCGCCCGTTCCAATCTCCTTACGATACTCAAACGCGCTGCCATGAAAGGCGTTGGTTCCGGACTTGGTCACGGCGCTCACAAACACGCCGGCGTTGCGGCCTTTATCGGCGCCATAGCCGTTGGTCTCGATAGAGAACTCCTGCAGCGCGTCGGGATTCGGGAACGGCGCGGGCGTATTGAAAAAGGGATCGTGATTGTCACCGCCGTCGAGCGCGTAGTTGTTGCCCCGGAAAGCCGACCCATTCACCGAAACGGTTTCATTCTGCTGTTGATCGCGCCCGCCGCGCCGCCCAACGCCAGGCACCAGCAGTTGCAGCGACACCGGATTGCGTCCGTTCAACGGCAACTCCGCGATGCGTTTCGAATCGATCACTTCGCCGATCGTACCGGTGCGCGTCTCGACCTGCACCGCCTGCGCCTCCACTTCGATCCGCTCGTTGACTTGCCCGACCTGCAGCGCGAAATCCACGCGCCGGTTCTCGCTCACTTGCAACAACAAGCCGGTCTGAATCGACTCCTTGAAACCGGGCGCTGAGGCTCTCACGGCGAACGTGCCGACAGGAAGCTGTACGAAGACGAAATCGCCTTTGGCGTCCGCGGCGGCGGTGCGCACGGTGCCCGTCTCAACATGGGTCGCCGTAACCGCCGCGCCCGGGATCACCGCGTTGGCCGAGTCGTGAACAGTGCCAAATAGAGTCGCTGTGCTCTGTGCGGAGACAATCGCAACGGCGCACAAACAGAGGAGAGGAAAGCGTGGACTCATAGTTACCGCAAGTCTATCATGGCAGCGCGGTTCAGACCATCACTCCGAACTGCTTGTCCACGAACAGCATCATCACCAGCCCAACGGACCCGCCCCTTCCGCATCGCCCCAACGAACCGCTTCGCCCCCTCAGAATATTCCTAACCCAATCCTATTAATGTTCTGTTTCAAACATCCGATAGATAAAATGTGCACCTACTCCTCCTCATCCTCTCAACCTGCCCCGCCACCCTCGCCGAACGCGACGGTTTCAACGTCTGTTACGACACCCAAAACCAGCGCGCCCTCTGGACCTCCCACACTCCAAAACCGTCAAGTCATCCACCCCCCAGAAAACACTGGCGCAAAGACCACGAGTTGAACTCCCTGCCAAGCACAGCCTTCACCAACACCGGCTTCGACCGCGGCCACCTCGCAACCGCCGCCGACCTCCCCGATTCCGCGGACACATTTCTTACGAGTAACGCGATCGCACAAGACCCGGCGCTCAACCGAGGCCAGTGGCGCAGTCTCGAAAATGAAATCCGCAAACGTCGCGCGGTTCAAGTCGTCACCGGCGCGATCTATTCAAACTGCGGCACCCAAAGGATCGAGGCCCCTTGCTTCATCTACAAAATCGCGCACCTGCCCGACGGCCAGATCCTCGTTCACTTCGCCCAAAACGCCACCTCCCGCTCCATGCCAAACTAACCCCATCCTCTCGCTCCGCCCTCGAGACCCGTGCTTCCTGGCATCTGCAGACGGTTAAACACTCTGATGTGGACAACCAAAATGCAGCATTCCAATTAAAACTACAGTTGTCGTTGTTTTCGTTCACAACACTCGAAAATAATTTCTGGTCCAGCTGAATCAGTAACTTACACTCGTAGCCGCTCCACCAAGATGCTTAAGAGCTTGACACACCAGCTACACTGAAAGTGTAATAGGGCCTCAGACACCAACAATGTGTCCGAGGCCCTTCGCATTTTCAGGAGTAAATCATGGAAAACGAAAAGTTGTCCAAAGCCGAGCAGGCCCGCATCAACGGGGCCAAGTCGACGGGCCCGAAAACGCCCGAAGGCCTCCAACGCTGCCGCCAGGCCAGCATCAAACACGGCATGTGGGTCGCTCACATCTCCACATTCCCGCATGAGGAACAGTTGGCCTACGCCGCCATCCTCACCTCCGCCAACGATCAGTTCCGGCCCCGTAACTGCGTCGAATCCGCCGTCGTCGGACTCCTCGTCGACGCTCTCTGGCGAGCCACCCGTCTCGGCGCCCTTGCCGATGACGATATCGAACGCGAGATGTGGGTCATCAAAAACCAGTCCAACGTCGAGCACGACGTCGACGAACTGCACCTGCTCGCCGAACAGTCCTCGAAATCCGTCCCGAAACTCGAGGCCCGCGCACGCCATTACACCCGCGAAATCACGCGCCATCTCGATCTTTTGAAGAAACTCCAGAACTGGCCAGTTTCCGTCGAAGCCTCCCAGGTTCTGAATGATATCAATGAGATACGGACCTAAGAACTGCCCGATCCTCCCGAGAAAGAGGCCAAAGAGCCCTTCGAACCCGCGCCCGCGCAAGAACCCGTCCGCAAACCCGTCCAGAGCGCCAACTCCAAGCCCCAGAAGGGTAGCGTTCCACGGAGAAAATGAGCGTTTGGGGCAAAAAGCGGTCAAAAATTTGGCGCGCCGGAGTAGCCGTTCCGGACAAGACACCCGACGTGTGTCCATCCGCCGACGCCGCCACATGGGTATCGAACAACCTCGGTTTCACCCCCGACCCATCGCAAGCCGACGTCCTCAACGCAACGGAGAATCGCCTTCTACTCCTCTGCACGCGCCAATGGGGCAAATCCACCATCGTCGCCGCCAAAGCGCTCCACCACGCCTTGACCACACCCAAAGCCTTCATCCTCGTCGCCAGCGCCTGCAAGCGTCAAGCGAAAGAACTCGTCCTCAAGTTCAACGAATTCGCGCATACGGTTCTCGGCGAAATGCCCAAGCCCGAAGGCGAAGGCTTCCGCCTCCCCAATCGCGCCCGCATCATCCCCCTGCCGCAGAACCCCGACAAGGTCCGCTGCTACTCCGCGCCGTCGCTGATCATCGTCGACGAAGCCGCATTCGTCAAAGACGAGCTCTACGACGCCCTTCGCCCCGCGCGCGCCACCTCCAACGGCGCCGTCTGGCTGCTCAGCACCGCCGGCGAACAGAAAGGTTTCTTCCACAAAGCCTGGGTCTCGAGGGCCAAGGGCTGGAAACTCGTCAAAGTCACCGCCGCCGAATGCCCGCGCATCTCGGCCGAATTCCTCGCCGGCGAACGCATCGAAATGGGCGAAGCAAAATACATGCGCGAGTACTTCTGCCAGTTCCGCGCCGGCCGTTCCCAATTCGTCGACGAAAGCTACCTCGAAGCCATCTTCGACACCAACTTCAAGGCGTTAGGAGAATAACAGGACATTCCCGCCCTTGACACCCCGCCCATTTCCCGCCATGATAATAGGCGAACAAAAGGCGAATACGTGTCCCTCCCCGTCCGCAAGTTGGCCGACCTCATCCCGCGCAAACCCGCGGCCGCCGCCCTTTGTCCCTACACACCCGCCGGCCTTCCCGATCTCCCCGAAGGCGCCATCACCGAAATCTACGGCCCCCGCTCCTCCGGCCGCGCCACACTCCTCCACGCCGCCCTCGCCGCCGCTACCAATGCCGGCGAACTCTGCGCTCTCATCGACGCCGCCGATGCCTTCGATCCCTGCTCGGCCTCCCACGCCGGCGTCCACCTCAACCGGCTCCTCTGGGTACGCAGCCACCACGACGCTCACGACGCCCTCAAAGCCGCCGACCTCGTCCTCCACGCCGGCGGCTTCAAGCTCATCGCCCTCGATCTCTGCGGCGCCGATACCCAACGCATCCCCATCTCCTGGTGGCGCCGCCTCCGCCTCGCCGTCGAAAATACATCGTCGATCCTCCTCGTCACGACCGGCGCCCCGCTCCTCCGCCAGGCCGCGACCATACAGATCGCGCTCGAAACCCACCGCGCCCTCTGGTCCGGCACGCTCTTCGAAGGCGCCGATATCGCCGCCCGCCAGCGCAAGCCCATGCAGATCGCCCCCGCGCCCACAATCCTCCACGCACGGACCAAGTAAATGTACGCCTGCCTCGCCATACAACGCGGTCCCGTCGATGCCCTCCCCGAAATCGCCGCCATGTTCTCGCCGCATCTCGAACGGCCCTCCGAGGACATCGCCCTCATCGCCGTCTATGGCCTCGAACGCCTCTTCGGTACGTATGCCCACATCGCCGAAACTATCGAACGCGAAGCCGCCGCTCGCGGCCTCGAACTGGCGATCGCCATCGCCTCGCACCCCGATACCGCCATGCTCGCCGCCCGGCACATCGGTGGCGTTGTTGTTATCGATCCCGCCACCGAACTCGCCGTCCTCGGCCCTCTGCCCATCGATGTCCTGCCGGCGTCGCTCGATATTCTCGACACACTCATGCGTTGGGGCGTCGAGACCCTCGCCGATTTCGCCGCGCTCCCGCCGCTCGGAGTCATCGAACGTCTCGGCGAGGAAGGCGGGCGATTGCAAGCGCTCATCGAAGGCCGCGGCGCGCGCCCCCTCCGCATCGCGCGCCCGCCCGAAGACTACACCGCGCGCATCGATCTCGACGAACCGCTCTCGCAAATCGAGCCCCTGCTCTTCATCGTCTCCGGCATGGTCAACGACATCGTCAAGCGTCTCGCCTCGCACAGACTCGCCGTCGCCGCCATCAAGGCCTCGCTCGCGCCCCTTCACGAAGTGCGCATCTCATTCCCCGTCCCGGTCGACGACCCCCGAACCATCCTCAAGCAAGTGCACCTCGAACTCGAAGCGCACAAACCCCGCCGCGCCATCACCGCCGTCGCCGTTGAGTTGAAACCCACGCCGCCGCGCCCCGCGCAACACGGCTTCTTCACGCCGCCCGCCGCCGAACCCGCCGAGTTGCAGACCCTCCTCGCCCGCCTCCGCGCCATCGTCGGCGACGACAGCGCCGGCGCTCCCGAACTTCTCAACACACACCGCCCCGACGCCTGGCGGCTTCGCAGCGATGTCCTATTCGAACCCGGCAAAATCACAACCGCGCCCGCCATGACAAAGGTGGGCTTCCGCTACTATCGCCCCGCCCTCGCCGCCAGCGTCGCCGTGAATAAGGAACACCGCCCCGCGCGCGTCGAAGCCCGCGGCGTTCGCGGCGCGGTGACCACATCAACAGGCCCATGGCGCTCGACCGGCGAGTGGTGGACCGGCACTTCCTGGGCCCGCGACGAATGGGACATCGCCCTCGACGACGGCGCGCGCTATCGCCTCTATCGCGAACACAACTCCAACTCCTGGTTCGTCGAGGGGCTTTATGATTGAACTTCGCGCCCGCTCCGCATTCAGCTTCCTCGAAGGCGCCAGCCTCCCCGAAGACATGATCGACCGCGCCGCCGCGCTCGATATCGAAGGCGTTGCCCTCCTCGATCGCGACGGCGTTTCCGGTGCCGTCCGCTTCCACAAACACGCCGTAAAGAAAGGCGTCCGCGCCTGGATCGGCGCCGAAGTCACCGCCGCCGAAGGCTTTCGTTATCCGCTCATCGCCGCCACCCGCGCCGGTTACCAGAACCTCTGCCGTCTCATCACGCGCACCAAACTCGAACGCCGCGCGGCCACCTTCGCCGACATCGAAGAGTTCGCCGGCGGCCTCGTCTGCCTCGCGTCCGATCCCCTTCTCTGGGCGCTCCAACACACCGGCGCCGCGCAACTTGCCGGCAAGCTCAAAGCCGTCTTCCCGAAAGGCCGCCTCGCCATCGACATCCAGCGCCACTTCCTCCGCGACGAAGAGGTGAACAATCAGAAACTGCTCGCGCTCGGCCTGCCCATCGTCGCCTCCAACGGCGTCAGCCACGCGACGCGCGAAGCCCGCCCGCTGATGGACGTGCTCACCTGCATCCGCCATCACACGACGATCCACGACGCCGGCCGCCTGCTCGCCCGCAACTCCGAACGCTTCTTCAAACCCGCGCGCCAAATCGAGCGCCTCTTTGCCGATCTCCCCCAAGCCATCGCCGGCGCGCGCGCCTTCGCCGAGCAGCTCGAATTCACGCTCGAAGACCTCGGCTATCAGTTCCCGCGCTACCCCGTCTCCGACGGCGAAACCATGGACAGCTTCCTCTGGAAGCGGACCTTCGAAGGTGCCGCGCGCCGATATCAACCGCTCCACGATCGCGCCCGCGCACAGCTGGAACGCGAGTTGAAGCTCATCGAAAAACTCGGCCTCGCCGGCTACTTCCTCATCGTTTGGGACATCGTCGAATTCTGCCGCCGTTCCGGCATCCTCGTGCAAGGCCGCGGCTCGGCCGCCAACAGCGCCGTCTGCTATTCGCTCGGCATCACCGCCGTCGACCCTGTCGGCATGGATCTTCTCTTCGAGCGTTTTCTCTCCGAAGAGCGCGGCGAATGGCCCGACATCGACCTCGATCTCGCCAGTGGCGGCCAGCGCGAAGAGGCCATTCAGTACGTCTACAAACGATACGGCGAACGCGGCGCCGCGATGACCGCCAACGTCATCACCTACCGCACCCGCTCGGCCATTCGCGATGTCGGCAAAGCGCTCGGCATCCCCGAGCCGATGCTCGACAAGCTCTCCAAACTCTCCGGCCGCTACAGCGAACTGTCGCTGACGCCGCTCCCGGCCGAACACCCCATGACCGCGCACATGCAGGCCATGGCCGGCCAGATCCTCGACATGCCGCGCCACCTCGGCCAACACTCCGGCGGCATGGTGATCTGTCAGGGCGCGCTCGATCAAATCGTTCCGCTCCAGCCGGCGACAATGCCCGGCCGCGTCATCGTCCAGTGGGACAAAGAGGACTGCGCCGACATGGGCATCATCAAGGTCGATCTGCTCGGCCTCGGCATGATGGCCGCCATCAAGGAGTCGCTCGATCTTATCCGCGTGCACTACAAGGAAGAGGTCGATCTCGCCCAAATCCCCAAGGACGATCCCGCCGTCTACGATGCGCTCCAACGCGCCGACACCGTCGGCATGTTTCAAGTCGAAAGCCGCGCGCAGATGTCCTGCCTGCCGCGTATGCGGCCCGAGAATTTCTACGACATCGTCGTCGAAGTCGCCATCATCCGCCCCGGCCCGATCACCGGCAACATGCTGCACCCGTACCTGCGCCGCCGCCAGGGCATGGAAGCGGCCGAGTGTTTGCATCCGTCGCTCGAACAAGTTCTCAAGCGCACACTCGGCGTGCCGCTGTTTCAAGAGCAGTTGTTGAAGATGGCGATGATCGCCGCCAACTTCACCGGCGGTGAAGCCGAGGATCTGTGCCGCGCGATGGGCTTCAAGCGTTCGCAGAAACGCATGGCCGAAGTGGAGACGCGCCTCCGCGCCGGCATGACGTCGAACGGCATCGTGGGCAAAACGCAGGACGCGATCGTGCAGTCGATCACCGCGTTCGCGCTCTACGGTTTCCCCGAATCGCACGCGGCCAGTTTCGCGCTGATCACCTACGCCAGCGCATATCTGAAGACCCACTATCTCGCCGCCTTCACCGCCGCGCTGCTCAACAATCAGCCGATGGGTTTCTACAACTCGCTGTCGTTGATCAAGGACGCGCAGCGTCATGGCTTGCGCGTTCTTCCGGTCGATATCACGATCTCCGATTGGCTCTGCACGCTGGAAGAATCGGGCGGCGCGATCTGTCTCCGGCTCGGCTTGAACTACGTCAAAGGAATGCGCGAAGCCACCGCGCGCGCCCTCATCGGCGCGCGGCCTTTCTCGAGCATCGACGACATGAAACAGCGCGTGCCGGTTGTGTCGAAAGAGGAGATGTACAAGCTGGCCGAGATCGGCGCGCTCAATAAAATCGGCGGCTCCGAGCAGCGCCATCGCCGTGAAGCGGTGTGGCAAGCGAGTCTTGCCGCCCGCCCCCTCGGCAGCTTGTTGGAATCCGAAGGCGACTCCCCCTCGCCGCTCGCGCCCATGGACCCGATGGAGCGGTTGCAAGCCGACGTCCGCGTCAGCGGCCTGTCGATCGGCCCGCACCCGATGTTCTACGCCCGCGAGCGCCTCAACGAAATGGGCGTGTTGCGCGCGGCCGATCTCCACGCCGCGCCCAGCGAGCGCTTCGTCCGCGTCGCCGGCCTGGTCATCTGCCGCCAGCAGCCGCAAACGGCAAAGGGCTTTGTGTTCCTGAGCCTTGAAGACGAAACCGGAATCTCGAACGTGATCGTCCCGCCGAAGCTCTTCGCAACGACGCGCGCCGACATCCTCCGCCACCCGTATCTATTGGTCGGCGGCGTTCTGCAAAACGAGCGCGGGGCGATCTCCGTCCGCGCACGCAAAGTCGAACCCGTCCGCGCGGCGAAGGTGGCCGTGGCGTCGCATGATTTTCATTAGGCCCAGACGGGAACGAGGTCGAGAACAAAACCAGCTACGGGGCCCTCGCCAACTACTTGATCGGGCGCCGTCAGCAACTCCGGTTCACGGTCGCGCCGGTAGATCGTGACGGTCCTTCGTTTCGGGTCAATCATCCATCCCAGTTCGATGCCATTGGCGAGCCAATCCAGCATTTTCTCGTGAGTGATCCGTGATCGATCGGAGGGCGAAAGTAACTCGATCACAAAATTTGGACAGCTCATCGGATCGGATTCTCGTTCCAGGGAGATCCAAGCGGCATCCGGCGCCAGTCTGGCGCCGTTGGGCAAAACGAATCCTCCACTAGGATCTGTCGCAAGCCCACCATGCTGTCGAGCCCACAACTTCAACTGGGTCCCGATTTCTAAGTTTCGACTACTTGTTTTGCGGTCCGTCGGCGGCATGATGTGCAATTTCCCGTCGGATGT
>Ga0194128_10002564_pt1 | contig 29150 bp, 19 predicted proteins | sample TA2KigCa65mmetaG_FD_148650 | JGI IMG/M metagenome (GOLD analysis project Ga0194128, IMG submission 148650) | Freshwater microbial communities from Lake Tanganyika, Tanzania - TA2015037 Kigoma Deep Cast 65m | ecosystem: Environmental > Aquatic > Freshwater > Lake | place: Tanzania: Lake...
TGCGCGACCCGGTCCGTCTCGGCGAAGTTCGAGAGCCGCCATCCGCTTGCGCAACGGCGGAGGTTGGACTCCGCCGCTTCCGAGAGTTCTGAGTCCGTCGAGCCGCAGGGCGGAAGCTCGCGGAGAAGGTGTTCCGCAAGCCAGTCGGCATCGTTGGCGGGCCACCCGGCATCTACGAAGATTCTGACGGCGTCTCGCAACGCGCCGCGCGCGCGAGGTGCATCCGGATCGATGCCCTGATCAGGCCCCGGCTTCGACTTCGACATCGTTCCCGTCTCTCTAGGAGTCGGTTCCCGTCCTGGCTCACCGGCGTGCGCCGATGGTTCGATTGGGTGAAGCCGAGTCGATCGGCTTCCGGAGGCGCGCCATCTGGGGGGTGGCGTCAGCGCCACATGGGTGGTGGCGCAAGCTCTCGAACAGGGCGGAATGTAGCTGCCGGAGCACGACGACGCAATCCGGGACGAAGGTTGCCCTACCAGCGTGAGTGCGAAAGGCGCGCGCTCGTGCTCATAGCTCGTCGCGTCCTGTCCGAAGGAGCTCCACGCGGTCGCAGTCGATCGCCACCGCGCGGACGACCTCGGCGAACTCCTCGGATGTGGCGCCGGCGAACGGCACCGAGGCCTCGCCGATCAGCCAGTTTCGCTCGTCGATGCGGAAGCTCGTGAGCGACTCGCCGCGGTTGTGCTTCCAGCAGCGGAGGGCATCGTCCTCGGGCTCCCCGGTGCTGCGGACGGCCTTCGCCCAGATGCGCCACGCGCCGTCACGCGCCTCGACGCGCACCTCGTGCCGCCGGCTCTGGGGGAGCTCGACGACGATCCGGTCGCCGCTCAGCGCGAGGCCCGCGGTGCGAGCCAGTCGCTGCAAGTCACTCGGCATGGTTCGGCTCCCCGGCCTCGCGTCGTCGGAGCGCCGTCATGTCCTCATCCTGTCCTGGCACGTGAGCTTTCTCGAGGCAGTCGGCCGCTTCCGCGACGCGCCGGACGACCCATGCGATCCGCTGCGCGTCGTGATCGGCGGCGTCCGGTAGCGTCAGCACTTCGTCGATCGATGCATCGACGGTGCACTGATCTTCGTCCGCGATTGCGGCGACCCGAATCGCGAGCGTCGAGACATCGGACGCAAACTCCCGCAACCGTTCCGGCGCGATCGGCCCGATCCGGCTCGTGCAGCGCACGACTGCGCGCGTCCCATAGGAGAAGAGTCGGAGTCGGAACGGCTGAACGCGCGATCCCAGGCGGGCGGTGCCAAGCAGCGTGCCGCGTGCCGTTCCCGAGTCCCAGGTGACGGTCAGCCCAGGCAGCTCCATGGTCGGAATGCGTTCGAATCGCGCGAGCAGCGCCGCGGCGAGTTCCTGCCCGACGGCAGGCGCTCGGACATCACCCCGCAGGTCGCTTGGACGGACCGGGAACGCGGTGCGGAGCGGTTCGAGGATCTTCGGGACGTCACGTTGGTCAGTGACGAACTCCCGGTCCGTATCGATACTGCGCGACTCGTCCGGGGCGGTCGTGAGCCCTTCGTGCATGAGGCGAAGAAACGTGTTCATCCGTTGCAGGACGCGCCGCACCTGGAAGACCTCGACCGTGTCCCGCAGATGGGGGAAGTGGACTTGCAGCATGTCCTCGCCGTCGAGTTCTCCGCGAACCTGCCCGAGTCGGCGCTCCGTCTGTGAACGCGCTCGATCGATGCGCCCGGTCCGTTGTTCCATCGCAGACGGAGTCCATGAGATTCCGTAGTGGTGGATCGCCGAGCAGAATGTGTGCAGGTCCTCGCCCTCCTGAAGCAGATCGGTCGTGATGAGCACGAGCGGGTAGCCGGGCATTCGGAACTGGCGCACGGCGGTGCGATTCACCTGGCTGAACATCCCTGCGACCGGCTGCTGCCGACCGAGGAGGCGGCCAAACTCGCGCGCCGAGTCCACGAGCGGGCGTCGTCGCCGAGCCTCCGGATCATTCACGTCGAGGATCAGGTCGAAGTGCAGTGCCACCTCCGACAGTTCATGGAAGGCGCGCCATGGCCCGGCGGCCGCGGAGCTTCGCTGGGCGTCGAGCAGGGCGAGGTACTCCTCGATCCGTCCCGTCCCGAGAGCATCGCCGTCGTCATCGACCGCCTCCTGCGCGCCCAGCTCCAGGCTGCCGAGGCGCCGGATGGTCATCACGTACAGGTCGATGAATGCGTTTCCGAGTCGCGCCGTTGCGGCGAGCAGTTGGGCGCGAAGCTCTCGCTCGCGGAACGCAGCGCATGCATTGGTCGCGGTCGGTGCCGGCCAGATGGCTGCACGGAGCTCGGTGCGCCGACGCAGTTCGGTGAAGAACGTCCGAACCTCGAGCCAGTCGCCGATGTCCGGAGCGACCGCGGCATGGACGTCGCGTTGCGAAGACGCGAAGAGTTCGCTCCAGGCGATCTGCGCCGCCTCACGGTGCGGCCCTTCGATCTCCTTCAACCATTCGATCGCGGCGGCCTGCACGGCCTCCAGGCGATCGGCGCGCTGGAACTTCTTCACTCGCGACAGGAACCGGGCGGATCGCCGGCGGATTTCCCCCCGCACCTGATCGCGGTCGCGGTGGACCAGCTTCGCCAGCGTGTCGAGGACCTGCCCTGGCGCGCATCCAAGGACGTCAGCGACGTGGTTGTCGGCGAAGAACGTGCTGTACACCGCGCCGCGTTGCACGAATCTCTGCTGCACGTTGGCGCCACTGACCACCGCAGCCGGCCCCTCACCGCGGAAGAACCAGGCAAAGAACGAATCGGTCCCGCCGTGGTCTCGCTCTCCGTCGAGGCGTCCACCAGGCGGTCGTTCGTCCGTGCGGCTCTCGACGGCCGCTTCGCGTTCCCGCTGGTACTTCGTGAACAGCCCGTCGAGCCGATCGATCACCGCCGGCGGGAGCTCCCCACGCAACCGATCGATCAACCACTGGTCGTACCGCTCGTCGAGTTTCCGCTTGATCTCGGAAACCGAGGCCACGCGCCGCACGAAGACGAGTGCCTTCTTGCCAGTTCGCCAGGCGCCCGCGAGCGCCTCGACCAGCGCGTCCATCTTCGGGTGCGGCATCTCGCGATGGAAACGCTCGCGATGCGACCGTGCGATGCGGTTGACGTCGTCGACATCGATGCCCTTCCGCTCCGCCGCGGTCTCGGTCTGCTCGGCGTCGTCGAACGTCGCGTCATCCTCGCCCTGCTGGCGCAACCCGGCCGTCTCGAGGAAGCTCTCGAACGACGCCAGCATCCCGATCTGGAACGACGACTTGAATCGGTCGCTGCCGAGGATCTCGGCGACCTTCTTCTGCACGAGCGCGACGCAGAGTCGCTGCCGCGGATCGGTGACGGCGAGCGGCGCGTCGTGGACTGCGACGCCGCCCTGCCGCCATTCACGGCGATAGAGGTTCTTGGTGTATTCGCGATCTCCGGCCTTCATGGTGGTGACGCGCCGGATGAGGAACTCCGAGACAGCGCGCTTCTTCGCGTCGTCGGATGCATCCTTTGCGGCGAGCTGGGGGAACCTGCTGCCGAGGCCGAAGATGTCGAGCTGGTTCCAGAGCTGGCGGTAGGACTCCTCGACCGGGGTCGCCGAGAGGAAGAGCACGCGCTTCGCTCGCGGGCCGTAGTTGGGGAATCGCCGGCGATCGACCTCGGCCTTCGGATGCCCGAACGCGAGCGCGAGCACTCGGTTGCGGGCCGCCACGTCTTCGGCGAAACCGTGCTTCAGATTGTGCCCCTCGTCCACGACGACCAGGTCGAACTCGGGAAGCACGCAGCAGATCGCCTTCGCCACCGAGTCCTTGAACTCGAGCTTGTTCCTGAAGTCGAAGACCTCGCGGTCGATCCACGGTGCGATCTTGAGGAGAGCGCCGCGAAGACGATCGGCCGTCGCGCGATCCGTCGCCGCACCGGCGAGGCTGAAGCTCGAAAGTCGTGCGAAGAAGTCGCGATTGGGATCGAGGGCTGCCTCGCCGGTGAGCTCGACCAGGTTCTCCGCGAGCACCTGGGAGCGGACCGGGGTCCCGTCGACCGCCCGGATCCGAAGGTCGGAGAAGCGGACGTTGCGTTCGACGAAGCCTTGGAGTTCCTTGATCCACTTGTGCTGGAGGTTCTCCCGGGGAGCGATGACGAGAACCCGGAAGTCGGGATTCATGTTGCGGAAGAGGGCGATCGCTCCGAGGGCCACGAACGTCTTGCCCATCCCGACTTCGTCCGCGCAGTACGCGACGCGGTGGCGCTCGAGAAGGTTGTGGACGGCGACGGCTCCTTCGAGCTGCTGTCGGGCGAGCGGGATGTCCCCGATGCGGGCAGTGAAATCGAGGAGCTGGCGCGCGGCAGCGAGGTCGATCACTCCTCGTCCTCCCGAGATTGAGCCCGCTTGAGGAAGCGCGGCTCGAACCACGCAAGGAAGCGGGCCATCTCTTCGGTGCCGGCCGCCGCGATCCGCGCGCGGCAGTCCTCGATCGTGGCAAGCCGGTCCTCGAGTTCCTTCGCTGCGACCGCGTGCGACTTCCAGAAGTCGGGGAAGTCGCGCGCAAGCTCTCGCGCGACCTGCTTCGCGCAGAGCAGGACGACGTAGCGGTCGACATCGTCCTGAAAGCCGTCAGTCGCCACGGCCCGATCGAGCAGGGTGCCGAGGGAGTCGCACTTCTTTCCGAACAGGCGAGCCTCGGCGTCGTGCTCGCGGCCTTCGGCGAGCGACTCCCGGACGCCGCGTTCGAGGCAGCCGAAGCCGTGGAACATCCCTGCGAAGCGATCGAACATCGAGTCCGCAGACTGTTCGAGCCGGACGCGGGCGACGAGCTCTGCGCCCTCGGCCGTGTCGGCGAGCTCGTCCGCTCGCGTTTCGAGGAAGGTCGTGCGCTGCTCCGGCGTGAACAGCGACCAGTAGGCGAGGATGTCGGCGACGGAGAGGTGAACCTCGAGCGACGGCTTGTGCGCCATCCCCTCCTCTTGAACGAGGATGCGGGCCGGCTCCGTTGAGGCCCCATGGACTTCCACGATGGAGGTCTGCTTGAGGAGCGTCTCGAATCGGCCGGCAATCTCTGGCGCGAACGAGGTCCATGTCCGAGGGGCAAGAGCGTCCGACGCCCCGAGTTCGATGCTCAGTCCACGAAACAGAAGCGGCGGCGACGGCCTTTCCGCGTCCCACCAAGCCTCAGCCTCATGGCGATCCCAGTGGAAGCGCAGCCGGAGCGGGATGCCGCGCGTGGAGACAGCGTCCTCCTCCGAGTCCGGTGGCGCGAACGTCGTCGCGACGCGCTCCTCCGCGGTCAGCCAGAACTCCGGTCGACGCGGCGATTCGACCTGGACGAGGAATCCGGTCTCGAGGTTGCCGCCCTTCTGGTGCGCGGCGCTCGTCAGGTTGACCGAGCCGACGAACTGAAGGTCCGTCTTCGGGTGGGGACGGAAGAAGCGATAGACCTTCGCGTGGACGAACCGCGTGGCCGTCGCATCGCCGGCTCCGCGACGGAGCATCGTGGGCGGCAAGGTCGCCCACTTGGCCCCGAGGTCGCGCACCGCCTGATAGGTCGCCGCAGAGCACGCGGCTTCGCCCGTGCGCGTCCGCGGCAAGTAGACGCGGGTCTCGCGGGGTTCGAAGCGACGGATCAGATCCGCAAGCGGCGCGCACCCGGAGGCGTCGAAGTAGGGTGAAACCACCTCGAGGCAGCAGCCGCGAAGTGCCGAGCCAGCGACCGCTTCGAGGAACTCCGGGAACGACTCCAACCCGCAGTGGAAGTGGGGACGCAACTCGCCGCCCACCGTGCGCTGGACCCCCTGCTCCGCTTCGCCAAGGAACTCGAGCACCTCCTGCAACGCGCGGTGGTCGGTTGCGGCGGGTGCGAGGCCGCGCACTCGCCGCAGGAGTCGCCGCACGTCGTCGCGGACGAGCGTCCGTTCGCCGGCGGTGATCGTCTCGACGTGGCCGGCCTCGACGTTCTCCCACCAGCCGGCCTGGGTCAGGTTGGCCGACAGCGCCCAGACGAAGAGCGCCTGCTCGCGGAGCCCATCCTTGTCGGGTTCCGTCTTCTCGCAGAGCAGGAAGAGGTTCTTCGGGTGGAAGATCCCGGTCGGATGGCGCACGGCGATCCGACGGACATCCAGGTGCGCTGCGACGTCGCCGCCGGCGACGAGTCCGTTTGCGTCGTAGTAGACGGCGATCTCACCGCGGAGCTCTCGCAGCGCGTGCTCCAACTGGAGCAGGCGGATCTTCGGCGCGTGGCTCACCGACCGATTCAGCACGACCGGGAGCACCTCCTTCTCGAAGAAGCCCGGCTCAAACTGAAAGGTCAGGAAGACCGCCGACCGCAATCGCCATCCGTCCAATGCGGCGTCGATCGCCTCGGAGAGCACCTGATGTGGAAGGTCCTGCGCCATGTCAGCAGGCGCTCAGGAAACGGGTGACCGTGCGCAGCGATTCGACGAAGTACGGGTGGTGCCAGAGATCGGCGACCGCGTCGCGGGCGGGCAGATCTCCTTCCTCGTCGATGAAGCGGACATCGAGCGAGCCTGTCCGCAGTGCGACCCAGGCGGAGCCGCCACGCGATTGCATGACGGCGGCGTTCTGCGCCACCAACAGCTCGATCGCGTCACCCCAACGTCCGCGTGCGAGCGCGGCAGCGACGTCGATCCAACGATCGCCGGCGGCGGAGTCGTTGGACTCGAACTCCGGCTGAAGCAGGCGGACGGCATCGACATCGATCGACCGCAGCCCAGCGCCCCAGTTCTCGCGGACGGCTGCAACGACCGCATCGATCGGGCGTCCGTCGAACGCGAGCAGGTAGCCGAACAGCGAGTTGGCAGGGGCGAGCACGGACTCGCAGACGCGAATGCGATCGAGGTTCTCAGCGAGCGACCTCCAGCCGGACCCGCGTGCCGCAGCGGCATTCGAGAGTTCCTTCAGGTACGCCGGCGACCACGCGAACTCTTCCTCGCTGAGCTTGGACCTCAGGAGCCCCGCGAGCCGAGCTTGGTCGCCGTGCGTGCGTGCTTCGTCCTCCGGTCCGCCATCGCGGAGATGACGCTCGTACACCCCCCTCTCGGCCGGACCGATCGCGCTCCGCAGCGCGCGCGCCACGGCCGCGGCAACCCCTCGATCACGTCCGTCAAGAGCGAGCGGCGTCTGCTCGGCGGAGACGATGTCGAGAATGATCCGCGCGTCCTTTCCGCCGCCGTCCGCGAGGATCGGGAGGTACGCCGACTCCACCAGTTCGAGCGCGATCGGCGTCAGGCGCTGAGCATCCGCGGCCACGAGCCCGGAGGCTCGCGCCGGCACCGTGTAAAGCCCCCAGATGCCGTACGTCTTCTGATTACTGAGGATCTGATGTGCCGAGGCAGCGGAGATGGTGACCTTGCCGCCGCCTTCTTCGAGCGTTCTCTGGACTCGCTCGGTTCCGCGCAGATGGACGTCGGCGTTGATCCGCGCCCGCGCGTACGCCGCCAACTGCTCCCATCGCAGAAACGTCGAGAGTTCGAGTCCTGGCCCATCACGCGCTGCGACGCGCTCGACCAGGTAGCAGCCGATCAAGAGCGTCGCGAAATCGAGGACAGAGGTGCTGACCGTGGTCAAGTTGCCGACGACCCGACGACCGAAGCGCATCCAGACCGGCTGTGCGCCGAGAGGATCACGGGAGCCCTTGATGGCGGCTCGGGAGTCGATGTCGGTGAAGAAGGGCATTCAGGCTTCCGCCGTTCACTCAGAGCGCGATCGTAGAGCGGTGGGACAGCATTTGTTCGAGGTAGACGGCGTTCAGGCGCGTCCATCACTGAAGCCGCGCCCGTCACGCGTCTGCGTGACCAGACTCGAAGGGGCGTCCGCGGTCCGACGCGCCGGCCATGCAGCGGTGCCGAAGAGACTAGAGCAGTCGACGATCATCGATCCATTGGGAGGAACCATGAGGATCTTCGTGCTGAGCTGAACTGCGGTCACGGTCGTCGACCGCATTCTTCACATGCCGGAGGCGCGGTCCCTTTCGCGGGCGGCGCCGCGCCTGATCCTCGATGGGGGGCGTCAGTCACCCCGACCACTTGCCGCGCGTCGCGAGGTGGGCGAGCGCCTCCTCGATGTAGGCGTGGGGCATTTCGCGCTCCCGCGGCACCATCCACTCGCCCGGCATCAGACGCGGAATGAACGGGCGGCCGCGAGGGTGACCTTGTGCGCCAACTGCCCCCGCTACCACATGGGTCGCGCTCGCTGATGCGAAGGTTCCGGCCACTTTGGTCACCTTCGCCGTGACCAAGTTCGTGACGTCGAGCGCCCTCATCGAGAGGTGCCGCACCGTCACGCGCCGCGGCGCGTTCCGCCACCCGCGCTTCGCCGTCGGGTTGAACTCCACCCGGATTGGCCGCACGTCGCCACGCTTCGGCAGGAATCGGCTCAGCAGTTCGAGTCGCTCTCGTTCTGTCCGCAGAACGCCCGCCAACACGGCCCCGCGAACATTGACCTGCCCCCAAAGAACGAGTCCACCCGCATGATGGCGGGTGGCCGCTTGGAGGCGTGGTACAACGAAGTCGAGCGAGTCATCGAATCCCGCGGTGCGGCTCGCGATGACTTCGTGGCCGCTACGCATGGCTCACGATGGAGAGCGGATCGATGCGACGATGGGCGAGTCTCCTCGCGACGCTGCTGTCGGGTGCGTGCGGGCAGTTCAGCGACGCTCCGGCGGAGAGGCTCGCGCCGCCCGAGAAGTCGCTGCCCCTGGCGGGCGAGGTGTTCCGCGTCGAAGGGCGGACGGCGTTCCTCATCCCCGCTGCAACGCGGCCGATCGACGGCGCGCCGCCGTGGGTCTGGTACGCGCCGACGCTTCCCGGTCTGCCGGCCGTGGAAGAGCGCTGGATGTTCGAGCGGTTCACCCGCGCCGGGATCGCGGTCGCCGGAATCGACGTCGGTGAGTCGTACGGCAGTCCCGAGGGGCGCGCGCTCTTCTCCGCGTTTCATCGCGAGATGACGGAGCGGCGGAAGTTCTCGACGCGGCCGGTCCTGCTCGGACGGAGCCGCGGCGGGCTCATGACGCTTGGATGGGCCGTCGAGAACGCCGAGCGGGTCGGCGGCTTCGCCGGGATCTACCCGGTCTGCAGCATCGCGAGTTACCCGGGAGTCGCCGCGGCCAGCCCGGCCTTCCGCCTGCAACCGGAGGAGCTGGCGGCGCGGCTCGCGGACCACGATCCGATCGACCGGCTCGCGGCGCTAGCTGCAGCGAAGGTGCCGCTCTTCGCGATCCACGGCGACGAGGATGATCTGGTCCCGCTCGAGGCCAACTCGGCCGAGTTGGGCCGGCGCTACCAGGCTCTCGGCGGCGAGATGCGGCTGCTCCTCGCGGTGGGGCAGGGCCACACGATGTGGCCTGGGTTCTTCGAGTGCGAGGAGCTGGTCGAGTTCGTGATCGATGCTTCGCGGGCCAGATGAGTCACGGGTCAGATGAGCCGTCCGCCTCGATCTCGCGGCGTCGCGGACGGGCGCGGGCGTGCCTCGCCTGGAACGGCGCGCCGCTACATTCCGCCAGCGCTCAGGGTCCAACCGAACGGCGGGGCCCGAGACGCGCGCACCCTCCGTGACGATTCCATCCTTCCGCCTGCGAGTCACCATGAGCCGCCTCACCCTCGTCGCCCTGTTCGCCAGTTTCGTGATCGCAACGTCTCCTGCGGCCTCCGGCCGGGGCGATGGACCGGACGAGACGGCGATTCCGGACCTGACGAAGGGGGGGGCGACGATCGGCGAAGGCGAAGCACGACTGGAATCTCGGCGCCACTGGAATGCGTGGCTGGATGTACTGCGACCGGATGGTCACGACGGACGCTCGCCAGATCCTCGTCACCGAAGTGGATGCAGGCTCGCCGGCCGATGGCGTCTTCCTCGTCGGTGATGTCCTCCTCGGCGTCGCCGGCAAGCCGTTCTCGTTCGACCCGCGCACGGAGTTCGGCAAGGCGCTCACCACCGCCGAGTCGGAAGCTGGCGGCGGTCGGCTGACGGTCACCCGTTGGCGCGCGGGGAGGACGAAGGAGGTCGTCCTCGAGCTCCCGGTGCTCGGCAGCTACAGCGCCACGGCACCCTTCGACTGCCCGAAATCGAGCCGCATCCTCGAGCGAGGCTGCAAGGCGCTCGCCGAGCGCATGGCCGCTCCGAACTATGGCGTGAAACCGGGGCTCGATCCGATCCCCCGCTCCCTCAACGCGCTCGCCTTGCTGGCCAGCGGGAATTCCTCCTTCCTTCCGCTCGTGAAGCGGGAGGCTCGATGGGCCGCGGACTACAAGGCCGACAGCTTAGGGACCTGGCACTACGGCTACCTCATGATGCTTCTCGCCGAGTATGTGAGGATCACGAAGGACGCGTCGGTGCTCCCCGGCCTGCAGCGCTTCGCGATGGAGGCCGCGACGGGGCAGAGCGCGGTCGGATCGTGGGGCCATGGATTCGCACGGCCCGATGGTCGTCTCGGCGGCTACGGAATGATGAACGCGCCAGGTGTCCCGCTGACCATCGCGCTGGTGATGGCCAGGTTGGCCGGAATCGAAGCGCCCGAGGTGGACCTCGCCATCGAGCGGAGCGCGCGGTTGCTGCGGTTCTACGCCGGGAAAGGGGCGGTTCCGTATGGCGACCACCACCCGTGGATCGAGAGCCACGAAGACAACGGCAAGTGCGGGATGGCGGCGGTGCTGTTCAATCTGCTGGGCGATGCGACGACGGCGGAATTCTTCTCGCGCATGAGCGTCGCGGCGCATGGGCCCGAGCGCGACGGCGGGCACTGTGGCAACTACTTCAACATCCTCTGGTCCTTGCCAGGGGTCGTTCAGTCCGGCCCAGCGGCGACCGGAGCGTGGATGAGCGAGTTCGGTGGCTGGTACTTCGACTTCGCGCGACGTTGGGATGGCACCTTCGTCCATCAGGGGCCGCCGGAACTCGACCGTGACAGCTACGACGGATGGGACGCCACCGGCGGCTACCTGCTGGCCTATGCGCTTCCGCTGAAGCGACTGAGCCTGAACGGCGTCGGCTCCGCCGTCACCCCGCAGCTCGACGCAGCCGCCGCGCAGTCGCTCATCCTTGACGGTCGCGGCTGGAGCAACAAGGACCGCGAGAGCGCCTACGACCAGCTCAGCAGTGACCAGCTGATCGACCGCCTTCGCAGTTGGTCACCCGTGGTTCGCGAGCGAGCGGCGATGGCCATCGCGCGTCGAACGGAGACGCCGCTCGAGCCGCTGCTCAGCTTGCTCGAGTCGCCCGCGCTCGAAGCGCGCTACGGCGCTTGCCAGGCGCTGGCCGCTCTCGGGAAGCGGGCCGCGCCAGCCGTGGAGGCGCTGCGCAAGGCGCTGACTCAGGACGATCTCTGGCTGCGCGTCAAGGCGGCGGACGCGTTGGCTCAAATCGGACCTTTCGCCTTGCCAGCGGCGCCGCAGCTCCTCGAATTGCTGGCAACGGTGGACGAAGCGAACGACCCGCGCGGGATGCTGCAGCGCTATCTCACCTTCGCCCTGTTCGACGACGACGGCGGACTGCTCTCCCGCTCGCTCGAAGGGGTCGATCTCGCAGCGCTCCAGCGCGCCGTTCGCGCCGGGCTGAAGAATCAGGACGGGCGCGCTCGCGGCAGCATGCGTTCGGTCTACCGGAACCTGTCGTTCGAGCAGATCAAGCCGCTGCTGCCCGCGGTCCTTCAGGCCGTCGTCGAACCAGCTCCGAGCGGAGAGATGTTCGCCGACACGATCCGGGTGGAAGGACTCCGACTCCTGGCCAGTCACGGCGTCAAGGACGGCATCGCGGCGTGCGTCAGCTACACGCGCCACCAGAATCCATGGGACAGCCAGGAGCGCACGCCCGAACTGATGAAGATCCTGTTGAGCTACGGCACCCATGCGAAGTCGGCCCTGCCGGAGCTGGCCAGGATCGCCGACTACTTCGAGCAGGACGAGCCGGACTTCCCGAAGGAGCTCATGGCTCTCAAGGCGAAGTGCGTCCGCGAAACGATCGCGGCGATCAAGGCGTCGAAGCTCACTCCGCCGCTCATCGACCTCGAGTAGCGCGCGGGGCGCCACTCCGCGCGCAGCTCCCGCGCCCACCTTCGACGGCAGCAGCTTGGTCGTCGGATCCGCCGCCGCCGGCAGCTTCGCCACGGTGACGCGCAATCCGCGCCTGCGCGCCGGCGGCCAGCCGCGAGAGGATGAGCGGCGAGGCGATGCAGCGGCGCCTGGCCCTGCCTTGTGAGGGTCACGGCTGGTGGCGCGAGGGCGAGGCTTCGGGTAGCGGCCGATCCCGCGCGCCGCGGGACGATCGAACCACATCATCCACCGTTCCAGCGCGCTCTCCTGGGGGCGCTCCCCGTGGTCGGGCCCATGCTCCGCCGCCGGCGCGTCCGCGCTGACGGGCGGCCCTGGAAATCGATGAGCCCCGCGCGGCTTCGTTCCGGCGTCATTGCCTGTGGTTCAGCAACGACTCGCGGAGCACGTCACGGCGAAGCCACGACTGCTGTTGCGAAGCGATCGCGTCGTGATCGCGCGGTGAAAAGGAGGAATTTCGATGATGCGTTCGCTTCAGGCCCTCACGCGGTCGCTCGCGGCCGCGGCGGCGCTCGCAGCCGCCGCTCGCGCCCAGGACACGACGCAGGTCAGCGTCGATGACGCCGGCGATCCCGGCAACTCGAGCTCGGGATCCGAGGGCGTCGAGATCGTGGTCGAGAACGCCGGTACCGTCCTCGTCTTCTTCTCGTCGTATGCCAGCGACCTCGTGCCGAACGACCTCGGCGGCAAGAAGGATCTCTTTCTGCGCGACGTGACGAACGGCACGACGGCGCGCGTCGTGATGGGCCTGACCTGCCCCCGATCGTTGTACCACGCCTCGAGTTGTACTCCCCGGGACGAGTGAAGGCAGCGGGGCCCGGAGGAGCGGAGCGACGACGGGCCCCGGCGCAGCGAAGTCGGGCGGCGGGAGGGTGGCGTGGCGGGCGAGGATGCGGCGCGGCAGCGAGTGGTAGTCGACGCGTTCCGGCTCGGCCCACAGCGCCACGACCAGGAGACCGCGTTCGACCAGCGCGCGCCGCGCGCCGACGAGGGCGGCGATCGGGTCGTCGAGGTACATGAGCGCCCAGCGCGACAGCACGGCGTCGAAGCTCGCCGCCGGCAGGGTGTCGAGCTGCTGCGCGTCGCCGACGCGGAACTCGACCGCAGCGACGCCCTCGGCGGCCGCCCGTTCGCGCGCCATCGCGACCATCCGCGCGTCGCGCTCGATCCCGAGGACGTGGCCGAGCGGCCCGACGCGACGTGCCGCGGCCAGCGCCGGCTCGCCGCGGCCGCTCGCGAGGTCGAGGACTCAGTGTCCCGGAACGAGCCGCGCCAGCGCCACCATCCGCGCGCTCACCGGCGCAGTCAGCCGCGCCTCGACGGCGTCATAGGTGCGCCAGATCGCCTCGATCTCGGCCGCGCTCGGCGGCGGCAGCGTCAAGACTTCGTCTTCGCGACGTGGAGGCGATGGATCGTCCCGTCGAGCATCAGCGCGTAGAGCTCGCCGTCGGCGTCCTCGGCGAAGCTCGTCACGTTCTTCGGCTGCTCGAGCAGCGTGCCGTGCACGACCAGCGCACCGTTCTCATGGCAGAGGCCGAAGATCGTCCCGAGCGTGAAGTCGGCGTAGACGTAGACGCCCCGCAGTTCGGGCTCGGTGAAGCCGCGGTAGACGTAGCCGCCGGTGATGCTGGTGCCGATGCCGTGGTCCCCGGTTTTCGCCTGCCGCGCGAACTCCGGGGTGTGGGCGTATTCGAGGACCGGCTCGAGCAGCTCGCCGGCCACGGTCGTCGCCTTGAAGGGATGGAATCCCTCGCGCACGTTCCAGCCGTAGTTGCCCCCCTTCACCACGAGGTCGATTTCCTCGAAGCGGTCCTGCCCGACGTCGGCGGCCCACAGCTCGTCGGTCTCCCGATCGAAGCTCATCCGCCAGACGTTGCGCAGGCCCCAGGCGTAGATCTCGGGGCACGCGTCGGCGCGACCGACGAACGGGTTGTCGGCGGGGATCGCGTAGGGGCGGCCGCCGGCCGCGCTGTCGCGCCGATCGACGTCGATCCGATGGATCTTGCCGAGCATCGTCGCGAGGTTCTGGCCGTGGTCGTGCGGATCGCCGGCAGCGCCGCCGTCGCCGCAGGTGAAGTAGAGGAAGCCGTCGGGGCCGAAGCCGAGGAAGCCGCCGTCGTGGTTCCAGTAGGGGCGCGCGATGGTCAGCAGGATCCGCTCGCTCGAGAGGTCGCCGCGGTCGCGATCGTCGGCAGCGACCGCGATCTCGCTGATGACGGTGCGCTTCGGGTCCTGCTGCGAATAGAAGACGAAGCAGCGCCCATTCGTCTTGAACCGCGGATGGCAGGCGAAGCCGAGCAACCCCTCCTCGTTCTCGACGTAGGGGCGGCGCGCCGTCAGGTCGAGGAAGGTCTTGGCGTCGCTGCCGTCGCCCCCCTTCGCCGTGACGACGATCCGCCCGCCCTGCTCGACGATGAAGAGGCGGCCGCTGCCGTCGGGCGCCTCCTCCATCCAGACCGGCCGCTCGAGCTTCAGCTGCGGCAGGATGCGGCGCAGTTCGAGCTTCGGCAGCGACTGCGCGGCAGCCGGAGCGCCGAGGAGAGCCGCGGAGAGGCTGGCGGCGGCGAGTGCGAGGCGGGCGGGAAGGAGCGGCATGCGGTGCGACCTCGGGAAGCGGAAGCGGGGCGGCGACGATACGGACGCGGCGCGCGACGGTTCCGCTGCCCGGCGCCGAGCGCGTGGTGCGCGTGCCGCAGTTCCGGCTGCGGTGAGGGGCAGCTTCAGCGCCCGTATCCCAGCGCCTGAAGCGCTGCCGCTGCGCCCGACATCGTCCCGTCCGCCGACGTCCCGAGCTCGTTCCGGATCTCGTTCTGCCGCGAGAGGAACGTCTCGAGCCGACTGCGCGTCGATTCGGCAGCGCCGATGCGCTCGCCGGCCACGTCCCTGGTGTCGCCGGGATCCTCGGCCAGATCGAACATCTGCAACGGCGGCCGCGCCGTGCCCGGGATCGCGATCGTGCTGCCGGGGTAGTGGATGAGCGTCTTCCAGCCATTCTCGAGGACGGCGAACGACCGTCCCTGGAGCGACTCGCTCGGTGCGGCGACACCGAGGCCGTGGAACTCGGAGATGATCGGCACGGCCGGCACGTCGCCCCCGGCGCACAGATCCGCCTTCAGGTCGCGGCCCTGCATGCACTCGGGAACGCTCAGCCCGGCGAAGGCGAGCAGGGTCGGCGCCAGGTCGAGATTGCTGACGTGGTCGGCGACGGACCGGGCAACGGGTTCGAGGCTCGGCGCCTTGAGGATCCACGGCACGTGGATCAGCTCGACGAACAGCGACTGACCATGTCCCGTGCCGCCGTGTTCCAGGAACTCCTCGCCATGGTCGGAGTTGAACGAGAGCACGAGGTCGTCGTAGAGGCCGCGCTCCTTCAGTCCCGAGAGCAGCTCGCCGAAGTTCAGGTCGAAGGCGGCGACCTCGGCGTCGTACAGCCCGCGACCGGTCCGGGCGAAGCGGTCGCAGTCGATCTTCTTCTCCGCCATCTGGGCGCGGGTCGCGGCGACGACCGGCGTCATGTCGCTGCCGTTCGCGGTCTTCATGTCGGCGGCGAACCGCTTCGCGTCGTCCTCGCTGGCGTAGCGGGTGCTGAACGGCGCCTGCGGGTTGTACGGCGCGTGGGGGTCGACGACATGCAGGTAGAGGAAGACCGGCACCCCGGGGAGGCGGTCGAGCAGCTCGAGCCCGAGCCGGGTGAGGATGGGGGATCCGTGAGTGGCCCAGGTGTCGGCGCCGCCGGTGATCGCGGGAGGTTCGACGAAGAGATCGAACCCCTGCTCGAGCCCGGTGGTCGACCCGACCAGCGGGTTGCAGGCGAAGGCGGCCGTGACGTAGCCGGCGGCGCGGAAGACCTCGGCCAGCGTGAGCGCGGCATCCGGAAGTCGATCCCCGAATCCGCGAACCCCGGACGCGGTGGGTTGCAGCGAGGTGTGGGCGGACGGCACCGAGACGTAGGTCCAGGGTGCTTGCGAGAAGCAGCGCTCGAACCGGATGCCCGTGGCCGCCAGCTGATCGAGACACGGCGTGGTCGCGCGCGGATTCCCGTTGGAAGAGAGCGCGTCGGCGCGCAGCGTGTCGCAGAAGTAGAGCAGGGTGTTCCGGTGCGTCGCGCTGCGACTCGCGCGCACCAGGGGATGGAACAGCAACGCCACCACCGGCTCCACGTCCTCGACCACCTGCAGCCGCAGGTTGACTTGCTGCCCGCTCCACGCCGCCAGGTCCACGTCGAGGCGGGTCACTTCGGTGGAGTTCACCTGTCGCTCGAGGAGTGACGTCGCCTTGCCGCTCGCCTCGAGTTCCAGGCGAAAGGTGAAGGGCTGATCGTTGAGGCCGGAGAGCTCGGCCAGGAACCGGCCTTGCGGCGGAACCTGCATGGCATAGGTCACCGTGGCCGGCGAGTTGAGGAACATCCCGGAGCGGGTCGTGTAGTCGCGACGGAAGACGACGGGCCCGGCGACCGCATGCACGTAGGGGGCGCGCGCCTCGAGCAGATGGACCCACTCGACATCGAGGTAGGCGCCGGCAGCGGTCGCCACCAGCCCGAGCGTCAGCCGTTCGAGCGTCGCTCCCGCCGCGATGTCCAGGCCGGAAGTCGTCTGTGCGATGGTGTGCCACTGCTCGTCGGCGACGACAGGGATCTGCGTGCCAAGCAAGCCACCCTGGGCGAGCTGCTGGGCGATCGAGAGGGTGGATTGCGCATTGTCGGTCGCGCCGCGCAGCGCGAGACTGACTGCCGCGATGCCCTTGGCGCGCACGCGCAGGACCACGAGACCGAGGTCCTGTTCGCGGATGCCGAGGAACCGGGTGGTGCAGGATGCGCCGAAACCACCGAAGACGCGCGTGTATCCCTCCTGCTGGACCAGGCCGGCCCGCGCGCCGGCTGCACCCGCCTTGTCGGCGACGAAACCGCCGAGCTCCTTGGTGGCGTCGATGACGCTGAGGGTCAGCGCTTCCTCGGAGTGCAAGGGCACTTCGAGGCCTTCGACCTCCGCCTGCGGCAGGAGATCGTCCAGGCGAAAGACGCCGGTTTCAGTGGCGGTGACGAGGCGACGGGGTTGCGGGCGGGCGATGAGCGCGCCGATCAGCGTCGTCGCAACGGTCAACCAGAGAAGTCGCATGCGCTGCTCCCACGCGGCGGATCAGGATCGACGCCGGGCCGCGCGATTGTATGGCTCTCCGAATGGAATCGTCCGGTCGAGCGCATGCAGTGCGGCCACGCTGCGGATCGAGCATCGGGGCGAGGCCAAGGCTCGATGCGAGACGATCGTTCGGTGGCACCACGCGGGACGATATGTTCGCGCCGATCCGGGGCCTCGGAGAGATCCGCGCCATGAGCCAGTCGCCCGCGACCGCCGCATCCGCCCGCAAGTCGCCGTTCGACCGCGCGCTCGACCTGATCGAACGGCTCGGCAACAAGCTGCCCGATCCGGCGGCGCTCTTCATGATCGCCCTGGCGTTGACGGCGGTCTTCTCCGCGCTGCTCGAGGGGCGCGAGGTGCGCGTGCCGAAGGCCGGCGGCACGTTCGACCTGCTGACGGTCCAGAATCAACTCTCGGGCAAGGCGCTGGTCACGCTCCTCTCGACGATGGTGAAGGAGTTCGTGAATTTCCCTCCGCTGGGGGTCGTGCTGGTGGCGATGCTCGGTCTCGGCGTCGCCGACAAGTCAGGCTTCATCAGCGCGGGGCTCAAGTCGCTGCTGGGCGTGACGCCGCGCGTCCTGCTCACGCCGATGACGATCGCGGTCGGGCTCCTGAGCCTCGTCGCAGTCGACGCCGGGTACGTCCTGGTGATCCCGCTCGGCGGCGTGATCTTCTATGCCGCCGGCCGCCATCCGATCGCCGGCATCGCGGCCGCGTTCGCCGCGGTCTCGGGTGGCTTCTGCGCCAATTACGTCCCGACCGCGCTCGACACCATCCTCGCCGGCTTGACCGAGAGCGGCGCGAAGATCATCGACCCGAAATACACGGTCAATCCGCTCTGCAACTACACCTTCACCATCGCGTCGAGCGTGCTGATCGTGCTGCTCGGCTGGTTCCTCACCGACAAGGTGGTGGAACCGCGGCTGAAGCGCCTCACCATCGATGGCGACCCGGCCGAAATGCCGAAGATGGAGCCGCTCAGCGACAAGGAGCGCAAGGGGCTCCGGTTCGGCGTCGTGACGATGGCGCTCGGGATCGCCGGGCTGGCGCTGGCGTGTCTTCCGGCGGGATCGCCGTTCCGCGGCCCGGCCGGTGACCTCACCGAGCGCACGGCGCCGTTGATGGGCTCGATCGTCCCGCTGATCCTGATCCTCTTCCTGCTGCCGGGCATCGTCCACGGCAAGGTCGCCGGCACCTTCAAGACGCACCGCGACGTCGTGCAGGCAATGGCGAAGACGCTCAACACGATGGGCTACTACATCGTGATGGCGTTCTGTGCGGCGCTGTTCATCTACTCGTTCAACACGTCGAACCTCGGCCGTCTGCTGGCGGTCTCCGGCGCCAACGCGCTCGCCAGCATGGGGCTGCCGAGCGGTGTGACCATCGCCGGGATGATCCTGGTCTGCACGCTGGTCAATCTGCTGATGGGCTCGTCGTCGGCGAAGTGGACGCTCCTGGCGCCGATCTTCGTACCGATGCTGATGCAGCTCGGCATCTCGCCCGAGCTGACCCAGGCGGCCTACCGCATCGGCGACTCGAGCACCAACATCATCACGCCGCTGATGCCCTACTTCCCGCTGATCGTCACCTTCACGCAGAAGTACCACCGGGCGACCGGCATCGGCACGCTGATCTCGGTGATGCTGCCCTACTCGCTGGCCTTCCTGATCATCTGGACGCTCTTCCTCGTGACCTACTGGAGCCTCGGCCTGCCGCTCGGGCTCGGCGCGTCCTACACCTACGGGCAGTGACGGACTGCCGGGTGCGCGCGCGACAGTGAAGGAAGCTGCCGCAGCGGCAGCCTCGTCACGCCTCCTTGAGGACGGCTCTCGCCCTCAGCGAAGATTCCCCGGTCCGCGGTCGCGAGTTTCGGTTCCAGCTAGTCCGCGACGGCGAGCGCCATCGCCTCGGCGATGGTCTTCGTGCCGCACGGCGTCTTGTCGTCGAAGGCGCCGCCGACGGAGCCGGCCGGCCAGGTCGCGGGATCGGCGAAGCGGCCGTCGTCCCCGAACTCTGCCTGGAGGCGCGCCAGTTCGGCCTTCAGCTCGGCGAAGCGGGCGGCGACCTCGGGGCGCATCGCAGCGGCGGCGGAGTGGAGCAGGTTGCGCTGCTCCAGCGGGTCTTCGCCGAGGTCGAACAGCTCGTACGCATCCGGTACCCAGTAGTGGATGAGCTTGTGCGTGGCGGTGCGGACGCCGAGGTGGGCGAGGGTGTTGTGATCGCCGGGGGAATGGTAGTAGCGGTAGTAGATCGAGGTGCGCCAGTCCGGCGGCGCTTCGCCGCGCAGCAGCGGCGCCAGCGAGCGGCCCTGCATGAACTCCGGCACCGGCAGTCCGGCGAGTTCGAGGAAGGTGGGGGCGAGGTCGAGGTTCGCGATGAGCTGCGCCGGACGGATCCCGGCCTTGATGCCGGGGCCGCGCGCGAGCAGCGGGACGGAGAGGCCGGGCTCGTACATGAAGCGCTTGTCGTAGAGGCCGAGATCGCCGAGGAACCAGCCGTTGTCGGCGGAATAGAGGACGATGGTGTTCTGCGCCAGGCCGGTCGCTTCGAGGTGGTCGAGCAGCTGGCCGACGCTGTCGTCCACGCCCTGCACGCACGCGAGGTAGTCGCGCATGTAGCGCTGGTACTTCCAGCGCACGAGCTCGCGGCCGGTCAGAATGCTGCCATCCACCTCGACCTCGGTCGGTTTCACGTCGAGCCATGCATCCCGTTCGGGACCCTGCAGCTCGGCCGGCGGCTCGAGCTTGAGGTCGTGGCGCGTCAGGTCGCGCGCGATGGTCTGCTCGTTGCTGGGCAGCGCGGCCGGGCGGGTCGCGTAGTCGTCGAAGAGCGTCGCCGGCTCGGGAATGATCCGGTCCCGGAACAGCGCGGCGTGGCGCGGCGCCGGCTGCCAGGAGCGGTGGGGCGCCTTGTGGTGGACCATCAGGAAGAACGGCTGGTCCTTCGGCCGGGTCCGGATGAACTCCAGTCCCAGTTCGGTGATGACGTCGGTGCAATGGCCCGCGAGGGTGAGCTCTAGTCCCGGCGCGAGGAAGGCGGGATTCCAGTAGGCCCCCTGGCCGGGCAGCACGATCCAGCGATCGAATCCGGTCGGGTCGCTGCCGAGATGCCACTTGCCGACGATGCCGGTGTGGTAGCCGCCGTCACGCAGGCGCTTCACGACGTGATCGCGTGCGCCGTCGAAACGGTTGAAGGCGGGCACGCCGTTGCGATGCGAGTACTGCCCGGTGAGCAGCGTGGCGCGGCTCGGCGTGCAGATGGAGTTGACGCAGAACGAACGGGTGAAGCGCGCCCCCTCCAGCGCCAGCCGATCGATCTGCGGCGTGCGGTTGACCTGCGAGCCGTAGGCCGAGATCGCGTGCTGCGCGTGATCGTCGGAGAAGATGAACAGGATGTTGGGCGGCGCCGCCACCGGGACGTTCGCGTCGGACGCGAGTGCGCGGGCGGAGCCGGCGGCGCACGCCAGGAACGCGGCCACAGACGCGGCCAGAGACGCTTGCAGGAACGTGGGCGGGAACGCGCGACGGCGGAGCGGCTCTCTCATGCAGGGGGCATTCCGAATGGAGTTGCAGCGGGCGTCTCGCGCCGGGAACACCGTCCGCTGATTCAATCAGACGCCACTGCCAACGGGCACTGGGCAGTCCGCGGCCGAGGCCTTGAATCCGGCATCGGAACCGACACGATGCAAGGCGCGACAGCCGGGCGTGCGGCTGCATCCTGCGACCGAGATGGGTCAGCGGCGGCACCATGAAGACCATCAGCATCTTCAACCAGGTCCTCGGCCCCGTGATGCGCGGGCCGTCGAGCTCGCATACGGCGGGCGCGTTCCACATCGGCTCGATGGCCCGCTCGATCCTCGGCGGTACGCCGAGGCAGGCGACGCTCTCGTTCGACCCGAACGGCTCCTACGCCGCCACCTACGCGCCGCAAGGTGCTGACCGCGGCTTCGCGATGGGGCTGATGAGCCGTCCGCTCACGGACGAGACGTTCTTCACCGCGCTGAACGACGCGCCGGGCGCCGGGATGGACCTGCAGTTCGCCGTCCGCTCCCTCGCCGGCGCCGACCACCCGAACACGACCGACCTCGACCTCACCGCGGCGGACGGCCGGCGCGTGCATGTCGTCGCGCGCAGCATCGGCGGCGGGGAGGTCGAGATCACCCACGTGGATGAGCGGCCGGTGCTGTTCAACGGCGCGGCCTGGGAGTCGCTCGTGGAGGTGCCGTCTTCGCGCGCGGACGCGGCGCTGGCGCTGCTCGGCGGCGATGGCGGCCTGCTGGAAGCGCCGGCCGTCTCGCGTGCGAACGGCGTCGTGCGCTTCGCCAGCCGACGGCGCCACGCCTTCGCCCCGGCGCTCCGCTCTTCCCTGGGGGAGGGCGCGCGGGTGTGGGAGTCGGCACCGGTCTACTTCGTGCAGGTCGGGACGCCGCTCTTCTCCAGCGCCGCGGAGATGGTGCGCCTCGCCGAGGAGCGCGGCTGTTCGCTCGGTCGCATCGCCCTCGCGCACGAGGCGCAGCTGCTCGGGATCAGCGAATCGGCGGTCATCGCCGAGATGCTGCACCGCTACGACATCATGGTGCGCTCGGTCGAGCGCGGGCTCGACCCGGCGTTCACCGGACTGCAGCTGCTGCCGTCGTGCGCCGGCCAGATCTTCAAGGCCGAAGGGGAGGGCCGGCTCTCCGTCCGCAGCCTGCACACGCGCGCCGCCGCCCGCGCCCTCGCGGTGATGCACGTGGACGGTGCCATGGGGGTCGTGTGCGCGGCTCCCACCGGGGGTTCGGCCGGCGTGATCCCCGGCACGCTGGTCACGCTCGCCGAGGAACGGGCCGTGACGCGCGAGCAGATCGCGCTGGCCCTGCTCGCGGCGGGGGCGGTCGGGATGATCCTCGCCATCCGCGGCACGTTCGCGGCCGAGGTCGCGGGCTGCCAGGTCGAGATCGGCGCGTCGGGCGCGATGGCCGCCGCTGCCGTGGTGGACGCCGTCGGCGGCACCGCGCGGCAGGCGTGCGATGCGGCGGCGATCGGGTTCCAGAACACGATGGGCACCGTGTGCGACCTGCTGCATGGCATGGTCGAGATCCCCTGCCACACGCGCAACGGCGCGGCAGCGGCCACCGCCTTCGTCAACGCCGACCTCATCCTCGGCGGCTACACGAACTTCATCCCGCTCGACGAGACCATCGACGCCGTCTACGCCGTCGGGCTCGCCATGCCCTCGGAGCTGCGCTGCACGTCGAAGGGCGGTCTCGCCGTCACGCCGTCGGCCCTGGCGCTGAAGCCCGGCTGCTGCGGCTCCGGTTGCGGCACGGCCTGCGTCTCGCGATGAAGCCGGCGCGGGAGCCCGGACCGCCGGGCAGCGAGCCACCGGCTCGAACCCTCACCTACCTCGACGCGGCGGCGATCCGCAGCGCGTTGCCGATGCGAGCGGCGGTCGAGGTGATGAAGACGGCGTTCGCCGATCTCTCCGCCGGCGCGGTCGTGATGCCGCTGCGCGCCCACGTGGAATTGCCCGGCGAGCGGTCGCGGCTGCTCCTGATGCCGTGCTTCTCGACCGCGGCACGGGCAGCGAGCGTGAAGACGGTGGCGCAGTTCGACGACAACCCTGCGCGCGGGCTGCCGCGCATCCAGGCGCTGGTCACGCTCCATGACGGCGACACGGGCGAACCGCGCGCGATCCTCGACGGCGCGGCGCTCACCGCGCTGCGGACCGGTGCGGCCGCGGGCGCAGCGACGGACCTGCTCGCGCGGCGGGAGGCCGCGACCGTCGCGATCTTCGGCGCCGGAGTGCAGGCGCGCACGCAGCTGGAGGCGATGTGCGCCGTTCGCCAGGTCCGCGCGGCGCGCGTCTGCGGCCGGCACCACGACCGCGCCGAGGCATTCGCACGCGCGTGCGCGGCGGCATTCGGCATCGACGTGCGCGCGGTCGCCTCACCCGCTGAGGCGTTGCGCGGCGCCGACATCGTCTGCACCGCGACGCCCTCGACGCGGCCCCTGTTCGACGATCGCGATCTCGCGCCCGGAACGCATCTCAACGCGGTGGGCGCGTACCTGCCCTCCATGCGCGAGATCCCCGGCGAAACCGTCTGCCGCGCCCGCGTGGTCGTGGATCAGCGCGAATCCGCGCTGGCGGAGGCGGGCGACCTGCTGACGCCGATCCGTGAGGGATTCTGGAGCGCCGACCGCATCGCCGCCGAGCTCGGCGAAGTCGTGCGCGGACTGAAGCCCGGGCGAACCGGCGCGGAGGAGATCACCCTCTTCAAGTCGGTCGGCCTCGCGATCCAGGACCTCCACACCGCGGCCGCGATCGTCCGACGGCAGCGCAGCCCGCCCGGAACTTCCTGAGCGGACGCCCGCGACGTCCCCGCTCGCCCTGAGGGGTGCGCTCCGTGACGCTCGTGACGACCGTATGAATCGTCACAACCCGCGGCAGCACTGGGCGATGGCGTGGGACATTGACTCGACGACGCGCGCCAGTTTGCGGCGCTCGCCCGCGTCGCCGGTGAGCGCGCCGCGCCTCGACCGTGGTCGACCCGGCGCGGCTGCACCACCATCCAGGCTTCGGCCCGAAGAGCGGCCTGCCGGCGCGACCGCTCCACGTCTGGCTGCCGCGCGAATATTCCGGCGATCCGGCGGCCCGCTTTCCCGTGCTCTACCTCCACGACGGCCAGAACTGCTTCGACGCCGCCACCGCGTTCGCCGGCCGCGAGTGGGAAGTGGACGAGACCTGCGATCGACTGGTGGCGGCGGGGGTGATCGCGCCGCGCATCGTCGTCGCCATCGAGAACAGCAGCGGTCGCATGGGCGAGTACTCGCCGAGCGCCGTTCCGCACCATCCCGGCAGCGGTCGCGCCGCCGCGCAGGCGCGCCGGTCGGAGGCGTTGGTCGCCGAACTCGAGTGCTTCGCCGCCGTGCTCGCGGCGAGCGGTTCCGTTCGCGGCGACGACTTCGCGGCGGTGACGGTGGCGGGGGCGGTGCACGACGAGTCGGCGGGGGCGGCCCGCCTCGAGGACGTGCTGCGCTTCCTGTTCGCGCGGCAGCCCTGAAGGAGCGGCCGGTGCGAGCAGCCGCCGGGCGGGGCGAGCGCCGGTGGCGTCTCTAGCCGCTGCGCGTACGATCCCCCCGCCGCCCCCGTCCGCGGGAGAACGCCGTGTTCGACGCCCTCGAGGTCCTGACCAGCGCGATCGTCGGCCTGGCGGGAGCGCCGCAGGCGGCCGCCCCGGCGGCACCGCTGACTGCCGACGTGCTGCTCGATCCGGCGCACCTCGTCGAGGTGCGGATCACGATGAAGCCGGACGACTGGGACGCGCTGCGCCAGCAGCGGCGTCATGGCGCGTCGTTCTTCGCCGGCGCGCCGATCGACGATCCGTTCACGTGGTTCCCGGCCGACGTCAAGATCGACGGCGTGGTCGTGCGCAAGGTGGCGGTGCGCAAGAAGGGGCTGTTCGGCTCGATGGACAGCGAGCGCCCCTCCCTCAAGATCAAGTTCGACGAGTACGTCGAGCAGGACCCGATCGTCGGCCTCGACCGCCTCACGCTGAACAACAACAAGCAGGACACCTCGCTGGTCAGCCAGTACCTGACCTACAAGCTGTTCCGCGACGCCGGCCTGCCGGCGCCGCGCTCGAACCTGGCGCGGGTCACGCTGAACGGCGAGAACCTCGGCGTCTACACCCACGTCGAGAGCATCCGCAAGCCGCTGCTGAAGCGCCTCTTCGGCGACGACGACGGCAACCTCTACGAGGGCACGCTGACCGACTTCCATCCGCGGACGCTCGAGAACTTCGCGGCCACCACGAACGAGAAGACCACCGACCGGGCCGACCTCGCGCGCATCGCCGCGCTGTTCGAGGGCGAGGCGCCGCTCGACCTCGCCAAGGTGGCGGAGTCGATCGACCTCGACGCCTTCCTCCGCTTCGTCGCCTGCGAGGCGATTGCGCAGTTCTGGGACGGCTACTCGGGCAACCAGAACAACTTCTACTTCTACGTGGTGCCGACGACCGGGAAGGGGAGCTTCCTCCCGTGGGGCGCTGACGGCAACTGGTCGGAGCGGCGCTTCCGCGGCCCGGACAGCACGACGGCGCTCTACGCGAAGAGCATCCTCTGCAACCGGATCTACCACGCGCCGGGGATGTCGGACCGCTACCGCGACACGTTGCGGTCGCTGCTCGACGGCGCCTTCCGCGAGGCGGACTTCAACGCCGAGATCGACCGGCTGCAGAAGCTGGCGCGGCCGCACCTCCATCGGGCGCAGAAGGACACCGAGCGCGCAGCGCACGCGGTGCGTGAATTCATCGCCGGGCGGCGGGCGCAGCTCGAGGGCGAACTCGCGCGCTGGCCGCCGCGCGTGGCGACCGCGCCGGTGCTCCCGACCTACACGACCCGGCTCGGCACCCTGCGCGGCGTCTTCAGCGCGAAGTGGGAGAACGACAAGCCCGACGACCCGAGCAAGCTCGGCAAGGTCGACCTCGAATTGACCCTCGACGGCGAGCCGGTGGCGTTCAAGCGGATCGGCGTCGCGGCGTACGAGCACAAGGCGCAGGGGTTCTTCGGCGCCGCCGGAGCGCCGCCGCGCGTCGAACTCGCCGTCGCCGGAGTCCGCGCCACGAACGGCCAGCTGCTCAGCTTCGAGGTCAGCATCGATCAGGCGGCGTTCGAGGCGGCGACCGCGGAGGCCATTCCGGTGACGGGCAACTTCCGGCGTGGCGAGCCAGCGCGCGCGGGTCGCGAGGCTGCTGCCGGCGCGGGCGCGCGCGGTGCCGGCCCGCGCACGTCGGTCTTCGGCGACGTCCGCTTCATCCGCGCCGGCGTCAAGCGCGGTCAGCGCGTCGAGGGCGAGCTCGACCTCACCATCGCCGAGGTGCACGGCGGCGGGCAGTAGCCACGCGGCCGCGCACGGCGCTACTGCTCCGCGAGCCGTGCGTCGATGAACGGCTGGTTGGCGCGATAGACCGCGAGGCGCTGCGCGATCTCGGCGGCGAGCTTCGCGTCGCCGCGCTCCGTGGCGAGCGTCCGCGCGCGCTCGGCGCTGGCGGCGGCGGCCGGGTAGCGCCCGAGCGCGGCCTGCGCCGCGGCCTGCAGGTCGAGCGTGCGCGCTCGCGTGGCGTCGGTCGCCAGCGCGGAGAGGTTCTTCACCCAGGTCAGCGCCTCCTCGGGGGCGCGCTTCGCCGGATCGGGGTGGGTGGCGAGGATCCACGCCAGCCGCTCCGCGGCCAGCGGCTCGCGCTTGCGCCCCAGCACGCGTCGGTAGTGGCCGCACGCCTCGCCCGAGCGCTTGGTCGCCTCGAGCGTCAGTGCGAGGTCGAGTTCGACGTCGGCCCAGGCCGGTTCGAGCTCGAGGGCGCGGCGCAGAGGCGCCTCCGCCTGCGCCCAGCGCGACAGTCGTGCGAGCGACATGCCGAGCCCGCGCTGCGCGCTGGCGTGGGTGGGATCGAGCTCGATCGCGCGGCCGAACGCCGCGACGGCGCGCTCGAAGTCGCCGCGTTCGCGCAGCACCAGGCCGATGCTGTTGTGGGCGTTGGCGTTCAGCGGATCGCAGTCGATCGCCGCGCGGAAGTGGCGGAGCGCCTCGTCATGCTGCTGGCGGCCGAACAGCACGATGCCGAGGTTGTTGTGCGCCGACGACATCCTCGGGTCGAGCTCGATCGCGCGGCGGAAGTGGCTGATCGCACGGTCGTCCTGCGCGGCGAGGGCGAGCGCCAGCGCGAGGTCGTGGTGCGCGACGGCGCTGTCGGGTGCCTCGCGCAGGGCGAGTTCGAGGCTCGCCACGTGTTGCAGATGGTCGCGCCGCAGGAAGTCGCGCTCGAGTTGGGGGCGGGCGGCGGGGTCCTTCGGCAGCACCTGGATCCAGAGGTCGGCCATCTCGTCCGAGGAGCGCGCGCCGAAGGTGACCCGCACCGGCGGGCGGGTCGGGTTGCGCGGATTGGCGGCCGAGTTGTCGAAGACGTAGCGCATCATGAGTTCGCTGCCGGCCGGCAGCGGCACCGGCTGCGCGTACTCGTACTGGTCCTGCCAGTTGAAGTCCCAGTCGCGGATGTCGAGCAGCGTGCGGCGCGTGCCGTCAGGCAGCAGCGCCTCGCCCAGCATGGTCTTCGCGAGGTAGTGCGCGTGCGGGTAGAGGCTCAGCACGTCGACGTCGATCGGCAGGCGGAAGCGATCCTCGACGACGTAGTCGGCGGCGCCCGCCGCGATGTCCATCGACTTGGCGCCGATGCGCAGCAGGTACGGCCGTTCGGTCGGCGGCACGGCGCTGAAGTAGAGGCCGATCTCCGGCGCCACCGGCTCCGGCTTGCCGCTCGGCAGCAGATGGAGCTGCAGCAGCAGGTCGGCGCCCGGCGGCAGCTCCCAGGCGCGCTCGGCGTGGCGCTCCCGCGTCACGCGGCCCGGCGTCCAGCCGATGAAGTGGCCGTCGGGGCTCTGCGCATCGGCGAGGTCCATGCCGGCGAAGCCCGGCTCCGCATCGGCGGCGTCGCGCACGCGCGCGCGGCGATGGCGGTCGACGAACAGCACGGCGTGGTGCACGACCTTCGGATTGCCCGGTCGCAGCTCGACCGCAGCGACGTGCCGTCCGGCCGCGGGCGGCACCTCGATGACGAAGGTGCGGAACACGTCGCCGCCGTCCGCGGCGAGCAGGTACGGCGCCGGCAGTTGCAGCACGAGATCGGGCTCGCCGAGGTTCCAGCCGGGCGAGAACTGCGGCGGCGGCGGGCGTGCGGCGGGATCGCCTTCGGGCGCACCGCCGGCGGCCCACCGTTCGAGCGTCTCGATCTCCGCGGCTTCGAGCCGCCGCTCGTGCGCGAAGCCGAGTCCCGGCTGCGGCAGCCACGGCGGCATGTACCGGCTGGCCGTCACCTTCGCGATCTGCTGGGCGCGCGCTCGCGCACTGGCGTAGTCGGTCAGCACGAACGGGGCGGCCTGCCCCAGGCGATGGCAGAGCACGCAGTGGCGGTCGAGCAGCGCTGCGACGGCGCCGGTGTAGGTCGGCTCCTCGGCGCCACGCGCGGCGGTGCCACGCGCGCCGGTGGCGAGCGCGAGCAGGAGCGCGGCGGCGGCGATGGGGCGGAGCGGGTTCGCGCCGACGACGGTCACGGCGGGAGCTCCGCCGGCTCGAGGTCGGCGATCAGGCAACCGATCGCCGGGCCGCCGGGCGGCGCCGCCGGGCGGCCATCCAGCAGCGCCGCAAGCGCGTCGCGCAGGTCGTGCGCGGTCGCCTGCGCGCGGGCGATGCCGTAGTCCACGAAGCGATCGTCGATGCGGCCGCGGTAGTGCAGTCGTCCGGTGCGGTCGAACACCGCGGCCTCGGGCGTGATCGCGACTCCGGCCGCCGCCACCAGCCGGTGGGCCGGATCGAGCAGCGCGCGCTCGGGCAGCGCGTATTCGGACTGGTGGAGCCGGGCGGCGGCGGCGGTGGTGCGCGGGTCGGGGTAGACGCACCAGAAGGAGACGCCGCGCGGCGCGAACTCGTCGTGGATGCGCCGGAGCGTCGGCGCATAGCGGTTGGCGATGGGGCAATCGGTGCGAAGGAACAGCAGCACCACCCCGGCTCCCGCGGTCGCCGCGAACGGATCGACGCGCCCGCCGCTCACAGCCTCGAACTCCTCCGGGGGCGCCGGCGGAGTCGCCGTGGCGCCACAGCCGCCGAGCGACGCCAGCAGCGCCTGCAGCGCAAGCGCCGCGCAGGGCGGCAGGCTCCTGTGTCCGGGCCGTCCGATGGCAGGGCTCCTCTGGTCTCGTGTCTCAGAGACTCGCTTCAGAATTCGGGGTGCCCTTCGCGCATGGCTTCGTCGAACCTCCTCATCAACTTCCCTCGAAGTTGAAGTCGTCGGTCCTCCTCGCCCTGCGCCCACCTCGCCTCCGACTGCTTTCGCGAATTCCTGAGACCGGACACTCTTCGCCGACCGCGGACGCGCACCGCGCGCGCCGCGACGGGTCAAGAACGTATCACGCTGCCGGATGATCGGACGGGGCCGCGGCCAGCCGCGCGCCCGGGGCGGCGGCA
>Ga0194128_10002566_pt1 | contig 29131 bp, 20 predicted proteins | sample TA2KigCa65mmetaG_FD_148650 | JGI IMG/M metagenome (GOLD analysis project Ga0194128, IMG submission 148650) | Freshwater microbial communities from Lake Tanganyika, Tanzania - TA2015037 Kigoma Deep Cast 65m | ecosystem: Environmental > Aquatic > Freshwater > Lake | place: Tanzania: Lake...
TGCGGACTTTCAGACGCAAAGAAAGATTTCTACTATGCAGACGGAACTAAACACTCTAGAGGCAAAGTTAAAGGTGCTGCAGGAGAATGGAAAGAACGCTCCCGCAAACACCGATATGTAATGGTATTTGATAAGAAACTCGAACTTTTATGGGGCAATGAGACTGGTGTTTTTGGTGCGGATTAGTTTTTTATCAATTTTTAGGGCATCGTGATCCTTGTATTCTCGGTGCGAATTGTCTTATCACTTACATACTGCGATGATCTGTCATAGGTCATCGCTTTTCTTGTATCATTAATAACCTGTTGAAGATATTCCGGCTTAAGAAGATAAATGCTTCTTTTTAGGGTATTTTTTCGAGTTTCATATTCATAATTACTCACACTCACAACAGGATTTATATTTGCCGTAACAATATAAATCTGACCGACCATAGATGTGTGTGATGTGCATTGATAATATAAAACACTCGGTGCATTATATTGAACATCCCAAATCAGTGTTCCGTTAGAGACTCCATTATTTACAATTCCATCACTATAAACAGTTCCATTTGTTCCGATACCGGTTTGTATTCTGAATGGATGAGCATTCATATTATTTGTGAATGTGTATCTCTCCCCTTTGATTAAATATAATGGTGGATTAGATTCATTACCGGTAAATCCAGGTCCTGTAAAAGTATAAGCATTAGACCCTTGAGAACCTAAAATCCACCCTGATGTATAAAATGCAGAACCGATTCCAATATTCCCATAGATATCTACATCTGGAATTCTAAAATTAGAATCTACAACCTTACCTGCAGGAAGAATTAAACGACCTTTTGAATCCTTAACTTCGATTGTTTCATAATGATGAATAGCATTTAAATCATTACCATATATTTCTTCGGCATATTGATAAATGTCATAATCTGAAAGAGGCCATTCATTTCTGATATTTACAATACCGGCACTCACCAATACAACCCAATCATATTGAGCACTTCCATAAACTTCTTCGGCAACAGTATCCGGTCTTGCTCCGTCCTGAATTTGATACTTATTAAATATCATAAAAACATTTTTTAAATCATCACGAAGTTTAACTCTACGAAATACATTCTTTACCAGTAAGTATTCATCAGAGCCTAAACTACTTGATAGGAACGATTGATATTCTAAATTTGGAAGCTCTCTGAAGTAAGACATTAGAATCCTGTTCCTGTGAGTGTTGACTTATTATTTCCGTTCCTATCAATATAATCCTCACGGTAGATCGGAGTGAGTTCCTGAAATGATAGTATCATCTGCATATGAACCGGTGTGGCATCAGAATATGTGGCATAAGTTCCAGAACCGGTATAGTTAACGGACATAGAATTTAGAGCACATATCTTGAACTGGTGTAGAAATGGATGAGATTTTCCACCACTCATATATTGAACTTTGAATACACTTGGTGATTTAAGAAATAATCCGGCAGCACCTCCGGTTTCTGCTCCTTTTTGTGCCGCAGATTCTTTTTTAAAAAATAAAATAATTTCTTTAATTACCTTAGACTCTGCTTCACTGCGAGGAACTAAATCAAATGAAAATGAAAACGACCGAGGTGGTGCTACTCCATTAAAAAGTAGTTCTGTATTTGAATTAAAAACACTACCAGTTTCTCTGGAAAGATTTTGAGTAAAGTTTCCATCTCCAAGTAGTGCTGCTGTTGCTTTTGTTGCAAAAAAAGTTTGAACCGCACTTTGACCACCTGCAGTTTGCGCTGCTGATTTCAAGTTGTTTAATAAATTTGTCGCAGCTGAAATCCCACCGTCAAATCCATTTGAAACTGCAGACTTTGTTACTCCCAGAATAGCAGTTTGTAGAGGATCCATATTACCGACACCCCAACTTGCGCCGGCAGTGCTTATAATAGACTGTGGCATTGGAAGTATTACTGTTCCTCTACCTGTTGCAGAACCATATCCACCTTCTGAAACAATATCATCAGAACTTTTTTGTGCAAAACTACCGGTATCTCCTAGATTTAATCCAGGAGGTTTATACTCAAAAGAGGTGATTTTCAAAAAATCATCAGATGCATTAATATTTTTAATTGGGTATCTATAATTTGGCACTGACGTTTATAGTTTTTAGTTATTTATCCTAATTCTTCCAAAAGGTAGTTTTCTCAGGTCACTAACCTCATTTTGATTAACAATATGAAGAGGGCCAATAACTTCTCCAGATGTATATTGACGCTGTTCTCCCCAATGAAAGTTAATGCCACTAAATCCCCAGGAATAAACACCTGTAACGGCAACTAAAGGATTAGCATCATATCTTAAACCAGGAGTCTTTGGTTTATAGACAAAGGTATAAAATTTACCTGCTTCAGGACTACTGGTGGTTTCTGTTAGAGCTTCAAGTATTTCCAACATCAAATCATCCGCATCTTCAGTTCCTATTAACTTCTTGACCAATGGTGCAATACGGCTCATTTTCTGTCAATTCCAAGTTCGTTTTCACTCAGGACTTTAAAGGACCATCCTCTGTCTTTACAGTATTCTCTTGCCGCTTCCCATTTTGATTGGTTCTTGGCATACTCATATGCTTCATAGATATATCCTTTTGTCTGTCTTTTTGGTTTTGGTGGTGGCATAGTTTGTTTATAAGGTTTAATCTCAATCATATATTTCTTGATTGACCCGTTAGGTTCTTTGACTTTTATAAGAAAGTCCGGAAAATATCGATGAACTTTATTATCTACAGGAGAACGATAAGGTAATGCTATTTCTTCTGAACCCCATTCAATAATATTTTCATTTAAGTCACAATAGACCATAAATTTACGTTCCCAAAGAGATCTGTAAATGATATTTGTTGGATCTCCCTTGTATTTTTTTGGATAGGAAGGTTGATATTTTCCCTTATATGACATTATACATAGTATATAAACTCATCTAAGTATTTAGAGTGCCTACTAAAAAAAGAATATCTGATTTCAAACCATTATTTACCAACCTCGCACAAACTTCACATTATGAAGTTAGATTTGGAGGTCTTGGATCTAGTGGTGGGGAACTAATTTCATATCTTAATAGTAAAGGGATTACTCAGAGATTCATTGTCGAAGACTGCGGACTACTTTGTTCATCGGCATCTCTTCCAACAACAAATTTGGCAACGGCAACTATTAGTGGAAATCATATGGGTACGACTGAGTATTTTGCTCATACAAGGCAATACTCTCCAATTACTCTAGAATTTTATGTAGATAAAAATTATAATGCTCTTAAATTTATGGAAAGTTGGATGGAGTTTATTGCGAGTGGATCTCATAATCCAATTGACAGTCGTCTTCCTTCGGTGAAACAAAATAGTGACGCTTATCTTTTTAGAATGCAGTATCCGGAATATTATAAATCAAATGAGACAAAAATTACCAAGTTTGATAAAGATTATAATCAGGAAATAGAATATACTTTTAGAGGTCTTTTTCCATCAGCAATTTCATCTCTGGCAGTTAGTTATTCTGCATCTAACATTCTTACTATGGCAGTAACATTTCAATATGATCGCTATATTGCCGGTAAGTCCAGTTCGCTTTCAAATTTGCTTGGAAACAATAATAACTTTGTTTCGAACATTGCAAATACAGCAAATTTCATTGAAAATATTTTTTAGATAATATGAATACCAATATCAATTTTGCCGAATAAATAAGTGTAGTTGAATATTTAATGTTTAAATAAAATGCCTTTACCTAAAATTTCTACACCAACATATGAGTTGGAAATACCTTCGTTAAAAAAAAATATTAAATACAGACCATTTTTAGTCAAAGAAGAAAAGGTCTTAATTATTGCGATGGAAAGTGAGGATCCAAAACAAATTGCAGAAGCGGTAAAAACCGTAATTTCAAATTGTATTCTTACTAAAGGAATTAAAGTCGAACAACTATCAACTTTCGATATTGAATATTTGTTTCTGAATGTTCGGGGAAAGTCTGTTGGTGAGTCTGTTGATGTTTTAATTACCTGCCCAGACGACGGAACCACACAAGTTCCGGTTTCAATTAATCTAGATGAAATTAAAGTAAATGTTGGTGAGGAACACTCAAAGGATATTAAACTTGATGATACTCTGACTCTTCGAATGAAATATCCATCGATGCAAGAGTTCATTAAGACTAATTTTAATAATACTCAATCTATTAGTATTGATGATACCTTTGAGATGATTTCTTCTTGTATCGATCAGATTTTTAGTGAAGAAGAATCCTGGATTGCTGCCGATTCGACTAAAAAAGAACTTGATGAATTTCTAGAACAACTGACCACAAATCAGTTTAAAGCAATTGAAAAGTTTTTTGAGACAATGCCTAAACTATCTCATATCATTAAGGTCAAAAATCCAAATACCGAAGTTGAAAGTGAGGTCGTATTGGAGGGTCTAACATCTTTTTTCGCCTAGGAATGGCTCATACTTCGTTGGAGTCATATTATAGAACTACTTTTCAGTTGATGCAGCATCATAAATACTCATTAACAGAATTAGAAAATATGATGCCCTGGGAAAGAGAGGTTTATATTACTCTTCTTTCACAATATGTTGAAGAGCAAAATCTAAAGAACCAACATCAACAGAATGGCTAGTCTATCATCTCCATTTGCACCTCCTGCTCTTCCTGCAGCACAAGCACAACCACAGGCAGGTTTGGTTAATATTGAGAGAAATTTAGAATCTCAGAAAGAACAAAATGTTAAGCAGACACAGGAAATTTCTGGACTTCGCACCACGATAGAATCTTTAAGAACAGAAGTCACAACATTGAATAATGGTATCGGGTCTGTTTCTAATTTAATACAGCAAGATACTGCCGTCGAAAAACAACAAGAACAACAAGAAGCAGAAAGAGAGAGAAGACTTGTTGAAACTAAAGTTCGAATGGGAAAAGAGTCTCAACTAGAAAGCAGTATTACAAGTGCTCTTGTGGGACCGGTTCAGGCTCTTGAACCAAAAATTAATAACATATTTGATAGAATTAAAACAGCTTTATTTACATTATTTACCGGTTGGTTAACGAATCAGGGAATTGAAGCACTTAGAGCAAGTGCAGAAGGAAATAAAACTGAATTAGAAAAAATTAGAGATAGAGTTCTTAATGCTTTTGGAGATGTTATAAAAGTCTTCGCAGCGATTAGAACCGGATTTAGTTTGATAATTGGAACTATTACCACACTTGCTGGAAGAATTGCTGGTTTTGTAACCAAACTTGCTCTGGCACCCATAAAAGTTTTAACAAATACTCTTAGAGGTGCTCCTCTTCTACAAAATGTGTTTGGTGAAACAAAACCTAAACCTAAACCAACAGGACCAGGACTCATTGGAGGATTATTCAGTAGTGTTGAAGCATTTATGAATTTTAGAAATGGGGAAAATGTAGATGCAATTATGAACGCTGCGTTGTTACTTCCGACACCTCCTATTGTTAAAGGACTTTTAATTGCGGGTGTAACAGTAGATAATATAGCAGAAGTATTTGGTGGTAATCTTTTTGGGTTTAAAAATCCAAATCACGAAAGAAAGGGAAAAGAAATTGCGGAAGAAGCAAAAAAACAAAAAAAATCTTCAACATCAACAACATCAACATCAACAACATCGACAACATCGACAACATCAACATCAACCGCACAAACTCCGTTAATGGGAGATAAAAAAGATGAAAAATCTGAAACTGATCCAAAAAATATGACTCCTGGTCCAGTACCCGGAAGTCCAAATATTCAACCTACTTCTGCTGGTGGTGCTGCTCCTGCTGGTGGTGCTACTCCTGCTGGTGGTGCTGCTCCTGCTGGTGGTGGAGATCCCGCAGGTGGTGCTGCTCCTCCTACTAGTGGTGGTGTTAGTAGTCCAATGACATCTATGGCACCACAGGCATCAGAACTTTCATTAAATAATCCTCCGGGAGCACTAGTTCCCGGACAAAGACCTGATAAAGCTCTGACTAGCGAACAATTTAAGGCAGCAACACAAGCAAGAGCACAGGGTAAAGCAGATGGATTGTCTGGAAAAGAATTGGAGATATATGTTGCAAATGCTGCTATGAATGCTGGAACACCGAGCACCGCAAATATAAGTTCTCCAGCGCAGACTCCAAATGTTGGGGCACTTCCAGAACCGACTCCAAATGTTATTATGGCAGGAGAGCAGGGTGGTTCTCAACAATCACCAACTCCACAGGCACCACCAGTAGGAAGCGATACTCCTATAATTAATTCTTCCAATCCTGATAATTTTTATGTCCTTTATTCTCAATTAAATTATAATGTGGTGATATAATATGGCAATCTCATCACCACTTACTCCAAAAACTTCGGAAAGAACTATAAAAAACCTTCAGGGTATCATACTCAATAAAACACGAGTTAGTAGAGAAACTTTTCGAAATAAAACAATCTTACAGGATCGTAGAATTGAAAATGACAGGAGAGCTCTTCAAGAAGACGCACTTGAGGCACCTGATATTGTGAGAAGACCACGTGGTGCCGCACAATTAATTGCCGGTAGTACCAAGGGATTTTTTGAGAGATTACTCGGATTTCTTGGTTACTTAACTGCCGGATGGCTTCTTAGTAATTTACCCACCTGGATTGCAATGGGTAAGGAGTTTATTGCCAGAACTGAAAAAATGGGCAATTTAATTGGAGGTTTTCTTTTAAATACCACAAAAATATTCAATAATATTACGAGTCTTTTGGGTGCGACTTTAACTAATATAGTGACATTCGATTTTCTTGATACTTCGGAAAGAGTTGGCACTGCTTTCGAGGAACTTCAATTAAGTGTGGATAATTGGGGAACTGGATTTGAAGAAGCTCTTAACTTAATAACATCTCCATTAACCGAAGGTGTTGCTTCTGGTGAGAATGCTCCTCCACCAGGAACTCAATATACCGATGAGGGTGCCTATGAAACACCACCATCTTCTGGTGGCACTCCGGCACCGCAAGTAATGTTAGAGGGTGGAATATCAGGCACCACCGCTTTATTGCCAGCTAGTGCAAAGGGTGCTGATCAATATATTGGAGCCACGGATCGTTTTGGATATTCCAGTTGGAGAGGAAGGCATCATAATGGTATTGATATTGGAACAACCAAACAAAAAGGATATTACGTCGCATTTTTACTTGATGGAACGGCAACTCTTGGCAACCAACCAAAAGGTGCTGGGTTATTTGTTGAAATAAAAAGTGGTGGAACGACATATAAATTTTTTCACCTTGCTAGATTTTCTATTGCATCTGGTCCGTATAAAGCTGGAACTGCAATTGGTGAAATTGGAACTACTGGATCTAGTACTGGTATACATTTACATTATGAAGTTCATCCACCAGGATCTAAGGGAGTAGATCCAACACCATATTTAAATCTTATTAAAATTGGAAAAAAACTAGGCAAACCAACTCCTGCTCCGGCTTCGATTGCTTCTTCATCAACTAGTCAACCTCAACAAAACTTAATGGGAACTTCTTCTTCGGGAATAAAATTGGGAGGAGGATCAAATGCGGAAAAAGTATATAAGCATTTAATTGGATCTGGATTTACTTCTCAGGCATCTGCCGGTGTAATTGGAAACTTAATGCAGGAAAGTGGTGGGGGGACATTTAATATCAATCCACAAAGTCATCAAAAGGATGGACCAGGAAGAGGTATTTTACAATGGGGAACTGGAAAAGGTAGTGGAGAAAGATGGGACACATTGTCTGCCTGGGCCAAAAAATCAGGTAAAGATCCATGGACTCTTGAAACACAAGTTGAATGGATGATGAAAGAAATGAAAGATAGAGGAACTCTTAATCGTCTTAAAGGAATTAAAGATACACGTAAAGCAACTCTTTTATTTGAAAACGAAATGGCAGCTGCTGGAAAACCTATGATGGAAAATCGTTATCGTTATGCTGATAAAGCTCTTGCAACATTTGGTGGAAAATCTGCGACGGATATTTCCACCCCATCATCCCCATCCATAGCATCAGCACAAACATCAACCCCAACACCGGCACAAATCACACCAACCGGAACTCCTCAAAATCCACAAATGAGTCAGTCATCACAGGCTCTAACACCAGAGAGAACCGGACCAACGGTGATCGTTGCTCAAAATCCTTCGTCTATGGGACAACGAATGATGTCTTATGGTGGTGGAGGTTCTTCTGGTGGAGGATCACCACAAATAAGTGAATTTGCTATGTTAAATAATTTTATAAAAAATAAACTTCTACTCGATCTTGCTTACCTGTAATGTCAATTAACAAGTCTCTATACGAAGAACTGGTTCTGGAATCAAACGATCAAAAAAGGACGATTGACATTAAAAATGGTGTCATCGCATTCGAATATTTCGAGGACATTTTTTCTCCAACAATTACCGGTAGAATTAAAGTAGTCAATACAGGAAATACAATCGAATCTTTTAAGGACCCAGACGGAGAAAAGCAATCGATTTATAATGGACTTCCTCTTCGTGGTGGTGAAAGACTTTCAATTAAACTTGCCGGAAATGTTCCGGGAAGAGAATCACTAAATTTCTCAAAAGACCCCAAAGATTATTTTTATGTTTCGAGTATTACTGATGTAATTTCAGAGGCACAAAATGAAAGTTTCACTTTGAATCTAGTTTCACGAGAGGCAATTACAAACGAAACTTCAAGAGTAGCAAAAAAATATTCAACATCATTAAAGATTAATGAGACGGTTCGCAAAATTTTAACCGATGTTCTAAAAACTGATAGAATCGGAACAATTGATGAGACTTCAAACAAGTATGGTTTTGTTGGTAATTTAAGAAAACCATTCACCATATTAATTTGGTTAGCATCTAAAAGTGTTCCGGTGGTTTCCGGAGATGCGACTGCAGGATTTGTATTTTATCAAACTCGTGATGGATTTCAGTTTCGTGCGATTGATAATCTAATTGCTCAAAAACCAAAGGCAACATATGTTTATAATCCAACAACCGTATCTTATGATGATAATAATAAAAAGGTTGATAATGAGTTTAAAATTTTAAATTATAGCACCGAAAAAAATCAAAATTTAATTGAGAAACTTCGTCTTGGAACCTATTCGAGTTCTAGAATTTTTTATGACCCTCTTAAATTTACATTCACCGAATCAATATTTCAACTTAAAGATTATGACAATAAATCTGAAAATCTTGGTGGAACCGATTTAAAACTTCCTAAAATATCAGAGGGTTCTGATCAATCTCTTGGAGATGTTCCTTCTAGAATTATCACTGCTGTTCTGGATATTGGAACAATCGAAGCAGAAGTATCAAAGGATGAAAATGCTGACCCCTCTTTATATCAATCACAATCTTTAATGAGATATAATATTCTTTTTAGTCAGATTTTAAATGTAATGGTTCCTGGAAATATAGATTTAAGAGCGGGTGATGTGATTGAGTGTTTATTTCCCACTAATTCACTAACAGACAAAAAAGAACACGACCCAGAAACAAGTGGTCTATATATGATTAAGGAACTTTGCCATCATTTTAATACGGAAAATTCCTATACATCATTAAAATTAATAAGAGATACATTCGGAGTCAACAATAAAGAAAAGAAATGATAGACGAATCACTACTTAAAAGTAATTTTGTAGGAAGAGACGGATTCCGTTGGTGGATTGGTCAGGTTGCCCCCGAGGATGCACAGGGTGGGCAGATAAATGGTGAGGGATGGGGAAATAGAAGAAAAGTTAGGATTATGGGGTATCATCCTCACGATATCACCGAACTTCCCGATAAAGACCTTCCGTGGGCACAGTGTATGTTGCCCACAACAACAGGAACTGGTGCCGGAAATAATGGAACTAATGTCAAAATATTGGGAGGAGATACCGTATTCGGTTTCTTTATGGACGGTGATAATGCTCAACTTCCGGTTATTATTGGTGCATTCGGTAAGACCGCAGAAGGTGCCGTAAGCAATCAATTTAGTTTTCCATTTAAACCGTTTACGGGATATACAAGTAAGATTAAGAATGATGGATCTAATTTAAAACGCGATCAAACGAACGAGGGAACCAAGGAGACTCAAAAATCACCATATCATCTTCCAACTAAAACCACAAATGAAAAATCGAGTGGTGAAGAGATTTCATATTTCAGTGGTATTGGGGATAAGGTACAGTTTGCATCTACAAAAGCTAATACATTTGTTGATAAAATCTCGACAGAACTTGAAAATGCAGTCAAGTTTGTTGAGACATTAAAATCTTATAAAGATTTATCAAAAGAATATATTGATGAACAAATTGAAAAATTATGTAAAGAAATTTCTAAAAAAATACAAGGTATTTCTACCGGTATTGTTGGTGGAGTCTTGAATGATACTTATAAGAAAATGATTCCATCATTAAATGAAGGTGTCGAAAAGGTATATGATGATGTAAGTAGTAAAATTGAGGCAGCAACTAAAAGTATTTCACAGGGACATCTTGCCGGTGCCAAAGCTCAGGCAGAAACAATTCCACAATTAAAAAAACTTCAAGACGAAATCCCTAAATTAGGAAAATGTATTGTAAAGGATTTATTCAATATTATTGATGAAATGCTTTGTGCATTATTAAAAAATATTGCCAATCTAGTCTCCTGTGTGATAGATCAATTTCTTGGTGGACTATTAAATGCAATTATAGGTGCGATTGAGTTGGGACTCAATCTTGCGATGGGAGCACTTGGCATTGCTAAATTATTACAGGGATTTGATTTAGGATCAATTATCAGAGGGAGTTCCAAAGGTATTTCCGGAGTCTCATTTATTGCAGAGTGTGGTAAATGCCCATCTCCCTCAGATCCTGGTGTTGAAAGGTGGATGATTGGAAGTGGTGTGATTAGTTCGCCTGATACTAAGTTAAGCAAAATTTTAGAAGTTGCCAATACTGCCAAAGGAATTGTTGATGGAGTTACAGATGCCATAGATGCGGTAGAAGGCGCTATTACTGGCGTTACAGGAGCACTTGATATTTTTAACAGTTCTATTGGTGATTCTGGAACTCAAAGTGCTCTCGGAGCTTGTTATGCAGGGCCGCCAAGGTCTTGCAATCCACCTGAACTTAAAGTATTTGGCGGTGGCGGGTTTGGAGCGGAGGTAATTCCTATTTTTGGTTCAATTGTTAATGGAAATGTTGGAAGTTTAATTGGTGCTGTAATTACAAATGCGGGGTCTGGTTATATTTCTGCTCCATTTGTGGAGGTGACCGATAATTGTAATCAAGGATATGGAGGAATTGTTCAAACAACAATTAATGCGGAAGGTCAAGTTGCTAGTGTCGTGGTGATTTCCGATGGTGAAAATTACCCAGTTGGAACTCAAGACCCAGATGTATTCACAATTGTAAGTGTTCTGATTGAAAATCCAGGAGTAGAATATGAACCAGATGATATTGTAATTGATAATCTTGGAAATGAATATAGTGTGATTATTAATAATGGTTCTATCGTTAAGGTTGACCCCGTAAATGTTAAGAATATTGAGAAGTTGCCTGTTCTTGAAGTTGTTGGTAAGAAAAATTCCATAGGAATATATGAAGTTACTCAAGGAAGAGGAGCAATATTAAGACCAATCTTTGGTATCAAACCAGAGTTCCAGGGAGAAGTTCAACAAATTATTGATTGTGTTTATCCTAGACGTTCAGAAACACCTCTAACAACACCAACTTCTACATCAACTCCTATACCAATCACTGCATTAATTTCAACATCAACAACCACCACACCAACTTTAACAACCACCACACCAACTTTAACATCATCGGGTGGAGGTGGATCTTCTTCCCCAGCATCTTTCCCAGTACCAACACCTGTACCATCAACACCAACACCAATATCATCACCATCACCAACTCCTACACCAACTCCTACACCAACTCCTACACCAACTCCTACACCAACTCCTACACCAACTCCTACACCAACTCCACCACCATCTCCATCACCATCTCCACCGCCATCTCCACCGCCATCTCCACCGCCATCTCCACCATCGGGAGGAGGATATGGTTACTAAAAAATCAATTACCGTCACATAGAATAAATACTATGATTGGAAAAAGAACAAATTATCGATTGCATTAAAATATAATGGCACCAAGAGAAGAAGACTGGCAAAGTAGAAATTTTGTAACACTCGGACCCAATTTTAGATTAGATATTCGAAATCCTCAATTGGGGTTAAATGGTGCGGATGTTTATACACAATATGGATACACTGATAATAAGGATGTCAATGTTACCGGATTGACGCAGGGAGGAATATATAAAATCTATAATGACAAGTCAATTGAAATCGTTGCCGGACAAAAATCTCCTGGTGGTGGTGTTGATATTACAATTTTAAGTAAGGCAGGTGATATTACAATTACAGCAGAGAAGAATGGAACTATTAGAATTAGAGGTAAAAATATTACGATTGATGCCGATGAAACCATTACACTAAATGCCGGTAAAGATATTAATATGAGGTCCGGTGGAAAAAATGTTGTTCAGGCCCAACAAGTTGATGTAAAGGGGCAAACAGGAAATGCTTTGCCACAAGGAACTTCTATGGGAGAAAGTGCCTATGGAGCAAACCCAAAGGCAGGAACCGATGTCGTTCAAGACTATTTCTCTGGTGGTCCAACTGTTAAATACTCTTGTAATCCTCCAGAGGGACCAGTGGTGACAGCAACAGAAACACAAGAGTCTGATGATGATTTATTAAGTGAGGAAAATACAAAATTAACTGGTAATGAAACTGCTGGTTCATTTGAGACTGGTGGAGCAGCAAGTGGTGGAACCCTCGCAGAATAAAAATGACAAACCCAAGAGAAGTATTTTACGGAAATCAATGTAACTTTAATCAACCACCTACATTTTGGAATGGGATGAAAGTTTTCAATACTTCAAATCTTCATGGTCACTTAAATGTGGTTAAGCATCCCAAAGAACCCTTTATACCAAATATCACAACTGATGGTAATTTGAAGGTTAACTTGAACGCAACAATTAATAAAAAACTAACTGTTAATAGTGATACTCATCTTAATAAAAAATTACTTCTTGCAAATTGTGGAAATGTTGCTAAAAGAATTGATAGAGCAGATAGACTACCAAGTTCTGATAAGAAACTTAAAACCAATATAACTCCAATTGAAAATGCACTAGATAAAGTATTGTCATTGGAGGGTGTTGAATTTGATTTTATTAAGGGTGCCAAAACCGGATATCTTGGAGTTCATCAAGTTGGTCTCATTGCTCAGGATGTAAAAAAAGTAATTCCAGAAGTTGTGGGAAAAAATACCGATGGAAATCTTGGACTTTCTTATCAGCATTTGGTTCCACTATTGATTGAAGCAATAAAAGAACAACAAAAAGAAATTGAAGAACTAAAAAAAATTATAAAGGAAAAGTAAATGGCAACTCAACCACAAAAAGATGATTTAAAGATACTTTTTAATGGAACAATTGATAGTAATTTGGATGGTATTGTAGATAGTGAAGCTAAAATTAAAGAAATTCAACCAATTATAGATAAGTTTGATCCTGCCTGTAAAGGTCTTGACAAAGAGATTGTAACTATCACGGCAAGTATTAATGCTCTTAAGGCTGAAATTGTAACACTACATTTAACTGCACATAATGTTGGATGTGGAACAACAGTTGGAGTCACGACAGTTTTTTCTGATACAATAGTGGATAGCTCCTATAAGTTGAGTAGTTCTACATATGATTCTGATGATCCTTATGACATAACTAATACAACTCTTACAACATCCAATGTAGGGTTCGGGACTTTTGTAATATATACAAAAAATAACAGTTCAAGCACCGGTCTTGGTTCTGCTTTTGCAAGTATTGGTTCTTGTTATGGAGTTAATTGTATACCCCAAACCTGCACCACTGCCTTAACTAATATTACAGCAAAACAAAATCAAATTATCTCATTACAATCACAACTGGATAATTTAGTGTCCGCATCAAATTCTATGAGAACCGAAAGAATCGATTATCAAGTTATAAGGTGGGCAGAAAAAAGTTCTATTCGTAGCGCAAAAGAAGAAAATGAACGAATAAAAAAAGCAATTGGTGTTTTGGAAGATGCAAAATACGACCCTTATATTTAAAAAAAAGTATAAATAGTTAAAATGATATCTATGAATGGCAAATAAATATCCATTAATTTTTAATTCAGATCTTGGATTAATACAGGAAGTTACTTCGAAGGATGTCATCACTCCTGATAATATTAAGACCACCAATCTAGTAGTGACCGGCACTATTGCTGTGCCCGGCGGAGGATCATTAGATGCGCTGAGAATTAAAAGTTTTGGTATTAGTAATGATCCAACTGTGTATACCGGAACGGGTTCAATTGTAGAAAATAAATTAGTAGTTAGTGGAATATCCACATCAAGATTTTTAATTAATCAAAAAGTCAAAATACTTGGTATTACAAGTTCAACTGATTCTGCAGTAATTCCAGCCACAGACAGTGCTTGTAGCTTTGATAGAGTCGGTAATATGACATCCGGCACCACTTATCGTTATTGGGTTGCTCAATACCATTATCGTAATGGTAAGATCGGAACATCAACTCAGGCAATTCCAACAGCCGGACTTGCCGTAACTGCAATTGGAGATTTTAATGATGTAAATCATATTGCTTTAACTCTTCAAAGAACAAGTGTAGATCACGGTCTTTTAATCTACCGCAGCGAAGATTCAGCCTCAACGGATAATGCCAAATTAGTTGCTATTCTTGGGCCAAAAGAACTGGGAGTAATAGCGACTTCTGGTATTAACTGGAAAGATTATGGTCCCTATGAAAAAACCAAGTGGTCTCCAAAAACTGCCAAGAATGAATTTGATGATACAAGTCAAATACATTTTCCGAATACAGCAACTTTAACCACATCCGCAAGAAAAGGTTGGGCAATAGATACTATTACTGCCGTAGGATCTAATTCTATTACCGTTAGTGGCAATTATACTCTTAATAGCAATAATTCTGTAAAAGTAATACACGATAATACTTTTGGATTTAAACAGGCAATAGGTGCTGCCGTATCTGAAGGTATTTCATCACTTATTCTTCCTAGTGGAACTTATTATACAGAATCAATTGTTATTCCGAATGGATTTGCTTTAAAGGGAGAAGGAAAAAATACAATCATTAAAAAGCAATTTTTTGCAGACGACACAACAGATGGAGGAGGAAACACTCTTACATTTGATGGAAACCTAATAGGAATTGCAGCCGGAGTTGGTACACTGACCGATATCACTCTTCAAAGTTTAACAATAGATGGTAATAATGCGAATAATATTCTTTTCCTTGATGACGATGATAATTATCTTGTAAATTTGGTAAATACTAAATCTTCATTAATTTCCGATGTTGAAATTCGCAATTCTCCTGCATCTGGTTTGTACACTGTTAATTCCGATAGATTAGCCATTCAAAATTCTCAGATTGTAGACGGCTCCTTAACCGACAGATATCCTTTTTCTCCGGTAAATGCTCAGAACTCAGAAGTTCTTCGAATTAATAATTCATTGTTTCAAAACTATCCAGGAGCTTTGGATTTATCTGTGACTTCAATTTCTGCTGTAAATGGTAATGTTGTTCGTAACTGTGGAACAGGAATTAGATTATTTAGTTCTGGCAAATTTACCACAAGTGGAAATATTATTTTGGGACCAGCAGACGAATTTATTCCTACAAATGATCTTTTTGATAGTGATTTTAATTCAGTAAATCTTGGTATTAATACCACCGTTGATTTTACTGGTCCTGTTATGCTTTATAATGAAAATGGTTTACCAAAGAATCTTGATAGTTCTTTGGTTGCAATCACCGCAGGAATTGGAACAATTATAAATCTTGGTTTAAGTAATGAATCACTTGGAACAAGGTTTATGAACTTCAATATTCCTACTCCAAACACCGGAACTTTTGGAAGATCGAATGGTTATATTCAATTAAAACTCAATCTCGCACAAACAAGTACTTTGGCAATTGGAAACACATTGGGATATGATGTGAGGGGAACAGAATATTTGGATGTACCTGTTGGATTCACAACATTTGTTGGAATTGGAACGGGAGCCTGGAACATTATCGGTGCCGGTGCCACAATGTATACCGTAACCTTAGCTACCTCAAATCAATTTAGTGCGTTTGCAGTCGGAGACATTGTGAAACTTGCAAATCATTCGGTGACTCCTGATCTTGGATTCCAAGATCTCACTGTTGCGGAAAAATTAGATGTGAATGCCGCAACTAAACAATTAAGATTAACCGGGTTTACCACAGACTCACAAACAAACGGCACGGCGACTGGATATATAACTGTAAGAAATACATTTCTCATTGCAAAAGGAAGAATCGGAGTCACCTAAATGCCAGACAATACTAATGTTAATAATAATGCATCTGTTGTAGTTATAGGTAGAACAGCTCCTGTCCCAGCAGGACAACAAAAATCAGAAAAATCTGTTCCTGTTGTTATCGCAAATGATCAGTCTCCAATTCCCGTTGAAGAGCAGAATAAAATTCAATCAGAAGTTGCATTATCCCTCCTTGGAATACCTAGATCCGAAGTTGCTCTTGGAATTTTTGCCGACGTAAATACTTATGATGTAAATCCAACGGAGTGGTCATCATTCCCGGAGCAATTTTCCAAAGTATCTAACGCCGGAGTATATGCCGGTATTGGACAGACGATGGGATGGGGATTATCTCACGTTCCAGAAGAATCTGGAGCGATGATTGAGGCACCACCAGATAGATATTCTGTATTAACATCTAAAAGATTTTTTAGATATCAACCTGGCCGTGTTTCTGCCGCAACATTTGGTGTTAAGACAACTAAACTAAAACCTGACGTAACTGGAGCGACTGTTCAAAACCCGTGTATTCGTAAATATGGTATTTTCGATAACTTTGATGGTTATTATTGGGAAACAAGAAATAATGGAGCCGGCGATAATTTTTGTGTAGTAAGAAGAACTCAAGCCAATACTTTTGAAAATCCGATAGAATTCAATACACCTGGTAATAGAGAAGACTATGCCAGAACAAATCCACAAGATCCATTTGGAATAAGAGGGTCAGAATCTCAAGATGATGCAACTGCTCAGAATAATCCCCCTGCAAAACCAAAGAAATTTGGAGATCTTGTTATTTTAAGAGATAATCTTTTGATGACTCATGCAGCAGTTTATGATCCATCTTTATTACAACCAGAATATAAAGTTGGAATTGCATCAGTCAGCGGTGGAAATACCTTACAGATTCCAGGAATTTCGAAGAGTATATCTGATGCAACCTATAATATAGACACTGGAATAATGGTGATCACAACATCTACCGCTCACGGGTTTGGTGTTGGTAAATTTATCACTCTATCCGGAATAGGAATGACTTGCTATTTGGATCCCTCTGTTCCAAAAATATATCCAAACAGAGCTAGTGGATATAATGTTATACAGGTAGATTCGCCAACTGTATTTAGAGTTAATGTTGGAGTCTCGACTGTTCCAACTTTTTATGTTTCGGGAGGAACTGCCGTTGGACTAACAACTGGGCAATATGTTTCATATTCTAAAGGAACTAATGTTGGAGTCATTACTGGTCTCACAGATACCTCAATTTATAGAGTTGCCGGTGTCACCACAACTGGAAATGTAACTTTAAAGCCTTTGAACAGTGATGCTGTTATTACTGGACTTTCAAATGGAACTTATACCAATCATGAAATAATTACTCCGGTTCCTTTTGTGCAACCATTATCTGGTCAGATTTCTGAAAAAAATAGATATACTTCAATAGTTCCAAGTGGAACAACCAGCACAAATCCAAATGCTGCCGGAACCGGAATGTTCCCCTATCTTTATACTGATACTGATGGTATTACTAAGGAAGGTTACATTGACACGACATTATCATCTGAAAATTCCGCAACACTTAAAACTCAAATAGATGCCATTAATAGTTATTATGATAAGTGGGTGAATCAAAATGTTGCACAAGAATATTTGAATGTTTATGAATACAGAGTGCCTAGATCCAGATTTAGTGGAGATAGGCTAGACAATCTTACTGATGATTTAGTTTATAGTGATGCCGTTGCTAATAATCGAGCTGGGCAGAATGTAATCGATGCAGATACTGGTGAGATAATACAAGACACTAGTATCTGGAATTTGTCTTTTGATAAAGTTACAATGTATAAAATTGAATTCTCCTGGTATGGTGCTGTTGGAGGACTCTTTTTAGCATATGTTCCTGTAAGTAATGGTGAAGCAAGATGGGTCAGAGTTCATCACCTCAGAGCATCAAACCAACTTAAAGTTTCTTCTTTGGGTAATGCGACTCTGCCAATTACTTATTTGGTTTATGGTGGTGGTAATAAAGATAGAAATGGATATCTGGACGCTAATAGACCTGAAGCAAGTTTTTCTTATGGGACTCCTTCAGAACATATTATTAAGTATGGTGCCTCATATTATATTGATGGTGGAGACCGAGGAACCGTAAAGTTATTCAGCACCGCAACACCAACAGCTGTTGATGTTTATGGTTCTAAGAGATCATTTACTGTTGGTGCAGCATCAACACAAGTTTCACTCACCAATGCCGGAGTTTCTACTGATCCATTCATTACTGCCGGAGAAAACGCAGGACTATCCAGTTCATATTATGTGGGGGCTAAAATTATAACGAACAATCCTTTGGATCAGGGCATTGAAGTTGTTTATGTAAATCCCATAACCAATAAATTGCATCTAAATTCTCCATTAAACTTATCGATTCTGCCAGCAAGTATCACAATTATCCCAGATCGAAAGACTCCACTAATTGGTCTTAAATGTAAAGATTTTATTCAAAGTAGCACAGGAAGAAATGTAAGAAACAGAACACAAGTTTATCCAACAAGACTTTCAACCGGTTCAACTGGTGTAATTAAAGTCGACTTATTGAAGACTCCTATATTCCAAACAACATCAACAGTTACTGGTATCACAACAATTTCTGCTGATGTTAATATTGGTAAGAGTGGATCACCAACCATTGTAACTCTCACAAATACAGGTTATCTCTCAACTAGCACTGGAACCTATGGTTATTTTAGAGGGTATTTCCAAAACGATCCCTCACAAAGAAAAATTTCTGTATTAGGATACTTGGAAAATCGAGTAACAAATGGGTATCACTTTAATGCTCTTAATTCTACATCAGATAGTATTATACTAACAACAACAGATCCATTTTTAAGAGAGGAAAATCACAATCCAGTGGGAAATATTGTTTCTCCCACAACATCAGAATCCACTCTTGCCCAGTTGTCATCCGTTAAAGTGAGTCCACAAATAAGAAGTCCAATTCCAAAAACAGGAACCGTTGTTTCTTCACTGTTTATTCCTGCATCAGGAGAAGAATATGATTTATCTCCATACTTTGATTATAATAAAGAATATCTATCATTCCCTCTAACGAATGTTATCGAGAGTTTATATTTGTGTGGGTCTTCTCAAATAGATTATAATTCATCTGCAGCTGCAGCTAGCGTTTCGGCAAGTTTAACTTGGGAGGAGCAGTAATTTATGTCTCTTGAAAAAGATGTAAAAATTGGTGATGATAAACGTCCGATCAGCACAACAATTTCTCAAGAAAAACTTTATAATATAGCAAATGGTGAAGTTTTAACCGATGAATTTGGTAATGAAATTGTAACAGAAGTTGAAACTTATGTTTTGTCCGGAGTAACGATGGATAAATCGACTTCGGTTGTTTTCAATACGAAATCTCAAGGTTCGGTAAATTTTAATAAAATCTCAATAGCTTCTACAATTGCAACATATTCTTCTGGTAATACTAATAATATTGGAATTACAACGACAAATCCAAATATTAATGTAGGAGATTTTATTTCGGGAACATCTATTCCTGATGGAACAAGAATTTCGAGAGTTGGAATTGGAAGTATTTTTATTTCAAATAATACAACCAATACAACATCTCTGTCAGAACTCGTACTGATAGAAAGAAAGAATTTTTTTAAAACAAAATCAAAACCAACCATTAAGGTTGAAGAACAGTTTAAAGAGTCAAGTGAAGTTAGTACGACCTTACTTGGTGTAAATCGTGCCGAAACGCAACTTAGTCTATTTTCAAATGTATCCTCATACGGATTAGATCCCGATGAATTTGAATTTTATTCTTTTAATGATGGAATAAGTTTCGGTTCTTGGGAAACAAGAAGAAATGCCATTTATGGATATAGATATCAGGCAAAACAAACTGAAGAAACGCAGGAATCGGGAATTAGACTTACAGCATTTCCAACTCCATACTCATTTCCATTCGGTCCAAAATTTCAAAAATTAGGGGTATATAATTCACTTTTATTTAAACGATATATCAATTTTATTGAACTAGGAAATAAGTTACATGATTATTTTAATACTGGGACAGGAGGAAGCGGATATCCGTCTTCTTGGAAACAGAATTTTTTGCCAAAAGAATTTGCAGAAGTAACCGGTAATGATGTAAAGTATAGTGTCGATATTGAAAGTGCATTTGCAAGAATCGATACCTGGACTGATACTTGGAGAAATATTAAAGACGGAAGTTTAATAGATCCAGTAACTAATCAAAGTTTTAATTTTGAAAAAGTAAATCAAATAACCTTACCTTCTGTATATGGTTCTGATACCACTAGACCTGGTTATTCAGACAAAAATAAAAGATATGCTTATCTACAGTCAAGAAGAGTATTCAGATATCAACCAGGTCGAATTAGTGGATTTACATTTGGATTAAGATCTTCCGTAGAAGCAGTCACCGGTATTACTTTGGAGTGGGGAATATCTAATCCAACGGATGAATATGTTTTTAAAATCGACGCAGGTCAATTTTCAATTGTTCGTAGAAGCACAGTTCCTCTTGAAACAGAGGTTTTAACGAGAAATGGTTTAACTATAACAGATCAAAAATATATACCGAGCGGAAATCCTTTTGATTCTAAATCATATTATACTATTACTATTCCAAGAGACAAATTTAATGGAGATCCTTTAAATGAAAAGGGTCCTTCTAACTGGGGTATTAAACCAGAAAAAGTAACCATGTACAAAATTGAATTTGGTTGGTATGGTGCAATTGGTGCCAGATTCTATGTTTATGTACCAACTGGTAATGGAGATGCCAGATGGGTTGTTGCCCATACTCTGATAATTGAAAATTCATTAACCGCCCCTTGTCTTCGTGACTCTTATTTTAGATTTAAATACTCACTTAACATCGAAGATACCGGAGATGTAAAAACTCCACAATACTTGTATAAGTACGGTGCATCATATTATATTGATGGTGGAGACGAAGGGACATCTGAAATATATTCTGTAAGTTCTGGTATTTCCTCTACTTTTAAAACTACAGAAAAAACTCTTTTGGGTATTACTCCTAAACAATCTATATTAAATCGTGATGGAATTCCAGTAGAAAATAAAAAATTAATTATTCCAACAAACTTAAATATATCAACAGATTCTTTAACAGAAGTAAAAACGGTAAGTTGTTCTGCCTGTCCTGGATTTGGGCACGTTTATACTCCCGGAATTGGGACAACCGAGAGTGGTAGAAATGTGAATATTACATTTACAAGTGGAGATACAATTTCCGCAAATCCGGGAAGTTATTTTTATAAAAGCGATATTGGTGCAAAACTAATTGCACCATCAATTTATAATGCATATATTGCATCTGTGGATAATCAGGTTGGTAGTGGAATTTCTTTTCAAACAGCTAAGATAGAAGGATTTCAAGGATACAGTAGTTTTATTCTGGGACCCAGAGACCTTTCTGGAACCGAGAGATTAGATAGAGTCGCAGGAATTGTGACTACAGTAAATACGACCGGTAATGTTTCATATCCATATCCGGTTAGATTAAGTAATTATAATGCCGTTGCCGCATCAGATTTTAATTTCACTGGATCAAAAATTGAAATAGAGTTTGTAAATCCTAATAAGGGGGATAGTTATGCCCACTTTGCAGATTTTCTTATTGGTGTCACAGATAAAAAACCAAATGTATCAGAGTCTGGCGAATTGAATGGATTTTTTATTGGTGCGGCATCAACTACGATTTTACCTAACAGTGATATATTATTTGGAAAACACACTCACAGTTATGCATATTTTAATGAAAGTGGAGTCGAGCTTGGTGAGGGCTGGGCCCCGCTGCAACCACCATTAAGAATGGGTATTGATTATCGAATTCCTGGACTTGCAGATCCTGCAGGCGGAACTTGCTCAAAAGTCACTATCACGGTTGATAACCCTATTTCAGTTTCAAATGCTAAAGAATATTTGGGAAATCCAAAAACTAACCCACCATTTCCTGACGGATTTTATTATATTCAAATACCGGGCTCTTTTCCCTCATTAACATATACGGGTGGTCAGATTGTCTTACTTAATCCCTCTAGTAACACCCCTAATACTCCTATTTTTACTAATTTAACATATATTGGTGAACCTGTGGGACCATACCTTATTTCTGGGGTTTTATATTCTCATATTAGAATATCCCAAACAACGGGTCTAACTAATTTTAGTTTATTATTAAGACCAGTTAAATTAACAGGAACGGGTAACGTTAATACCTCAAAATTATATAATTATAATCCGTTTCCACTTTATTTGGTTGCTAAATTACAGGATAATTCTCAAATTAATAATATAACCGTTAAGGAAACAGTAGGAAACTTTCAAAGAACTATAACTCCAAAATGGTATGTAAATAGTAGTGCAACACTTGAACTTTATGGTGGCAAAACAGATAATTTTGGAACACCTCCCACAAACTTTTTAGAAATTGATAGACTGTCATCGGCATTAATCGATACTCAAAATAATTCCCAATTAAGACCATCACAAACCAGAGATGTTCTTTATATTGGTCAAAATACTACAAAGACAATAAATATGAGTAAGATATTTGGTCAGGACAGGAGAGTAATTACTCCGGATAATAATAATATTGAGGCAACATTTATGGTTGCCAAAAAACTTGATGGGGCTCCAGGAGATACCGGAACCATACAAACTAGTTTGAACTTTAAAGAGCAATAAAATGGCATTAAGAAATCCAAAAATATTTGGCCTTGACGTAACAAAGAATTTAGCAGATGTTAAAGATAAAGAGACTGCTTTACAGTTCTTAAATATACCAAGAAGCGCTTTAAATGTAATTCAAGGATCTGCAAATGCCGGGGCTTCAAGAGAGGACTGGATGAGTCTCTCTAGACTTACGGATCCAATTTATAAAACATTAGATCGATCATTTCAAGAATCATTAAATTATGGTGGATTATTAGATAGTCGTGCCGGAACAGAAAAAACTTTGTTTGGAAATTTAAATATTAATGGATCGATAAGTGGTAATGCGATTAGATTTCGTTATCTTGATGGAACTGGATCAGGCGCCACTGTAAAAATTGCTGATATTTCAACATCAAGAGTGAGTGCTTGGAGTTCTGTAGGCACAGGAGCTGCAGTTCCAATTTCTTATGGAGCTAGAGTAAGTATTAGAAGCACCGGTGCCTTACAATTTGGAACACAATCTGGAGTATCGGGTCCCAGACTACAAACATCTATCACTCCACAATTGAAAGAATTTGATTCTGAATTTCCAACACATAAAATTAGTTGCACCATAGGAGGATCATCGGTTGTTCTCTATGCAATGAAAGGAATACCGGTTGTTTTTACCGGATTTTTTAGAGATTTGGATGCCACCATCAATTTAACAACTCTTGTTAATAACACTCCGGCAAGTTGGAAGATCGTAGAGACGGGAAATGCAAACAATTTTTCAAAATTTAAAAATCAGGGAAATACAACATCCTCGATTAACTATAGATCTTCAATTTCACGAGAAAGATATATTCAATTTTATTATAATCCAGATAATATTCAAAGAATTACTTTGACTTCGGCAAATATTTCCGAACTTCCTGTTGTTAAATTTAATGCCGCAACACATATTAATTTTTCTTCCAATCAACTTCGTGAATTTCCCAATTTAAATACTATTACTCCGAGTCTTAAAAGTTTAAATTTAATAGCAAATCCTCTTCATCAGAGTAGTATTCCAACGGAAAGAAAATTAAATTCTGCCGTTATTGATAAAATACCTCAAGGTTTAGAGGAGTTATATCTGGCACAAACATTTTATGGGTCAATAACACAAAATATTATTGCGAATCGATTTACCGGATTAAAGGTTTTATATTTAAGTCGAGGTGGCGGCCAATATTTTCATCCCGACAATGATGATCCAAACTGTAAATTACCAAATGTTCCAGATACTTGTCAGACCTATCAGGTTTCGAATAATGATTTTAGAGCATTTGACGCATCATCGGGAAATGCAAAGACTATAAATGACCTTACAAATTTAGTAACTCTTGATCTTAATGGTAATTATTATTTGAGTGGCACAGTTAATATCAATAATGATAATAAAAAAATACAGTCAATAAACGCCGGGGGCACTAATTTAACCTTACCAACAGGTCTTGCGGGTAAAAGTTCATTTACAACTTTATATCAAGACTATGCTAGAAGTGCCGGACCACTTGTAGTAAACGGAAATTACTTATATAACGGATGTAACTCACTCAGTACTTTATCTCTTTATGCATCAAATGTAACAGGAGCACTACCGAAGTTCACAAATGCTGCTTTAAGTTATCTTGAACTTCGTAATACTAATTTAACTGGTGGAGATCCAAACGGAGACACTTCTTTTGTAATACCAGAAAAAACATTCGAAAATTGCACCAATTTACAATATATGTTTTTACAATCTGGTAATTTACTTCCAAATAAACCAATTCATCCTAATGCTTTCTCATATACACCAAATCTATATTACTTCTGGTATATTTCATATGGAAGAACCACTGATAAAATTCCCAATTTAGGAACAAATACAAATCTAACATATCTAGTTCTGCATAATAATAATTTTACGGGATCGATGCCATCTTTGGCATCTAATAAAAATATTCATTATGTGGATGTGTCTTATAATGCTTTAAGTGGTGCTATTCCGGCATTTAGTAATCTATCAAATTTATATTATTTGTATATGTATAATAATCAATTTACATCATTAAATCAATTTAAAAATCTTTCAAATCTTGCTTATTTTTATGCTCATAATAATAAACTAGCAGGCGAAATACCAAGTTTTGAGGAATGTCCTAATCTATATTATCTTATTCTTTTTAATAATCAATTAATAAGTTATAAAACCGGAGCACTTAAAAATAATTATAATTTAAAATATTTGGATTTATCGGGAAATTTATTAACTGGGCAAGCAATCAATCAAATTCTTGCCGATTTACTCTTAAATTATAATGCCGCGAACCGTGGGGGTGTGACTGTCAATTTAAGATCCCAGGGAGGCGGGGGTCCAAGTGGAAAACCCGCACTAGATACTATTGATATTTTAAGATCGAAAGGTTGGTCAATCGTGTATAACTAAAATGGCAACAAAACCAAATCAGGGATTTTTAAAGAGTTTAAATTTAATAGAAACTCCAACTGACACCATAGCAATTAATAATCTGGCAGGTGCCGGAATTGCCGAAGACTTGAAAATTATTCAAAATAATCTTCGAAATATTTCTACTATTTCTGTCACAAGTAGCAATATACCCGTAAGTGGTGGATTTTTTACATATCCAAATAATAACTTTGTTTTTACGGATGATGATGTTGTTCAAGTTAGTGTAAATGTAAATGTTGGGTCAACAACTTTATCTGTGGGAACAAATTATTTTGTATGTAATTCAGATGGAGAGACGCAGTTTAAATTATCATTCACACCATCTACTTCAGGTATTAATACAATTACTGTAGGGACTAATCCTAATTATAACTTTATCCTTAATCGTAAAGATGCCGTAACAGAACAGAATCTTATTAACTATATTCAACCAGATATTCAGGATACCGAAAATTTTTCATATCTAGGTGGTGGTGCTAGTATTAATAGCACAATGACTGCCACCGCATCAAATAACGAATCTTCGGCATTTTTTATCACAAAAAAATATAGAGTAGATAAAGATACAACAACTCAAAAGGACCTTAAATTTGAGGGTACAGTAATTATAAAAGATCCGGTTGCATTGAATGTAAATACTGCTGGTTTGGCAAATGAAAGGTCTCCAGGTGTTTTTATTGGAACTACTCGGGCATTTTCAAGTGATAATAATCCTTGGTCGGAAGTTGGAAGCGCACTTCAAACTTCAAGCACCGAAGTCTCCGTTGGTGAGTTAAACTTTGCTGATAATATTATAATAGAAGGACTCACTGCAACTTCTGCAGAATCAACTTTAGCAACGACCTTTACTCATAAATTACCCGTTGTCATTAATGGTGAAACGTACTTCTTACTATTAAGCACATAAAATGTTAAGAATTGTTGTGGTTCCAGCACCAACGTTATCAAGTAATTTTAATACAGAAGGAGTTTGAATTGGTATTCTTTTAGTAGAAGAGTCTGTTGAACTTATATTTGTAATATTTGCAGCAGACACTGTCGCAGTCAGAGCACTAAACTTTACATTACCACTATCAATTTTTAAATTTGGAAAACTAGATGTTGTCTCTAATCCATCTTCTGTTGGACTAAATGGTGGAGAAGTATCTGTTGGTGGGCAACATAGATCTCGATCACCATCATTAGCACTAGCTGGTGCATTAGTATTTGTGACTGTGAAGTTTCCTCCCGAAGCCAAAGCAGCGGTTGTTGGCTTATTAATAGTAATTGTTGAACTGGTAAAACTTGAAACTGTTGTGTTGGAGGCAAATTGAGCTCCCAGAACTCTCCTACCATTCGCAACACCCGTTGTGCTTGTGACATTAAGAATCGTCGCTCCAGCTCCGGTCGGTGAAGTTGTGAATATACAAGTTGTGTCGCCAGGAACACAGAATGCTGCCAGACCCTCATTTATCAATCCTCTAGATTGATAAAAATAAACAGTTGTACCTGCACCGATTGTTTGAGATGGTGAAATCGTAAATGCCGATGTTGATCCAGTTGTTGTGATTCCCGTGTAAGATTGAACACCAGAACCAATCATAATCATTCCACTCTTTAAGTTAGTTGTATTTTCACTACTTAAAGAAAATGATCCGCCACTTTCACTGCTTTTACCGACTGCTCTTTTTACAAATCCACGATGGTCAATAAAGGTTAGAGTCACTGAACCACTGGCAGTTGATGCATTGCTTACAGTAATAAAAGCGTTGATATTAATATCAGTCACAACCGTATTTGTTGGAACTCCAGTTCCAAATATATAATTTCCAACTTCAATACCAGAAGTATCAGAGATTGAAATAATTTTAGTTCCGTTCGTTGTTGTACAAGGTCTGCTCGCTTTTTCTATTCCTGCATATGATGATTTAGGTGCATAAGTAATATCTACTTTTTTTGTTGACTTAACTTTGACGTAGTCGTCAGATGATGCGGCCTTTCCCAGTGTTCCTCCACCAGAAAGAATAGAATTATCTAAGAATACATTAAATTTACCTTTTGCAGCATCACTAAAATTGTAGTCTGATGCATAAAGATAATTATATCTTAAATTAGAGTTACTTATTGCCCCCGGATAAAAAATGTCAAAATTAATATTACGAATTACACCGATTGCATCAACCGTTGATGGAATATAATATCTTGCTCGTATATTATATTTCCTATATGCTTCTAAAACATAAGTACTATAAGTTATACGTGTGTCCTGACCGATTGCCTTACTGAATACAATATTTCCATTTGTAATTACATCGGTGATTGCGGTGGTAAATCCAACCGGAGGAGTTAGAGTAATCACTCCCGTTGTTCGGTTGTAACCATCAACAGTTGTTCCGGTTCGAATATTAGTTCCAGATACACTCTGCCCGATACCAATAAAACTTGTAATTGTTAGTATTCCGACTGTCCCGGCTGCTAGTGTGATGGTATTTGAAAATTTAGATGCACTACCAACAAGAGTTGTGGTTAAACCAATTCGTGAATGTTCGGTATATGTTCCAATCCCAGATGTATATCCTTCGGTTTCAAATTCAAAACTCATGAGAGCTGTGGTATTTACAGAAAATGTATGACTTCCTGACGTGGTTGGTATAAAATATCCACTCCATTCCACACCACCATTTGTGTCTACGGACTCCGGAGTAATTTTTTGCGAATAAGAAAAATTTCCATTCTCCCAAAAATTATTTGTAACAATCGGAGTTCCGGTGAATACTGTTCCTGTTATGGGTATGGGGTTTATTACCTGATTTGAATTATAATATTTTGCGGTTAGTCCATTACCGCCATTAATTCTTGGAATTCCTGAAAATATTTTAAATTTATCTAATTTATTTTGATATGTAATTCTTGGGGAAAAATCTAGATTTTCCCCTTCACTATTAGTAAATTCTACTCTACTTCCAATAATGTTTCTATAACCGCCAGATGATAACCCATATGAAAATATATTTCGAATTGCATCCAAGTCTTCAGATATAAACGTTGATGGTGAGGTCGTTGGTTCAGCTAATGTATCCAAGAGATTATTTAATGATAATGTCTTATCCGATAAATCGCCAAGATTACTGTCTCTTTGAATACCAATTCTTTTGTATATCTTTTGTGCCATATTGACTTTTTTGAGTATTTATATTAAGATGAGAAGTAATTCATTCTATTTCAATATGGACTCCAAAGAAATGCTTACGGACTTAACTAGTCAAGCAGAAAATTTGAGAAAGGATTTAATAGATCTCGAACAATTGTTTAATATGAAGAAAGAACAGTTTATTAAAGTTCAAGGTGCCATTGAAGCTTTGACTGCTCTTGATGAAGATGTTGAGAAAACCACTTGACACCCGCTCTAGGACACCCTATAATATGGGGGTAATCAAGAAAACCCCCAATGACCACCGCACAAGAAACCGTTCAAGGTATTGTGATTGATGTATGCACCCGCACCTTCCTGCTGTTGAGTGATCAGGGCAGCGAGCG
>Ga0194128_10002569_pt1 | contig 29099 bp, 30 predicted proteins | sample TA2KigCa65mmetaG_FD_148650 | JGI IMG/M metagenome (GOLD analysis project Ga0194128, IMG submission 148650) | Freshwater microbial communities from Lake Tanganyika, Tanzania - TA2015037 Kigoma Deep Cast 65m | ecosystem: Environmental > Aquatic > Freshwater > Lake | place: Tanzania: Lake...
CGAGGCCGAGCGCGAGGCGCGCCGCCCGGCGCTCGACGCCGCGATGCACGAGGCGACGCGCGTGCCGCTCGAGACGATGCGGTGCTGCCAGCAGGCGCTGCGCGGGGCGCTCGTCGTCGCGGCCCACGGCAACCGCAACGCGGCCACCGATACCGGCACGGCGGTCGAGCTGCTCGCGGCGGCGCTGCGGAGCGCCGGCCTGAACGTCGACGTGAACCTGAAGAGCCTGTCGGACGCGGCGCTCGTCGAGCGGGTGGCGGTCGAACGCGCGCAGCTCGCCTCGGACGGCGACGCCGACGCCGCGCGGGCGCGCGAGCGGCTCGCTAGCGCGTAAGGCCTTGCAGCTCCTTCACCGCCCGCGCCTGCGCGGCCGACGCCTCGACCGAGAACGTCAGATCGACGGGATAGGTGACGCCGGGCAGCATGGCGACCGGCTCCGTGTAGGAGCCGTCGGCGGTCGTCAGGTCCCTCAGGCGGCGGACGTCGATGTCGCGCCGCTCCAGCGGCACGCCGAGCGCAGCCGCGCTCTGGAAGATCTCGTCGCCCAGCCGGTCCGTCGGCACCTCGGCGCCGGCCACCACGATCTGCCAGGCGGCATTCCGCACCCGGTAGTACTTGGAGGCGACGATGCCGACACGCACCGCCGCGTGGAGCAGCGCGAGCGCGACGGCGAGCCTGACGATCGTGCCGATCATAGCGGGGCCCCCACCACGTCTCCGCGGTGGGGTGCTAGTGGATCTGGTGAAGGATGCGGGTCCAACGGATCCCCGTCAGCATGCTGCCCAACCCGCCGGCGTCGTCGCCGAACGAGAAGTAGACGAAGAGCGCCTTGCCCTTGACGTAGTCGCGGGGCAGGAAGCCCCAGTAGCGGCTGTCCTGCGAGTTGTCGCGGTTGTCGCCCATCATGAAGTAGTGCCCCTCGGGCACCGCGACGGGGCCGTACTGCACCCGCACGTCGAAGTCGACCTCGCCCTCCTCGCCCGGGGGAACGAGGTACTGCACGTACGGCTCGTCGAGCGGCTTGCCGTCGATGTAGACCTTCTTGTTCCTGAGCTCGATCGTCTCGCCCGGCAGCCCGACGACGCGCTTGATGAAATCGCGCTCGGGGTCTTCCGGGTACTTGAAGACGACGATGTCGCCGCGGCGGATCGGGTCGATCGGCAGCAGCAGCGCTTCGAGGCGCGTCGCGGCGGGCGCGTAGACGAACTTGTTCACCAGCAGGTGATCGCCGATGAGCAAGTTGTTCTCCATCGACCCGGTCGGAATCTTGAACGCCTGCACCACGAACGTGCGGACGAAGAGCGCCAGGATCACCGCGATGCAGATCGACTCGAAGTACTCGCGCGCCGTCGACTTTCGGTAGGTAGCGGTGTCCTGGTTCGCCATCATGACGTTGTGACTTGTGACTTGTGACTTGTGACTTGTGACTTGTGGCTTACTCCGTCCCCACCTTCAAGACCGCCAGGAACGCTTCCTGCGGGATCTCGACCCGGCCCACGCGCTTCATCCGCTTCTTGCCCGCCTTCTGCTTCTCGAGGAGCTTCCGCTTCCGCGTGATGTCGCCGCCGTAGCACTTGGCGAGCACGTTCTTGCGGAGCGGCCGGACGCTCTCCCGGGCGATGATGCGGCTGCCGATGGCCGCCTGGATGGCGATCTCGAACAGCTGCCGCGGAATCAGCTCGCGCATCTTCGACGCCAGCGCCCGCCCGCGCTCGTAGGCGGCGTCGCGGTGCACGATGATCGAAAGCGCGTCGACCGGCTCCCCGTTCACCATGATGTCCATCTTGACGAGCGGCGACTCCCAGTAGCCGGTCACATGGTAATCGAGCGAGGCATATCCGCGCGAGATCGTCTTCAGCCGGTCGTAGAAGTCGAGGACGACCTCGTTGAACGGCAGCTCGTAGGTGATGAGCACGCGGTCCGACTTCAGGTACTCGAGCTTCTTCTGGACGCCCCGCTTGTCCTGGCAGAGCTGCAGGATGGGGCCGACGTAGTCCGACGGGGTCAGGATCATCGCCGTGATGATCGGCTCTTCGAGCGCGGCAATCCGCCCCGCCTCCGGGAGCTTGGCCGGGCTGTCCACCTCGTGCACCTCCCCGTCGGTCGTCGTGACGCGATAGAGCACGCCGGGGGCCGTCGTCACCAGGTCCATGCCGAACTCGCGCTCGAGCCGCTCCTGGACGATCTCCATGTGGAGCAGCCCGAGGAAGCCGCAGCGGAACCCGAAGCCGAGCGCCGCCGACGTCTCCGGCTCGTAATGGAACGACGCGTCGTTGAGCCGCAGCTTCTCGAGCGCCTCGCGCAGCTCCGGGTACTCGTGGCCCTCCACCGGGTACAGGCCGGCGAACACCATCGGCTTCAGCTCCGTGAAGCCGGGGAACGGCGCGGGCGTGGGGCGCGCCGTCTCGGTCACCGTGTCGCCGATCTTCGCGTCGGCCACGCGCTTGATGTTGGCGACGAGGAAGCCGACCTCGCCGACGCCGAGCTCGTCGACCGTCACCGCCTTCGGCGAGAAGACGCCGAGCTCGTCGACCTCGTAGTCCTGCGCCGTCGCCATCAACCGCACCTTCATCTTCGGCCGCAGCACCCCGTCGATCACGCGGACGACGATGACGACGCCGCGGTAGGCGTCGTACCAGGAGTCGAAGATGAGCGCCTTGAGCGGCGCGTCGGGGTCGCCGGTGGGCGGCGGCAACCGGGCGACGACCGCCTCGAGGATCTCGCGCGTCCCCGTGCCCTCCTTCGCGCTGGCGAGGAGCGCACCCGAGGCGTCGAGGCCGATGATGTCCTCGAGCTGGCGCTTGCACTCGTCGGGCTGCGCGCTCGGCAGGTCGATCTTGTTGATGACCGGGATGATCTCCAGGTCGTCGTCGGACGCGAGGTACGCGTTGGCGAGCGTCTGCGCCTCGACCCCCTGCGCCGCGTCGACGAGCAGCAGCGCCCCCTCGCACGCCGCCAGCGAGCGCGTGACCTCGTAGCTGAAGTCGACGTGCCCGGGCGTGTCGATGAGGTTGAGGACGTACTGGTCGCCGCGCGTGGTCGTGTAGTTCAGGCGAACCGGGTGCGCCTTGATGGTGATGCCGCGCTCGCGCTCGAGATCCATGGCGTCCAGGACCTGCGCTTCCATCTCGCGCGCCTCGAGCGCCCCGGTCAGCTCGAGAAAGCGATCGGCGAGCGTCGACTTGCCATGGTCGACGTGCGCGATGATCGAGAAGTTCCGGATGCGGGCCTGGTCCATCGGGGTGCGATCAGGAAATTATAGCAACCGGCCTCTCGTCTCCGGTCGATCATCGCCGGTCGATCGCTAGAACGCGAGCGCTCCGAGCCGGAGCAGATTCGTCAGATGGGCGGTCAGGTTCGAGCTGTTCCTCTTGAAATAGAAGACGCGCCCCTCCCCACTCTCGCCGACGTGATAGCACTCCCACCGGTCCCGTCCCAGCTCGTTGAGCACGTCGTCCGCTCGGGCCAGGTCCCCGCGCGCGACCTCGACCGACCGGTATTCGACGGCCCACATCGCCTGGAGCTCCTCGGCCGTCAGGTCCCGCAACCGGTCGGCGCGCGTCCGTGCGCCCTCCATGATCTCCTGAGCGTTATCGCGCACGTCATTCAACGACCCGCGTTGGCACCCGGCGCACAGCACGGTCACGAACACGGCAATCAGTGTGGTTCTCATGGTCTCATCCCTGCCTTGCCGATCTCGGCCTTGCCCGCATTGTGTCGATGCCGACGAGAGGGTGCAAGCGTCCGACGCGATCGACACGCACGGCGACGCGGCAACGAGGACCCCGTCGCGAGGCGCGCCGTTCAGCGCCGGGGCCGGCGGGGACGGGTCCGCGCGCCCTCGGCGACGCGGACCGACGCTCGCGCCCACGCCGCCAGTTCGCCGGCATCCTCGAGGACGCTGGCGGGCACCTGATAGTAGGGCATCGTCATGGCCTTGCCGGCGTACGGCTTGAACGGTGTCATGCCGGCGGCCTCGTACTGGCCGCGGTTGCTGTCGTCCACCTTCAGATACAGCGTGTCGGCGGCGAGAATGCCGAAGAACACGTCGCCCGCATAGAGCCCGACCCCGCCGAACATCGCCCGGGGGCGCACCGACTTCACGCCGGACAACTGCTCGAGGACGAACGCTCGAAAGCCTTCCGTGACGCGCATGGACCTGAGCCTGCCGCGCGCGGCCGACGGCTTCCTCTGGTCTACGCTGGATCGTCTCGCCATCTCTCTCCTCGCCAGCCGATCTCAGGATAGCGCCCGGGCGACCGCGCGGCCGGCCACCCACCCCGACGACCAGGCCCACTGAAAGTTGAACCCCCCGACCCGGCCGTCGACGTCGAGCATCTCTCCCACCAGGTACAGGCCGTCGCAGCGCCGCGACGCCATGGTGGCGGGGTCGATTTCATCGAGGGGAATGCCCCCGGCCGTCACCTCGGCCACGTTGTAGCCCCGGCTGTCGGCGACCGGCACAGGCCAGGCCACCAGCGCGTGGGCGAGGCGCCGGCGGCCGTCGCGCGGCAGGTGGGCCAGCACGACTCCCTCGACGCCCGCCGCGCGCGTCCACGCGTCGGCCACCGCGGCGGGGAGCCGTGTCGCGAGCGCCGTCGCCACGAGCGCGCGAGGGCGGGCGCCAGCCTGCTCGTCGAACCATCGCTCCATGGATTCGACCGTCTCGCCCGGGCAGAGGCTGAGCAGGACCTCGACCTCCCGCCCGTCGAGCCGCGCGCGGTGCCAGTGGCGCGAGGCGTCCAGCGCGACAGGACCGCTCACACCGACGTGCGTCCAGAGCAGCGCGCCGTCCAGCCGGACGTCGCGCCGGCCTTCCGCACGAATCGTGAGGCGCGCCGGATGCGCGACTCCCGACAGCGCCCTGTGGGCCTCCCCGGCGAGGACGAGCGGCGCGAGCGCCGGCGTGGTCTCGACGTACCCATGGCCCAGTTGCGCCGCCAGCTCGTAGCCGGCGCCGTCGCTCCCGGTCTTGGGCAGCGATCGCCCTCCAGTGGCGAGGACCACCGCGCGGGCACGGTGCTGCCGCCCGGCGGCGGTGGCCACCACGAACGCCTCCGCCTCACGACGCACGTCGGTCACGCGCTCGCTCGCGCGGAGCTCCCCGCCGATGCGCTCGAGCTCGCGGAGGAGCGCCTCGAGCACGGTCCGCGCGCGATTGGTGTCGGGAAACAGCTTGCCGTCCTCTTCCTCGTGCAGCGCCACGCCGAGCTCCGCGAAGAAGGCGGCCGCCCGGGACGCCGGAAACGCCCGCAGGACGCTCCGGACGACGCGCGCGGGGCCGCCCCAGAAATCGCGCTCGGTGACCTCGGTATTGGTGACGTTGCAGCGGGATCCCCCGCTCACGAGAATCTTGGCCCCGACCCGACGGGCGCCGTCGAGGCAGATCACCTGAAGCCCGGGAGCGTGGCGTTTGCAGAAGATCGCCGTCGCGAGCCCCGCCGCGCCCGCGCCCACGATGACGACGTCGGCCACCGGCTATCCCGGGCGTGCGTGCTCGCGTCCCGGCATCACGACAACCTGTCCGGGGGCGTGGAGCGTCTGGGCGCAGCGCTCGCCCTTGGCGGTGATCGTGCCGACGACGCGGCCGAGGAAGTCGCGCGCCGTGCGCACCTGGCAGCCGCAGGGCAGCGTCTTGCCGGGGCTCTCGGGCGCGGGATCCGTCATGAGCAACACCGTATCAGAAGCTCCGGCCGATCGAAGAGACCGGAAACCAGAGACGAGAGCCCGACGTCAGCGCTGCTCGAGCGGGGCGAAGCGCTGTGGGTAGGTCGGACCGATGTACTCGGCGCGGGGACGAATCAACCGGTTGTTCGCGTACTGCTCGAGGATGTGCGCCGTCCAGCCGGAGATCCGGCTCACGGCGAAGACCGGCGTGTACAGGTCGATCGGAATGCCCAGCGCGTAGTACGTCGACGCCGAGTAGAAGTCGACGTTCGGGTTCAGCTTCTTGTCCCCCTTGACGATCGCTTCGATGCGCTGCGACATGTCGTACCAGGCCGTGCTTCCGGCCCGCTTGCCGAGGTCGTGCGACATGCGCCGCAGATGCGTGGCGCGCGGATCCTCCGTGCGGTAGACGCGGTGGCCGAAGCCCGGGATTTTTTCCTTGCGTGCGAGCTTCGCGCGCACGGTCCCGTCGACGCGGTCGGCGGTGGCATCCTGTCCGAGCTCGAGCAGCAGTCGCATCACGTCGGCGTTGGCACCGCCGTGCAGCGGCCCCTTGAGAGCGCCGATCGCCGCCACCACCGCCGAGTAGATGTCGGTCAGCGTCGCGGCCGCCACCCGTCCCGCGAACGTGGAAGCGTTCAGCTCGTGGTCGGCATGCAGCGTGAGCGCGACGTCGAACGCCCGCACGGAGGTCGCGTCGGGCCGCTCGCCTTTCAGCATGTAGAGGAAGTTCGCCGCGTGCCCGAGCGCCGGGTCTGGCGCAATCGGCCCGCCGCCCGCCTGGAGACGCCCCCACGTGGCCACGACCGACCCGATCTGCGCCGTCAGGCGGACCGCCTGCCGGTCGCGCGCCGCGGGCGAGTCGTCGGCCGCCTCCGCGTCGTAATGGGCGAGCGCGGAGGCAACCGTGCGCAGCGCATCCATGCCGTCGACCGCCGGCAGTGACTTCATCAGCCGGACGATCGCCTCCGGCAGCGGCCGGGCCGCCGCCAGCTGCGACTGCAAATCGCCCAGCTCGGCGCGCGTCGGCAGACGCCGGTGCCACAACAGCCAGCAGACCTCTTCGAACGTCGCCGACTTCGCCAGATCGTGGATGTCGTACCCGCAGTACGCCAGCACGCCGCGCTCGCCGTCGAGATAGCAGATCGCCGACGAGGTCGCGACGACGTCCTCGAGCCCCGCCTTCGGCTTGTCCACCGTGGTCATGGTTCGTCTGAGGCCTGGGCCCTGCGAGGCCTGCTCAGGCAGGAATGCCGACCGGCTTGTAGATGGCGCCGACAATCGCGCCGTAGATGGCCAGCTCTACGACCGTATCGATTGCGATCGCCGCGCCGAAGCTCCCGCTGATCGGGTACACGACCCACTGCCAGATCACGCCGAAGCCGATGACGATGAAGGCGACCACGACGCCGAAGCGGATGCCCTCCATGACGCCGTTGCCGCCCTCGTAGCCCTTGGCGTACGCGTAGGCGAAGGCGAAGAAGCCCAGGAGGAGGAACGCAAAGCCGACCGGGAGATTGCCCATCACCGCGGCCTCGGGGCGCATCGCGGCGGCGTTGGCGAGCGCCAGGTCGGCCAGGATGTACCCGTTCACGATGAATCCGATCGGGATCGACACGATCCAGGCGACCACCGCGGCGGCCGCGACGCGCGGGAAGTTCATGGGGCCTCCTTACTCTTCGACCGGCTTCAGCACGGCCTCGCTCGGCGCGTACTGCTGCACGATGGAGAGCAGACCCGTGTAGAGGAACCCGATCTGGAAGAGCACGAGGAAGGGGACGGTGCCGTAGATGCCGTTGGCGAGCGCGTAGAAGACGGTGGCGGTGAAGTAGAGGCCCAGCGCCAGCTCGATCATCGGCTGCACGGCGACGCTCTGGCGGTACTTCTTGCCGATCCAGTCGTCGGCCTCGCCCTCGATGCGGTACTTCGGCGTCCGCGCGAACTCGGTCTCCTTGCGGACGAGCGCCTCCAGCACGGCGCGCGTGTTGTTGACGGTCAGCCCGATGCCGATCGACATGAGAAACGGGAGGTACTTCAGCCTGGTCGTCCAGTCGGCGTGCAGCTCGCGCTGGCACACCATGTAGAAGTTGGCCACCGACGCCGTCGCCGCGAAGAACAGCGGCAGGTCGATGAGCAGCATCTCGTACCAGCCCATGTTGTAGCGGATGATCATCGACGGCGCCATCAGCACCGACAGCACGCACATCAGCAGATAGTTGAAGTTGGCGGTCAGATGAAAGAACGCCTCCGCCTTGACCCGGAGGGGCAGGTTCGAGCGCAGGATCCGCGGCAGCACCTTCCGCGCCGTCTGGATCGAGCCCTTGGCCCAGCGGTGCTGCTGCGACTTGAAGGCGTTCATTTCCACGGGCACCTCGGCCGGAGACACGAGGTCGGGCAGGAAGATGAACCTCCAGCCGCGCAGCTGCGCGCGGTAGCTCAGGTCGAGGTCCTCGGTGAGCGTGTCGTGCTGCCAGCCGCCCGCATCGGGGATCGCCGCGCGCCGCCAGATGCCGGCCGTGCCGTTGAAGTTGAAGAACAGGCCCGACCGGTTGCGGCCGCCGTGCTCGAGCACGAAATGGCCGTCCAGCAGGATCGCCTGGATCCGGGTCAGCAGCGAATAGTCTTCGTTGATGTGCCCCCACCGCGCCTGCACCATGGCGACCCGCGCGTCGGTGAAGTAATGAATCGTCCGCTGCAGGAAGTCGGGCGACGGGATGAAGTCGGCGTCGAAGATCGCGACGTACTCGCCGGTGGCCTCCTTCAGGCCCGCCTCGAGCGCGCCCGCCTTGAAGCCGCGGCGATCGGACCGGTGCAGGTAGGCGATGTTGACGCCGGCCTCGGCGTGGCGGCGCACGGCGCGCTGCGCGATCGCGACCGTCTCGTCGGTGGAGTCGTCGAGCACCTGGATCTCGAGCCGGTCGCGCGGATAGTCGAGCCGGCAGACCGCGTCGATGAGCCGGTCGGCCACGTACATCTCGTTGTAGATGGGCAGCTGCACGGTGACGGGCGGCAGGACGTCGAAGGATCCGGCCGGAATCGGCTGCCGATGCTTGTGCTTCATGTACTGGTAGACGAGGTAGTACCGGTGCCACCCGTACATGGCCAGGATGACGAGCACGAAGAAGTAGGTCGCGAGCGTGAACGTTTCGAATGGCGTCATACGGCGGGACGATCCACGCGAGACACGATGCAATGATTATACTGCCACGCTGAGCGCCGGTTTGGGCGTTGGGCGTCCAGGCGTCGGGGGTTGAGCTTTGGGCGATGACTGAGACCGAGCTGCAGGACCTGCTCCACCGCGTGCGCGAGGGCGGCCTGGACCCGTCGGCGGCGGCCGCGCGGATTCTGACCGCCTTGCGCGCCGCGCCGTTCGTCGATCTGGGGTTCGCCCGCGTCGACACGCACCGCGAGATCCGGCAGGGATTTCCGGAGGTCGTGCTCGGCCTCGGAAAAACGCCCGCGCAGATTGCCGCCATCGCGGAAAATATCGCGGCGCGCGGCCAGACGCTGCTCGTGACGCGCGCGCAGCCCGACGCCTACGACGCCGTGCGCACGCGGCTGCCCGGCGCCGTCTACCACGCCGACGCCCGCGCGATCACGCTCGCGCAGGGACGCGTCGAGGCCGGCCACGGCACGATCGCCATCGTCTGCGCCGGCACGTCCGACCTCCCCGTCGCCGAGGAGGCGGCCGTGACCGCGATCGTGATGGGCAACCGCATCGATCGGCTCTACGACGTCGGCGTCGCGGGGCTGCACCGCCTCCTCGCCGAGCACGAGCGGCTCCAGACCGCGCGCGTCGTGGTGGTCGCGGCCGGCATGGAGGGCGCGCTGCCGAGCGTCGTGGCCGGGCTGGTCAAGGTACCCGTGATCGCGGTGCCGACGAGCGTCGGCTACGGCGTGAGCTTCGGCGGCGTCGCGGCGCTGCTCGCCATGCTGAACAGCTGCGCCAACGGCGTCGCCGTCGTCAACATCGACAACGGCTTTGGCGCGGCGTGCATGGCCAGCCTCATCAATCACTTGCCTCCCGGGCCGCCGTCCCGCTGACGCGGGAGCCTTCGCGTATAATCGCCGCATCCGGCCTCAACAAGGAGCAGTCACGCCATGACGCGATGCTTGTCGGCGGTAGTGGCCCTCGGACTCATGATCGCGGCGGTTCCGACCTCCGCGCACCACTCGTTCAACACCTTCTTCGACATGTCCCGCACCGTGCAGATCGAGGGCGTCGTGACGTCCTTCCGGCTCGTCAGCCCGCACTCGGAGATGATGGTCGACGTCCCCGATGCCAGCGGCAAGCCGGTCACCTGGCGCATCACGGCGAGGACCGGCGCGGTCAACGCCAAGCGCGAGGGATGGAAGGCCGAAGACTTCATCGGCAAGAAGGTCAAGGTGGAGGGCAACCCGACCCGCCGGGAGGGCGGAACGGCCATGGCGGCCGGCGTGGTCACCTTCGCGGACGGCAAGGTCGTCTGTCTGGGCGGCTGCCCCGGCGGCCCCCCGACCGAGTAGACGCCAGAGAAGGAGACGGCAGCCATGACAGGCCTGCGTGGCGCAGCCACGGCCGGCGCGCTCCTCGCGCTGATGCTCGTTGTCGGCGCGGCGGATGCCGCGGCCCAGAGCGACGAGGAGTTCGAGAAGATCTACCCGTTCATCGGGAACTGGGACACGCAGATCAGCAGCCCGGACGGCCAGGATCGGGGCAACTGCGGCGGCCGCACCGGCGACTACGGTGAAAAGCTCCTGAACTGCTCGCTCCCCGCCGACCAGCTCCCCCTGAACGCACGCGCGGAAGCCTGGCTGAAGTACATGGATCATCTGCAGTCGCCGACAACGGCCGACTGCGTCGACGTGGGCTATCCGGCCGTGCTCGGCGACGGCGCGTTCATCTCCGCGTATCCCGGCCGGGTCGTCATGGTGCATGGTCCGCTGACGCGCACGATCTGGATGAACGGCGCCGGACCTACACCGCGTCCGGGAGAGCTGTTTCAGCACGGTCACTCCGTCGGCCGGTTCGACGGCAACGATCTGATCGTCGAGACCAGCCGGTTCGGCTTCGATCCGGACGGCATGGACGACCACCTGCACATGGCGTCGTCGGTGCGGAAGAAGATCACCGAGCGGTACCAGCTCATCGACCAGGACACGCTGCGGCTGATCATCACGCTCGAGGACACGACCTTCCTCACGAGGCCGTTCACGTACGCCTTCCTGCAGATGAGAACCCGGGGAGGCCCCACCGCGGCCTGGCGGGCGTGCGACCCCGACGTCGCGCGGCGCGAGCTGGAATACGCGTATCCGGGCAGCAAGTACCCGGAAGGCAAGTAGGCGAGGAGAGACGGTATGACACGCTGGATCGTGTCGGCGGGCGCGGCGGCGCTCCTGGCCGGCTCGATGGTCCCCGACGCGCACGCGCAGGCCGCCGCGGCCAGAACCCACGTCGAGGCGGCCCGGGCCGCGGTTGCGCCGAAGGTGGCCAATCCGAAGGCGCCGTTCCACGTGTTCACGGAGCTGTTCGATCAGGCGTGCGCGGAGCCGAAGCTGCCCGACGTGATGCGCGACCAGGATCGGTCCGCCGTCGTCCCGCGCAAGGAATGGTTCACCTGGCCGGCGAACCTCTTCGACAACCTGTACTTCATCGGCACCAGGACGGCCGGCGTCTGGGCGGTCAACACGTCCGACGGGATCATCGTGATCGACGCCAACTTCCACTACTCGAGCAAGGAGCTGGTGCTGGGGCTGCTGAATTTCGGCCTCGATCCCGACGACATCAAGTACTTCGTCATCACGCACGCCCATGACGACCGGTACTGGGGCGCCAGGGCGCTTCAGGACACCTATCCGAACGCGCGCGTGGCCATGTCCGCGGCCGACTGGGACATCGTCGCGAAGGACAACTCGCCGGCCGAGTTCAAACCCAGGCGCGACATGGTGGTCACCGACGGCCAGCGGATTACGCTCGGCGGCGTGACCGTGACGCTGTACGTCACGCCGGGCCACACGCCGGGCACGCTGTCGGCGATCATCGGACCTCTGACGAACCAGAAGAGCGTCGCCTCTGACGAGATACAGCACGTGGCCGCCATCTGGGGCGGCACCGACCCGAGCATCGGGCGGCAGGGCGTCCGCTATTACCCCGACGGCCAGGCGATGATGAAGGCCCACGTGGCGTCGATTCGGCGCTTCGCCGATCTCGCCACGACAGCGGGCACCGACGTGATCCTGACCCCGACGCTGCGCCACGGCAACATTCCCCAGAAGATCCGCACCTGGCGACTGATGAATCCGGACATGTCCGGCGGCGGCAGCCCGGACGGCATCCTCGGCGAGGCGATCAAGCTCGAGGGCGAGCCGCACCCGTTCGTCAACAGGGACGCGGTCGAGCGCTATCACACGGTCCTTCGCGAGTGCTACGAGGCCCAGCTCGCCTGGAGGATGGGCGGGTAGTCGCCGCGCGGATGGGCCCCGTTCTGGCTCAGCTCGAACAGAGTGGTTTGGCCACTTGGGTGCGCGAGTCGGGCGTGCTCTACGGGTACCCGCTCATCCTCTTCCTGCACACGCTCGGCCTGAGCACCCTCGTCGGGCTCAATACGGCAATCGACCTGCGGCTCCTCGGCGTCGGAGCCGGCATTCCGCTCGCGTCGCTCGAGCGGACCTTCCGGCTGATGTGGGCGGGGCTGGCGCTGAACGCGGCGACCGGAGGCCTCCTGTTCATCGCCGACGCGACGAGGCACGCATCCAACCCCGCTTTCTATGTGAAGCTGGCGTGCGTCGCGCTGGCGGTCGTCACGCTCACACGCATCTGGAGCCGCGTGTTTCACGGGCCGGATCGCGGCAGACGCCTCGCGGCCGCGTCGCTCGCCTGCTGGGGCGTCGCCCTGGGCGCCGGCCGGCTGATGGCCTACGTCAGCGAATTCATCCAGTGAACCTGGCGCACCTGCACCTGCTGCTCAACCACGTGCCGACCGTCGGTCTGGGCGTCGGGTTCGGCCTGTTCGTCGCGTCGCTCGTGGTGCGGAGTGAGGACCTCCGGCGCGGCAGCTTCGTCGTGGTCTTCGTCATCGCGCTGGCGGCCATTCCCGCCTACCTGACCGGCAACGCCGCCCAGTTTGCGGTGCAGGACCGGTTCGAGCTGTCGGAGGAGCTCGTCGCCGCGCACCAGGACGCCGCGATGCTGGCCCTCATCCCGATGGAGCTGGCGGGCCTCGTCGCGTGGACCGCGTTGTGGCGCTTTCGGCGATGGCATCTGGCAGCCCTCCTGCTGCTGTTGGTCGTGGCGTTGGGCCTCATGGCGAGAGCCGCGACCATCGGAGGGGAGATCCGCCATCCCGAGATCGTGGCGGAGGGCGCCGCCGCGTCGGCGCCGGCGTGGCCGCGGGCCGCGGCGTTCGGTGCCGCACTGGTCATCGACCATCCCTGGGTCTGGCCGATCTGCGAGATCCTGCACTTCGTCGGGCTCTGTCTGCTGTTCGGCGTCGTCCTGCTGGTGAACCTGCGCACGCTGGGCGTTGTCGGGAACGTGCCGGCAACGCACGTGAATCGGCTGCTGCCATGGGCGATGGGGGGATTCGGCGTCAACCTCGTGACCGGCATGCTGTTCTTCCTGGCCTCCCCGGACCAGTACACGCAGAACCCGGCCTTCTTCTGGAAGATCGGCCTCGTGCTCGTCGGCGGCGTGACCTTGCTCTACCCGACGCTCGTGGCCGAAGACGGGGACGGGCAGCCGGACGCACGCGCCTCGATCGTCGCCCGCCTCGCGGCGGTCGGCTCGATCGCCGTCTGGACGGGCGTGATCTTCCTGGGCCGGTTCCTGCCCTACCTGGGCGCCGAATAACGGGTGTGGGGCGAGCCTTTCAGGCTCGCCCGCGAACCCGAAGGGTTCGCGCCCTGTCAACGCCGACGCCCAAGTCAAGCTAAGACAGGGAGTTAACTACTCCCTGTTCAGGTTCATCCACAATTCCTCTGAACCAGTCGATGACAGAGGTTCTGAAACGGCTTGACCGAGTCGCGCCTACGAGCACTGGATCGGATTCTCCTCAAAAACTTTCGGAGGCGGAACTAGAAGAAAAGGTTGAAAGCATCCTAGTGTCCCGGCTGCCAGCGCACAAGCACATCTGCAGCAACTGCGACCGGTGGCTCTGGAACTCTTGCGGCGCCTGAGCAGCGGCGATGGTCCAGACATCAATGACCAATAGCGGCCCGTCTACGGAGTACTTTCAACGCCTGTTGACGATCGCTTGGGAGAACCGCGTGCGAGTGTTCTTCATCCCTGGCGATGACAGGATTGAATGGGATGGGTTGTACCTGGTAGATCGCGACCTTGGAGCTGGAATCGCGATCAGGGTGGGGTTGGAACCTGCTTGGCGCGATTGGGTACTTGCCCACGAATTGGGTCATCACTTCGGGCAACTGCGAGGGATGCTGTTCTCCCCGTTTTATGCGCATACAGTCGATACCAAGGCAAACGAGCGCTGGAGCAAGTCCACCAGACTCGATCCGGATGAGGAAGCCGCCAACAGATGGGCCCTAAATGTACTGGTGGACCGCGACGAATGGGAGAGCGCGGAGCAGCACGCTCCGTGTAGCTTGACGACGGTCACGTCCCGTTTGGGTTTACCTCTGGCTGCCGCCGTGACGTGGGAGCGGCAAGAGCGCGAGTTGATCAGCGCTCAAGATGTCGAGCTTAGGTTGTCACCAGAAGTTCGGGCCATTCTTTTTGGCCGCGCAGGGTTCGCGCCACGACCTTACGGCGTCGTGACCGCCGCGTAGCCGGGGTTTTGCGGCTTCCCAAGCCCGGTGAAGCGCAGCCGGTAGTAGCGCTGTCCGTCGTTCACTTCGCCGATATAGAGATTCCCCTTCGAGTCGGGCTGCGACGCGAGGCTGTGCAGGTGGAAGAACTGCCGCGCGTTGTGGCCGCCCTGCCCGCCGAAGGTCGAAAGCAGCGTCATCGACGCGCGGTCGAGGGTCATGAGCGCCTTGTTCGATCCGTCGGCCACGAACAGGAAGCGCTGCTGCGGATCGCGCGAGAGCGCGAAGTTGTGCACCGTCCCCTCGTTCTGCAGCGTGTCGCGGTTGATGAACACCTCGCGGACGAACGATCCGTCGAGCCTGGACACCTGGATCCGGTTGTTCGACCGGTCGCCGACATACACCATGCCGTCATTCGAGACGACGATCGCGTGGACGGGATTCGCAAAGGACGGCTGCGGCGGGCCGGTGATGAGCTGCGGGCGCGGCGGAATCTTGATCGTATCGTCGGGCGGCTTGCCGTATGCGCCCCAGTGCCGCTTGTACGCGCCGGTGTCGGCGTCGAAGACGATGACGCGGCGGTTCGTGTAGCCGTCGGCCACGAAGAGCTCGTTGGTCTTCGCCAGGACGACCATCGCGGCCGCGCCGTGCACGTTGGCCGTGTCGTTGCTTCCCTTCGCCTGGTTGCGCTTGCCAATCTGCATCACGAACTTGCCGGCGTTCGTGAACTTCAGGATGTGGTTGTCGCCCTTGCCGTTGCCGGCCACCCAGACGTTTCCCTTGTGATCCGCATAGACGCCGTGCTCGGTCGTCGGCCACTCGTAGGCGTCGCTCGGGCCGCCGAAGGCCCGCACGAAGCGGCCGTTCTGATCGAATTCGAGGATCGGCGGCGCGGGGGTGCAGCAGCGCGACGCGCGCGGCGTGTCCGCCGCGGTGCGCATCGTCGGCGCGATGCTCGCCGGACGATGGGCGACCCAGGTGTGGTCGCGGTCGTCCACGCTGATACCGCCCACCTGGCCGGTCGTCCAGCGATTGGGCAACTCGTGGAAGAACAGCGGATCCCAGTCGAAGGTCGGTACGCCGCCGCCGTTGGTCTGAGCCGCGGGACGCTCGAGTGCGACGGATCCGAAGCCGACGGCGACCGCCAGCGCGCACAGAGCCGAAAGCAGATGTTTCATGGCTGACTCCGCCGGGATTATACGGCGGACGAAGGATTTCTCCTCGCGCGTCCCTCTCATTGGTGGAGGGACACCATGAGACGACTGTTGACGGTCGGGCTGAACCTGGTCGCCGCCCTGTTGGCGACCGCGGCTCGCGCGCAGGTCGCGCAGGGTCTGGACGAGGCGGAGCTCTTCTTCGAACTCAACGATACGGACGGCGACCTGGGACTCCACGCCTCGATCGACGGCGGCCCCTGGACGAGTCTGACGATTTACGGTCCCGGCAACCGCGTGCTCCTGTCGCTCAACAGCCGCGCGGAAATCCACGATCAGGGCCTGACCCAGCTGTCGTTCGAGAGCGCCGAGCCCTCCTTCGACGACCTCGACCCGGCACGGTTCTTCGCGCGGTTTCCCGAAGGGGTCTACCGGCTCGAGGCGCGCTCCATGAAGGGCACGTCGATCGACGATTCGGCAACCCTGTCGCACGTGCTGGCGGCGCCGCCGGCGAACGTGCGCGTCAACCGCAGCCGGGCTGCCCGGAGCTGCGACGAGCCGCTCCCCGCGGTCATCACGCCTGTGACGATCGCCTGGGACCCGGTCACACGGTCTCACCCGACGATCGGCAAGGCCGGCTCCGTCGACGTCAGTCAGTATCAGCTCTTCGTCGAAGGGGAGGATGTCAGCCTCGGCTTCGACCTGCCGCCAACGATCACCGAGTTCGAGATCCCGGAGCGCGTTACGAAGCCGGGCGGCGAATTCAAGTTCGAGATCATCGTAAGGACGAGCGCGGGCAACAACACGGCCGTCGAGAGCTGCTTCGAGGTCCTGGACCGCTGACGAGGCGGCCGACGAGTGCCCATCCGTTGGTTCGGGGCGCGGGGTTTGACATCTGATGCGTGATGCATGATGCTGGGGTGTGCGGACGACGCTCGACCTCGACGACGACATTCTGCAGGCCGCCAAGGAGATTGCGGCCGCCCGGGGGACCACGGCCGGAAAGGTCGTCTCGGAGCTCGCGCGCAAGGCGTTGACGCCTTCGAGCAAGGGGCGCATCCGCAACGGCGTGCCGCTCCTGCCCCGAAGGCCTCGCGGGGCTCCTCGGCCGACGATGAAGCTCGTCAATCAGCTGCGCGACGACTCGTGAGTCGTATCGCCCTGCTCGACGTCAATCTGCTTGTAGCCCTGTTCGACCCCGACCACGTTCATCACGACCTCGCCCACGACTGGTTTGCGGATTCACGGGCCAACGGATGGGCGACGTGCCCCGCCACCGAGACCGGCGTCGTCCGGGTGCTGGGCAATCCCCGCTACGGCGCCGCGCTGACGCGCCCGACCGACTTGATCGAACGCCTGCGCCAGTTCTGCGGTACCGCGCACCATCGCTTCTGGTCCGACGCCGTGTCGCTTCGCGACGAGAAGATCTTCAGGATGGCGTTCGTGCGCGGCCACCGCCAGTTGACCGACGTCTATCTCCTGGGACTCGCCGTGACGATGGGCGGTTGTCTGGCCACGTTCGATCGGACCATTCCGCTCGAGGCGGTCGTCGGCGCGACCCGTCAGACACTCCAGGTCATCTCGTCGGCCAACGCCGACGAATAGTCCCGTTCCCTCTCCCCGGTTCGTACTCCCCGGCGCGATACCCGGGCTTTGTGCTTCAATCCCGTCGTGGCGGATTTCGTCGGCGCGATCGATCAGGGCACCACGAGCACGCGGTTCATGGTGTTCGATGCGGCCGGCCGCGAGGTCGCCCGCCGCCAGATCGAGCACCGCCAGCTGCTGCCCGGCCCGGGCCGCGTCGAGCACGATCCCATCGAGATTGCGGCGCGCGTCGACGAGACGATGGCCGGCGCGCTGCGCAGCGCGGGGCTGACCGGGAGGGACCTTGCGGCCCTCGGCGTGACGAACCAGCGGGAAACCACCGTCGTGTGGGACCCGGCAACCGGCCGTCCCTGGCACCACGCGATCGTCTGGCAGGACACGAGGACCGCGGACGCCGTCGCCGCGCTCGAGCCGCACCGCGCGATGCTCGTCGCGCGCACGGGCCTGCCGCCCTCGACGTACTTCTCTTCCACGAAGCTGCAGTGGATTCTGAGCCACGTCGACGGCGTGCGGGCCGCGGCCGAGCGCGGGCGGGCCGTGTTCGGCACAATCGACACGTGGGTCATCTGGAACCTGACCGGCGGTCCCGACGGCGGCCTGCACGTCACGGACGTGACCAACGCCAGCCGGACGCAGCTGATGAACCTGCGCACGCTCGACTGGGACGACGAGCTGCTGGCGCTCTTCGGCATTCCCCGCGCCATGCTGCCGACGATCTGCGCCTCGTCGTCGCGTGTCGCCTACGGGACCACGCGGGCGGCAGGGCCTGCCGGCGCCGAGGTGCCGATCGCCGGCAACCTGGGCGACCAGCACGCGGCCGCGGTCGGGCAGACGTGCTTTGCGGCAGGCGATGCCAAGAACACGTACGGCACCGGCAACTTCCTGCTGCTGAACACCGGCCGGCGGATCGTCCCGTCGACTGCGGGCCTGCTGTCCACGGTGGCGTACCGCCTCGAGGACCTCGAGGCGGTCTACGCGCTCGAAGGCTCGATTGCCGTCACGGGCGCGGCCGTGCAGTGGCTGCGGGATCAGCTCCAGATCATCTCATCGGCCGGCGACATCGAGCCGCTGGCGGCGAGCGTGCTGGACTCGGCCGGGCTCTATTTCGTCCCCGCGTTCTCGGGGCTGTTCGCGCCGTACTGGCGCGCCGACGCGCGCGGCGCGATCGTCGGCCTGTCGCGCTTCCACACCAAGGCGCACCTGGCCCGCGCGGCGCTCGAGGCGATTGGCTTCCAGACGCGCGACGTCGTCGACGCGATGGCGCAGGATGCGGGGATCCGGCTCGAGTCGCTGAAGGTCGACGGCGGCGCGACCGTCAACGATCTGCTCATGCAGCTGCAGGCCGATATTCTGGGCGTCCCGGTCGTCAGACCGTCAGTGGCGGAAACGACGTCGCTCGGCGCCGCGTACGCCGCGGGCCTTGCCGTGGGCTTCTGGCGGGATCTCGACTCCCTGCGGCAGAACTGGCAAGCCGAACGCGTGTGGGAACCGCGCTGGAGCGCCGATCGCCGCGAGGAGGCCTACCGGACGTGGCGCAAGGCTGTGGAGCGCTCGTTCGGCTGGATCGACGCGGCAGCGCTACAGGACCCGGCGCGCGATGGCCTGCGCAGGAGCTAGAAAGTTGGCGACGGGCTGGGGAAGTTGATGCGGCGCAGCAGCGGCTCGAAGCGCGGGTCGTCGCGCAACGACGCGAAAAAGGGGTTGTAGCCGATCGCTGGAAAATAGCCGTGGCGTCCCTCGTAGGCCGCGTTCAGCCAGCGGAAGGCTTCATCCCTGTCGCCGAGCGCCGCGTAGATCTCTGCGAGGCCCCACGCTCGCCACGCGGTGGGACGGGCCGCCAGCTCCGCCGCAATCCGGCGAGCGTCGTCAGACCGACCGTCGAGGGCATAGGCATGCGCGAGTCCCCACCCCCATTCTGGCGTCACGTTCCATGCCTTCTGGTGAGCGGCGATCGCGGCGTCGAACTGCCCTATGGAGACCAACGTGCTTCCGAGCGCGTAGAGCGCGACGGGATGATTGGGGTTCAACTGGAGCGCCCGGTCGGCCACGGCCTGTGCGTCGTCGTACCGGCCAAGCCAGTTGTACATCATCGTAATCATGGTAGATGCGGATGAGCGCCAGCGCTTCGTGAACCTCGGCCAGGGTGTTATCGAGCTCCAGCGCCGAAGCGCGGCATTCTTCGTTCGCTCGCCAGCCATGATCGATCCAGCGGGCCCATGACTCGCCATGCCATACGTGAGCGCGAGGCCGGCGTGAGAGAGCGGCTCCGACGGGTCGAGTTCGATGGCACGCTCGAGCGACACGACGGCTTGCTCGAACCCCTCGGGAGTATATTGCCGTAGAGAGGACATGCCGCGGAGGTAGGCCTCGTACGCTTCCGGATTCACCTGCCGTGCGCTCGCCAGCCGCGCCTGCTCCGCCGGGAGCAGCGTCAGGGCGAGTGCACTGGCAACGCCCTTGGCGATGTTGCTCTGCAAGACGAGGATGCCGGACAGCTCTCGCTCGAAGCTGTCGGTCCAGCGTTGGGTATCGGCCCGCACGTCGATGAGCGTCGGCCTGATCCGAACGCGCGTGCCCTCGCGGCGAGCGCTCCCCTCGAGCACGTAGTCGACGCCCAGCTCGGCGCCTATCTGCGCGATGGGAACGTCGCGGTTCTTGTAACGCATCGACGAGGTCCGCGCGATCACGCTGAGCCGCTGTGGGTGCAGGCGGCCGAGTTGGGTGATCATCTCGTCCGTCAATCCGTCGCTGAAGTACTCCTGGGCAGGATCGCCGGTCAGGTTCTCGAACGGAAGCACCGCCAGCCGAATCGGCGCCGCCGCAGGGGTCGTGCCCACAAGCCGATCCCGCATGCCGCCCGCGTTGAGGCTCACGAGCACAGCTGTCACGGTGGCCACCGCCGCGGCGGTCGCCCAGCCCGGGCGCCGGCGCACGTGATACCCCCATGCAACCCACGGCGGCATCGTGCCCGCCTGGATCGCCTCGAGCGCCGTGCGCACCTCGGCGGCGTCTTGATACCGGCGCTCCGGCTCCTTCACCAGACAGCGCTCGATCACCGCGCGGAGCGCGGCCGGCACGCTCTCGGGGAGCGGAGTCGGGGGCGTGTGAGGATCGCGGAAAACAGCTCGGGCACGGTGGCGCCGGTGAAGGGCGCGCGGCCCGTCACCATCTCGTCCCCCATGCCGCCCCGGCCCAGCAGCCGCTCGATGCGATAGTTGCCGAGCGTCGCGCCCACGAGGAGTGCATCAGCCGTCGAATCGCGCGCGAAGCCCGGGTCGTCGATGAGCGCCGCCGCGGGCCCGCGCAGCATGTCCTCCCCGGACCGCCTTTCCTCCAGCAACGACGCGACCTCCTGCTGCAACGCCGCATCGCCGCCACACGCCTCGGCCAGAAACGCCGGCCGTTCCTCCGCGCGCCGCCCCAGCGCGTCGTGATACAGCCGCTCGATCCGCTGCCACCGCTCGCGGTCCATGGCTGGGCCGACGCCATTCTAAGCCTCCCGTCGCACCTCACGGGGAAGGTGCCAGTTTCTCGCCCCGATTCCCGCCTCCCTCTGTGAAGGCCGGAATGAGCCGGCCCCGAACAGAAGGAGCCGCACATGTTCACTCGCAAACTGACGCTGCTCGCCTGCGGGACGGCGATGGCGGGTCTGGTCGCGCTCGCCGGGGAAGCCGCCTCCCTCACGATCGGCAAGACCAACCATCTGACGTTCAGCGCGGCCGTCGCTCTCCTGGGCGTCACGCTGGCGCGCGGGACCTACACGTTCGAGGTGATTGACGGTCAGCCGTCGATCGTGCGCGTCCTGAGCCGGGATCGGTCCCAGGTCTACTTCATGGGCTTCACCAGAACGGTGACGCGGCCCGCGGGGCTCGCGGCCGCTCGCCCGGTGACGTTGCGCGAGACGCCCCGTGGGGCGACACCGCGCATCGACACCTGGTATCCCCTGGGCGCCTCGAACGGTCATCAGTTCCTCTACCCCGATGCCGCGCGGTAGGGAGGGGCAAGCGAGGGGGCGAGCCTCTCTGGGGCTCGCCCCGCGCGAACTCGAGCGGTTCGCGACCCAGGGCGTAGCGACAGCAGGCCGCCACGAAGGCGGCCCGCTTCAGGGCTGGGGCGGGTGCGGATTGAGATTCATGCGCCGGAGCAGCGTCGCGAAGTGGGCGTCGGTGCGCAGGACGTCCAACCTCGGATCCAGGGCGAGGTAGTCCATCCAGCTGTCGCGCTCCTCGTAGGCGCGTTCGAGCCGCGCAAACGCCTCGTCGTGTTCGCCCAGGGCGGCGTGGATGACCGCAACAGGATAGGAAGGCACGTAACGTTGCTTCGCCTGCGCGGCCAGCTGCCCGAGGATCGCGCGCGCCTCCGCCCGCCGGTCGGCGCCGGCGTACGCGTGGCCGAGCAGCGCCACCATCGAGGGGTGTCCGTCGGTCAAGCGGACGACATCCTCGAACTGCGCGATCGCCTGCTCGAACGCACCCTGCTGTTCGTAGGCGAGGCCGAGATACCAGCGCGCAACGGTGAACATCGGAGCCAGCTCGAGGGTCATCTCCAGGGGCGCGATCGCCTGGTCGTACTGTCGCAGCCACAGATGGTGCCACCCTTGATGCGCGTTGATGGGCAGATCGAGCGGGTCCAGCTGCAGCGCGCGGCTGGCAATCCGCTGGGCCTCCTGGGGGCGGCCCATCGTCATCAGAAAATGGGCGTACCAGTGGTGCGTCGACGCCGAGGCCGGATCGAGCTCAAGCGCGCGCCTGAACGCCTGGTCCGCCGCAGCCCAGTCCCATCCCCACTGGTAGGCCACCAGCGCGAGAGCCGCGTGGCCGGCGGCCAGGGTCTCGTCGATCTGCAGCGCCCGTCGACCGGCCGCCTCGGCGCTGGCCCACGCCTCTCGCGGCGGTATCAGCGCGAAGTTGTAGTTGGCCAGGTTCGCGTACACCTGCGCCAGGCCTGCGTGCGCCGGAGCGTAGTTCGGGTCCGCCGCGATCGCCTTCTGAAAGTATTCGATGCTGCGGTTGAAGCCGTCGGCATTGCGCCGGTTCCAGTGATACAGGGCTCGGAGATAGAGTTGATACGCCTCCGTGTTCTGCGTATATCGCCTGGTCAGCTGCTTTCGCTCGTCACCGGTGAGCCGACCCCGAAGCCGCTCGGAGATGTCGGCCGAGACCTCCTCCTGCACCGTCAGAATGTCCGCGAGTCTCCGGTTGTACTGCTCGCCCCAGAGCTGGCGATTGTCGCGGACGTCGATCAGCTCGGCGCTGATCGAAAGGGCGTCGCCGCGCTGCAGCACTCTTCCGGTGATGACCGCTTCGACGTTGAGGGTACGGCCGGCCGCCTGCGCGTCGGCTTCGCGCCCCTTGTAGCGGAAGACGGAGTTGCGCGACATCACGGCGAGATTCGGCATCTGCGCCAGCGCGTTGATGAGGCTTTCCGTGATGCCGTCGCTCAGGTACTCGAGATCCGGATCGCCGCTGACGTTGACGAACGGCAGGATGGCAACGGAGTTGGTCGGCGCCGGCGCGGCGAACCAGTATCGACCGGCCGCAACGATGGCCGCGATCACCAGCGCCGCGATGGCGAGGACCGCCGTGACGGGCCGGCGAGCGGACGCAGGACGGCGATCGATTCCGAGCGTCTCGAGCGCGGCCCGCACCTCGCCGGCCCGCTGATAGCGGCGGGCAGGCTCTTTCTCGAGACAGCGGTCGATCACCGCCTGCAGCGCGGCGGGCGCGCGCGCGAGCGGCGGCGGCGCCTCGTGAAGAATCGCCGAGCTCAGCTCGAACGCCGTCTGTCCGTCGAACGGACGTGAGCCCGCCGCCATCTCGTACAGCATGACGCCCAGCGCCCACACGTCGCTCCGCGCGTCGGCCCCCAGGCCGCGCAGCTGCTCCGGCGACATGTACGGCAGCGTGCCGAGCATCGCCTGCGGGGCCGTCACGTACGTGGTCGAACCGGTCGCGGCCGCGTCGAGCGCGTCGGCTCTCACGCGCTTCGCCAGGCCGAAGTCCAGCACCTTGACGCGCCCCTCGGGCGTGACCATGACGTTGGCGCCCTTGAGGTCGCGATGCACGACGCCGCGGTCGTGCGCGTGCGCCACGGCATCGGCGAGCTGGAGCCCGATTCGCACGACTTCGTCGGACGGAAGCGGGCGGCCCGACAGCCGTGCGCTCAGGGGCTCGCCTTCGACGACTTCCATCGCGATGTAGGTGAGCCCGCCCGCCTCGCCAACGTCGTAGACGGTGCAGATGTTCGGATGGTTGAGCGCCGCGAGCACGCGGGCCTCGCGCTCGAAGCGCGCGAGGCGATCCGCGTCGTCGGTGAAGGCGCGCGGCAGGATCTTGATCGCCACGTCGCGGCCGAGCCGCGTGTCGCGCGCGCGGTAGACCTCCCCCATCCCGCCGGCGCCAATCCGTTCGCGGAGCTGGTAGACGCCGATCCGCTGCCCCGTCAGCACAGCCGTCGAGTCACTCACCAGCGTCACCGCCGCCGCGAGTGCGGGCGCCGCCAGGATGCCGTCCGCAGTCGGCGGCGTCGCGAGCAGCGCCTCGACCTCCTGCCGCAGCCCCTCGTCGCCAGCGCAGGCCTCCGCCAGAAAGGCCGTGCGCTCGCCGGGCGGCCGCGCTGCCGCCGCGTGATAGAGCCCTTCGATCCGCCGCCAGCGAACGGGATCCATTGCCGGGCTGCCGCATTCTACGCCCCCGATCGCGCGTTGCCAGTTTTCGCCGGCGTTTCCCGCCTCCCCTGCCGAGGAGGGAGACGCCGTGACGAAGCAAACGCGAAGGATTGGGGCCGGGATCGCAGTCCTGATCACGCTGGTGGCCGGCCGGCCGGCGGCGGCATCCGACGGCCGCGTCGTCGCAGCCGCTGCCGGCACGTCGATGCCGCGCGTCCGTTCCAGCAGCCCGGCGATCACCGTCCTGATGCGGGAGGCCGCCGCACGCTCCGCGACATTTCGGGGGATGGTTCAGACCATCGACGCCAGCGACGGGATTGTGTACGTGGAACACGGGGAGTGCAGGCATGGCGTCCGCGCGTGCCTGGCCGGCGTCGCCACCGCCGGGTCGTACCGCATCCTCCACATCAAGATCCACGTCGGAGTGAAGGGGCAGGAGCTGATGGGTTCGATCGCCCACGAGCTCCGCCACGCTGTCGAGGTGCTCGGTGCGCGGTCGGTCACCGACAGCACCACCATGTTTCTCTTCTACACACGGGAAGGGCACCGGCAGGGACGCGTCTTCGAAACCGACGCGGCGATCGCCGCGGGTGCCACCGTCCGCGCGGAGATGCGGCGATCGATGCGCGCCGCTCAGGGGCGCTGACGGCGCGCCGGAGGCGTGCCGCCGCTCCGCATTTCACGCAGCAGCCACGCTTTGGCGAGCTTCCAGTCGCGCATGACCGTCTCGACCGACAGCCCCAGAACGGAGGCGGTCTCCTCGACGCTCAGGCCGCCGAAGAACCGCAGCTCGACGACCCTGCTCTTGCGCTCGTCGAACGCGGCCAGCGCCTGCAGCGCGTCGTCGAGCGCCACCAGATCATGGCCGCGCTCGTCGGTCACCGCCAGCGCATCGTCCGGCGTCACCTTCAGCGCACCGCCGCCGCGCTTCTGATACTGCTTGGAGCGCGCCCAGTCGACGAGAATGCGGCGCATCAGCCTCGCGGACATCGCGAGGAAGTGCGCGCGGTCCTGCCAGTTGACGTGCTGGACGTCCACCAGGCGCAGGTAGGCCTCGTTGACGAGCGCGGTGGCCTGCAGGCTGTGGCCGGCGCGCTCCCCGGCCATGCATCGCCTGGCGATGCGGTGCAGCTCGCGTTCGACGAGTGGAATCAACCGCTCGAGCGCCGCCTCGTCGCCCTTGCCCCATGCCAGCAGGAGGCCTGTCACGCTGCCCGCACCGCTCATCTCGCCGCCTTGCGACTCATCTCGCCGCCGTGCGTCGGGCGGTCCGCCTGGACGAACCGCGCATCGCGCCGACACGCGACCCGCCCGTCACTCCGCCACCCCCTTCTCGCGCAGGATCGTCCAGACCTTCTCGGGCGTGATCGGGATGTCGAGGTGCCGGACGCCGAGGTGCGCGAGCGCGTCCACCACGGCGTTGACGATCGCCGGCGGCGCGCCAACCGTCGCCGACTCGCCGACCCCTTTGGCGCCGAGCGGGTGATGCGGCGAGGGCGTCACGGTCTTGTCGAGCTCCCACTGCGGCGTCTCCATCGCCGTCGGCAGCAGGTAGTCCATGAAGCTGCCGCCCCGGATGTTGCCGTGCTCGTCGTAGCTGATCTCCTCGTACAGCGCCGGCGCCAGCCCCATCGTCAACCCGCCGTGGATCTGCCCCTCGACGATCATCGGGTTGATGATGTTGCCGCAGTCGTCCACCGCCACGAACCGGCGGATCTTCACCTCCCCGGTGCCCCGATCGATGTCGACGACGCAGATGTAGCTGCCGAACGGGAACGTCAGGTTCGGCGGGTCGTAGTAGTGGACCGCCTCGAGGCCGGCTTCGAGGCCTTGCGGATGATTCGTGTAGGCGGCGAGCGCGATCTCCTGGATCGTCTTCGCCTTCTGCGGCGCGCCCTTCACCGAGAACTTCCCGGGCTCCCAGACCAGGTCCTCTTCGCCGACCTCGAGCAGGTGTGCGGCGATCTTCTTCGCCTTGTCGCGGATCTTGCGGGCGGCCACCGCGCCGGCCGCCCCCGCGGTGGGCGTCGAGCGGCTGGCGTAGGTGCCGAGCCCGTACGGCGCGGTGTCGGTATCTCCCTCTTCGACTTCCACGTGGGCCGCCGGAATGCCGAGCTCCTCGGCGACGATCTGCGCGTAGGTCGTCTCGTGCCCCTGTCCCTGCGACTTGGTGCCGAACCGCGCCGTCGCCTTGCCGGTCGGGTGCACGCGAATCTCGCACGAGTCGAACATCTTGATGCCGAGGATGTCGAAGTGCTTCGAGGGCCCGGCGCCGACGATCTCGGTGAAGCTCGAGATGCCGATCCCCATCAGCTCGCCGCGCGCGCGCTTCTCGGCCTGCTCCTTGCGGAGCGCCGCGTAGCCGATCTTCTCCATCGCCTTCTTCAACGCGGCGGGATAGTTGCCGCTGTCGTACTCCCACCCGAGCACGGATCGATAGGGGAACTTGTCGGGCGGCACGAAGTTCTTGAGACGCAGGTCGGCGGGATCCATGCCGAGCTGGTGCGCCAGGACGTCGACCATGCGCTCGATCGTGTGCGCCGCCTCGGTCACGCGGAACGAGCATCGGTACGCGATTCCGCCCGGCGGCTTGTTCGTGTAGACCCCGTCGACTTCGGCGAAGGCCTGCCCGAAGTCGTACGAGCCCGTGCAGATCGAGAAGAGGCCGGCGGGAAACTTCGACGGATTGGCCGCGGCGTCCGCGTAGCCGTGGTCGGCGACGGTCTTGATCCGCAGCGCCGTCATCCGGCCGTCCTTGCCGGCCGCCAGCTCCGCCCGGATGTGGTAGTCGCGGGCGAAGGAATCGGCCTGCAGGTTCTCCATGCGGTCTTCGATCCACTTGACGGGCTTGCCCACCACGACCGAGGCGGCGATCGCAATCACGTAGCCGGGATAGACAGGGACCTTGCCGCCGAAGCCGCCCCCGATGTCGGGCGCCACGATGCGGATCTTCTCCTCGGAGAGGCCGACATGGCCCGCGACGAGCGCGACGACGGTCCGGATCGCGTGCGGCGCCTGGGTCGTCATGTAGACGGTCAGACGGCCGGTGACGCGATCGAAGTCGGCCACGCAGCCGCAGGTCTCGATCGAGGCGACGTGAATCCGCGGGAGGTGCATGTCCTGCGTCACGACGACGTCGGCGCCGGCGAAGGCGCGGTCGGTGGCGGCCTTGTCGCCGACCTCCCAGTGAAAGATGCGGTTGTCCGTCTTGTCCTTCTTGTCGGTGCGCAGCACCGGCGCGCCGGGCTCGAGCGCCTTGAAGGGGTCGACCACGACCGGGAGCGGCTCGTAGTCGACCTCCACCGCGTCGACGCCGTCGGCCGCGGCGTAGCGATCGGTGGCGATCACGCCGGCGACTTCCTGCGCCTGGTACATGACCTTCTCGGTCGGCAGCACCATCTGCATGTCCGACATCAGCGTCGGCATCCAGTGCAGGTTGTACTTGGCCAGCGTCTCGCCGGTAATCACCGCGAGCACGCCGGGGACCTTGAGGGCCCGGCCGGCGTCGATCGTCTTGATGCGCGCGTGCGCAAACGGGCTGCGGACGATGTCCAGATACAGCATGCCGGGCAGCTGGATGTCGTCGACGTAGCGTCCCTGCCCGCGGATGAAGCGCGGATCCTCCTTGCGCTTGATCGCGTGGCCCATGCCGCCGACTTCCGGAGACGTTCGAGGCGCCATCGGTCCTCCCGGATTCAGCGCAGCCTCGCGGCCGCGTACTGGATCGACTTGACGATGTTCACGTAGCCCGTGCAGCGGCAGAGATTGCCGGAGATCGCGTGCCGGATCTCCGGCTCGGTCGGGTTCTGGTTGCGCGCGAGCAGCGCATACCCGGTGATCATCATGCCCGGCGTGCAGTAGCCGCACTGCAGCCCGTGCTCCTGCCAGAAGCCCTCCTGGACCGGGTGCAGCGCGCCGTCCTTCTCGAGCCCCTCGACGGTGAGCACCTCGGCGCCGTCGGCCTGGACCGCCAGCAGCGTGCACGACTTCGCCGGCTCGCCGTCGACCAGCACGGTGCAGGCGCCGCAGTGCGTGGTGTCGCAGCCGATGTGCGTGCCGGTGAGCCGCAATCGGTCGCGGAGAAAGTGCACGAGCAGCAGCCGCGACTCGACCTCGGCATCGTGCGCGGTCCCGTTGACGGTGACTCGAATCGTATGTGTGGCCATCGCTAGCGTCCTCCGGCTCGCTGCACCGCTGCCGCCAGCGCGCGCGCGGTGAGCACGCGCACCATCTCCCGCTTGTAGTCGACCGACCCGCGGCGATCCGCCGACGGCCGGGCGGCCTGCGCCGCCAGCCGTCCCGCCTCGACCAGCGTCTTGGCGTCGGGGGTCTTGCCCACCAGGAAGCGCTCGGCCTCGGCCGCGCGGATCGGCGTCGGCCCCGCGGCGGTCAGCCCCATGCCGCAGCGCTCGATCTCGCCTTTGCGCCCGAGCGTCACCTGCGCGGCGACGGCCGCGGTCGCGAAGTCGCCGACCTTCCGCTCGAGCTTGACGTAGGCGCCGCCGCTGCGCGGTGGGGGCGTCGGGACCCTGATCTCCGTCAGGATCTCGTCGGCGGCGAGCGACGTGCTGAACAGGCCGGTGAAGAGCTGGTCGATGGCGATCGTCCGCTCGCCTTTCGGCCCGGCCGCCACGACCTCCGCGCGGAGCGCCAGCATGGTCGCGGGATGGTCGTTGGCGGGGTCGGCATGGGCGAGGTTGCCGCCCACCGTCGCGCGGTTGCGCACGATCGGATCGGCGATCACGAGCGCCGTATCGTGGAGAATCGGATATCGGCTCGCGATCAGATCGGATCGCTCCAGGGCCGACTCGCGCGTCCGCCCGCCGATCTTCAGGTAGCCGCCGTCTTCCTTGATGTACTCGAGCCCCGGCAGATGCCGGATGTCGACGAGATGCGCGACGGAGGCCATGCGCAGCTTCAGCAGCGGCAGCAGGCTCTGCCCGCCCGACAGCACCTTGGCCTCGTCGCCGTGGCGCTGCAGCAGTGCGACCGCTTCGGCGAGCGTCTTCGGCGCGTGATAGTCGAATGACGCGGGAATCATGACGCGCTCCTTTTCATAGACCTGGTCCGGCTCAAGCCGGACGCCACGGACGTGGTGTCCGGCTTCAGCCGGACTACGTTCCAAGCAACCAGTAGACGAGCAGAACCACGATCACCAGCACCACCCAGACGGCCGGCTGCCGCGCCGCCCGGCCCGCACTCCGCGCGAGCGCCACGACCCCGAGCGACAGCGCCTGCACCGGCTCGGCGCCCTGGGCCTCGGC
>Ga0194128_10002575_pt1 | contig 29051 bp, 21 predicted proteins | sample TA2KigCa65mmetaG_FD_148650 | JGI IMG/M metagenome (GOLD analysis project Ga0194128, IMG submission 148650) | Freshwater microbial communities from Lake Tanganyika, Tanzania - TA2015037 Kigoma Deep Cast 65m | ecosystem: Environmental > Aquatic > Freshwater > Lake | place: Tanzania: Lake...
AGAATAGCGACGATCTGGGTCTCCGTGAACTTTGACTGGCGCATACGAACCTCCTGGCTAGAGGGGGGCTATTGTGCCAGAAAGTTCTCCTTTTGGGCTGTCTCAGATTGAGGGGAGCTTACGAGTATTTCAACCGTCGCACCTGCACTTGCAAACCAACTCGCCAGAGACAACAAAAGACTTGGGAAGAGAAGGAAAACAAGGACTATGCCCATCGCAAATCCGGAGAGGGACAATACCGAGCGCCTTTCCGTACCCATCAGTATCTTTGTCAAAAGATTGTGCTTGAAACCGAGCAGATTGAGACAGCTCTGCTCCCATCCATATGGATCATGCTCCAACGAGATAAAACTCGTTTTTCTTACCTCAAACCCAGCTCCTCTTAATAGACTTGTAAGCGACTGAGGTGAAAAATGATAGAGGTGACGGGGCACATCAAGGTGATACCATTTTTCCTTGGCGATTCTTGCCTGCCAGCTATCAAAATTCGGGACTGAAACCACCAGGGTTCCACCGGGCTTCAAAAGGTCTGCACATCTTTTAATGACCTCTACTGGGTCTGAGAGATGCTCCAAGACATGAAATAGGATGATAAGGTCAAACCTCTGCACAGCTTTAATGGCCTCAAGTCCGCCAATGAAAACTGGCAGGCTGTCCTCCCCCCTGAGATGGCTAATGCTTTGTAAAATCCTTTCCGTTCCTATAACTTTCCAGCCCCTCTTACGCAGAGCACTTAACATCCAGCCCGGTCCAAGCCCCACCTCCAGCGCCATTCCTGGTGCCCCCCCGCTTTCTACCCAAGAGAACACCCTTCTCCTGTAAAAAAAACGCAAGATAGATCGAGTGAAAGTTCCATATCGCCTATAGTGTATGGGATAAAATCTTTCCATAGATAATGGGGAAGGAGTTGTAAATCCGACCCCGCATGTGCCACATCGCCACACCTGGAACGCCTCTTCGGAGATATAATCCCGCGCGTGAGCGATAGCTACCCGAGGATCGAGTGAGCAGCAAACTCTGCAACGCAAGTGTAGCGATGTCCCCATTGGGCTTGGCATCTCACCCCTTCCAAATTGCGAAAGACTTTTGCCGTGAGACTGGCTAGCCCTGGAATCACCTCCCACTAAGTAAAGCGCCTCAAAAAACATCCGCTGAAGAGGATGTTGTCTATGATAGATTCTTTCCCAACCTGATGGAATTGGATATTCTGTTTCTCGAATAACGAAGCCGTTTTCTGCCGCTCGGCTAACCTTCCACTGCTTCGTATAAAATTGGCCCCTGCACACCCTGTCGATTTGGCACAAATAATTCCTTATTTGATTCATAGTCATCTCGTGCAGAGAGCTAATGTTTATCAATAGATCAAACAGTTTATCCGGGAGCAATTCAATCTGATGCGCAGCAAGAAACCTGATTCGGGAGGCCTCAAACTCAGCCTTGACATCGGCAAAATTACTAAACCGTCTGTAGTGAAATATTCTTTCATAAGGAAACACTTCTGAAAGGTATCGCTGCGCGATACAAATGGCGGGAGGAACATCAATAATGGTATACGTGGCAGAACGCAACGCCTTGAGAAAAACATATGCCAACCTTCCATACCCTGCTCCAAGTTCAGCAACATCCAGTTGGCAACCATCAACAAAAACTTCGCTGCAAGTACTATAGAATTCATGGACTGCATTACATAAATCCTCTGAAGTCCACTGTCCCCTATAATGAATTCTGAAGGGATTGCCAATGCCCGGTTCACAGATCGAATCCAACAAACCCAGAGAATCCACATTCGAGACTGAATCTCTCAGCAAAGCCACCCATGTGCGATAAAAAAAGTTCTCGAAAGCGGTAAAAGACCTAATACCCTGCTGGCTAGACCGAGCGTGGGGAAGGTTAGCCTTGAAGACCTCCAAACAAGGCTTTTTCAACCATGTCCACAACACCGGGTGCAATTCATGGCGTACGATCCCGAGTAAGCTAAAGTGAAAGTACTTCAAACTTACAGTGCGCTTAAAATTGTTGAATCCACCTTCTTGAAGTTGTTGAATATGGACTGCTGCAAGTCTTTCCCAGAAAGGCGAAAGGCGGTACAGGTAGGGTGCCTGCTCCAAATCAGCAAGAAGCTCGGCTAATCCCAAGCCATCATCGATCGAAAACATATCAGTTAGGGTCAAGACTAGTTTAGCGGGTCTTGTCCGAGCATCTCCAGCAGGACCCGATATACATTGTCCTGGCGATGGTTAAACCGAACTTTCTTGGACTTCACTAACCGCACTAAACCTTTACAGGAAAGTTTGTTCTCGGTCAACTATGAAGAGAGGTCGATGGACAACATTCTTATAGGTCCTGGCAATATATAAGCTCATTGCTGACAGAGAGAACAAGAGAAAATAGAAGGAGAGGATTGTGGCTAAGATTATTATTTGATTGCCAGTAAGTTTGAAGATCGCAATACAAACGGGGAACATCACGCCAATTGCATAGGATAAATAAAGCACGAATCTGAGTAAAAAAGTGGAGCTGGACAAAATCGCAGCAATCGCAAACTTGGTCATATGCAAAACATTGTAATGAGACTTCCCATAGAGGCGTTTAGCCCTGAAGTATGGAATGCCCACTCGCTTGAACCCAACATAAGCAATCTCAGCTCGAAGAAACGGATACGTCGTGTGCGGTGCTAAAATGGCGTCACGTACCTGCTTGGTTATCATAGCAAATTCAGCCATCCACACGACAAACTCGCCGTCAGCAACATAACGATTAAGAAGGTAATAGAGTTTTCTGCCTAAGGTAAGTAATGCTGGCTCCTCTCGGTTCGAGCGGATGCCATAGGCAATTTGTGCCCTACCCTGGATTGCGTCATAGAAATTGGCGAGTAACTCCGGTGGGTCCTCGCAATCCACGTCCACCATGGCGTAGAGATCGCTCTCGACGCTGGACAGACCGGCCGTCAAGACCGCATGATACCCGAACCTCCTGGACAGCGTGATCACCTGCACACGGCGATCCGAGGCCCGGAGCTTGAGGATCTCCGCAAGGGAATCATCCTCGCTGGCGTCATTCACGAATACAATATTCCATTCCCGGATCCCGCTCAGGTTATCCAGCACCGGCTTCGTCCGCTCATAGAAAGGGACGATGCTCTGTCCCTCGTTATGAACCGCTACAATCACAGACAGTTTCATAAGCTACCTGGACTTCAGCACCTTTCCGCATCCAGATCATGGCGACCGTACGCCGGGACAGACGCCGATGCACAGAACCCACGCTCTGTGCTCACCGAGTCAAACACGCTCGAACACCGTTAGGATTCCGCTCGACGAAGCTGGCCAGTCAATTCCTTCGCGGTCGCACGCTCTCGGGAAGTAAGCCCTTGGGGGTGAAGAACTAAGAAAAGGACCATGACCATGAAGGGCAGAACCTGGAGTTTGTATCGCGCGCCGGCACCGAAGTTTGCCAACAGTATTGCGCCATAGAACGCGGCCCACACGAGGCTATAGAATATGGACCAGAGCACCATCTGGTGGCGGAGGTACTCCCACTCCATCCGTTTCATCGCGACAAGCACCAAGAAAAGGAGGAAGCAGTTCTCCAGCGCAGCCATCGCGCTGAAGGCATTCCTGACCTCGAATGGGAGCGGACGGAACAATCCGCTGAAAATAATGATGGGGAGTGCTCCCCCGACATTCCCGCTTTGAATCTGTTGTACGACCTCGACAGCACCGGCTGCGCGTTGGACTCCGCCGAACTCAGCATTGTAGACGGTCCATTCGGACTGGACGTCTTGTCCCTCTGTCAGTATCACGAAAAGCTTGGAAAAGTCAGACAACTCGTTAATGTGAAATCGATCACTGATCGGCTCCCAGCCATACAGCATGGCCGGGATCATAAGGAGGACGAGAACCGACCGCTGAAGTCCATGTCCACCCCGGAACAAAAGGGCGGGGAGAAGGCAAACTCCTGCCATCACCGCAGTCCATGGGCGCACGTTAAACCCCAGAACGAGACCGATGGCAAGAAAGACGCCGCCGACCAGTTCTCCACGAACAAGCACCCGTGCGGCTCCGTACGCAGAGACTCCGAGTAGCAGAAAAATAAGGGGGTCCTTGCCGAGGATGGACGACCAGAACAGAATTGAGGGGAAGAAAGCCAACCAGTAGAAGGCGATGGGAACCGGTCGACCAAGGATCACCACAATCGCTCGATAGAACGCCCATGCCCCGAGCAGGCCGAAGAAGGCAAAGATCACTTTCAGCGCATGGTAATACTTGCCCGTAAAGATTGAGAAGAACATGACCAGCCGAATCATGTTATCGGTGCCTTGTCCCAGCCTGTGTTTATCCAGGCCCCTCGTCGGGTCTTCAAAGAGAAACCACTCTTTTCGCCAGTCTATGCCGGTGTAATGCGGATGTTCCCCGGTGACTGTGACCTTAAAGTACCAATAGGCATCAAGGCCATAGCGCTGTTCGTAGAACAGCATGGCCACCAGAACCACAAAAAATTTGACCACCCAGGCGGTCAGCAGAAGCTTGCGATCCTCACACCAGGACCAAGCAATCCCGACCGCAATAAAGAACCACCACAGCACACCCATCGCATAGTCTTGCCCGATGTCAGGCTGATCAATTCGAAACCCAAGGGCGCGGATATTATGGGCAATCCACACTGTTGCAACCAGGGCGAGCCCAACAAAAGCGATGGCTCCCGAGTGGAACTCTCTTTCAGGCTTGACCACGTCCATGGTATCCCGTCAACGCGAATGCGATGCCGCTCCTGCTCGTCTGAACCACATCAGATATTGGCGCCGACTGCTTCTACCACACGAATCGGCTCTTGTAATACTCGACGACGGCTTTCAGCTCAATGTCAAATTGCTTGGAGTTGTTCCATCCGAGCGAGCGGAGCGCCGAATCATCCAGCGAGTACCGGACGTCTTCGCCCATGCGGACGAAGTTGAACTGCACGTATTGCTCCAATTCGACTGGCTTGCCGAAGTACGCGTTCAGTACTTTCGCGATGACGTCCTTGTTCGAGGCCTCGAAATTTCCGGACACGTTATAGATCCGGTTCCTCTCCCCTCGCTCCATGATGTGCAGGATCGCGGAAACCGTGTCCGCCACGTGCAGCCAGTTTCTGACGTAGGAACCGTCCCCATGGAGCGGGATTTTCTTGTTCAGAGAAAGATACTTGATAGACTTCGGGATCAGTTTTTCCGGGTATTGATCGATCCCGTAGTTGTTCGTCGGACGGACGATAATGTAGGGGACCTTGTGTGTGCGATGCCATCCCAGAATCATCATATCCGAGGAAGCCTTGCTCGCGGAATAGGGATTGCTCGGCCGCGGGGGATCGGCCTCGGTATGTTTGCCGTTTAAGACATCGCCGTAGACTTCGTCAGTGCTGATCTGGACGAGAACGGGCATCTCATAGTTCCGTTTGGCCCTGATCAACTCAAGAAGGTTCTCGACGCCCATGATATTCGACCAGGTGAACCTCGCGCTGTCCATGATGCTGTTGTCCACGTGCGTTTCCGCCGCAAAGTTGAAGACGTAATCCACGTCGTAGAGATGGTCCATCTTCGCGATGTCGGCTTCGAGAAATCGGAATGATTTGTATTGTCCGAATTCCTCCAACAGCTCCGTCCGAGCGGCATAGGTTTTTTTATCGATCCCCCATACCATCCAGCCTCGTTGGAGACAGGCTCGCGTGAAATGGGACCCGATAAATCCTAAGCAGCCGGTGACGGCAATGACTTTCACTGCTCGCATAATCCCTCTTCCTTTCACCTCGGCTCGCCCGAGGTTGTCTCGAGAATGCTGGCCTTCGGCACCGGCAGGATGAACCCGCCGGCGTAGTGCACCGCACGGCATCGGCGTCGGATCTCTGATTCGAAATTCCAGGCTAACAAGAGCAGGTAATCCACTTTCGACTGCGCCAATTCCTCGATGCCAGTGATCCGCATGTGGGAGCCCGGCGCATACCATCCCCATTTCTTGGGGTTATCGTCTATGACGACCGGGATAAGTTTGTTGGAGAGGCCGAAGTAATTCATCAACGTGTTGCCCTTAGCACTGGCGCCATAGGCCCAGATCGTTTTCCCGTCTGCGTGGAGTTGCCGGATCAGATCGACCAAGTGTTGCTTGTTCTGGAGAACCCGCTTGCCAAATTCTTCATAGCGCGCCAGGTTTGTGATGCCAAAGGCTTCTTCCTTTTTCAGATACATCCCCACCGTTGGATCGATCGGATAATCCCCTGCTTGCCCCACGAACACTCGGATCGTGCCACCATGGATATCTTTGAAGTACTCGACGCGGAAAACCTCGAACCCATGTTGCTTCATCAACACGCGCAATGGATGAACACCGATGTAGGACAGATGCTCATGATAGGCCGTATCAAACTCATTCCTCTCAATAAAGTCCACGACGTACGGACATTCGATCACGAAAACACCCTGGGAAGCCAGGCAGCACTCCATTGCTCGGACAAACTCATGCACGTCATCCACATGGGCGAACACGTTGGTCGCGGTGATCACTTTGGGCCGGCCGAAGCGTTCCACCATCGCCTCAGCGGTCTCGGTTGACCAGTAAGCGCACATTGTGGGGACTCCGGCCTTGTTCGCTTCCGCCGCCAGATTCTCGGCCGGATCGACCCCAACCACCTGCATCCCCAGATCACGAAATTTGGAAAGCAGGCAGCCGTCGTTGCTGGCAATGTCCAGCACCCAATCGCCGGGACGGCAGCGGGCCACGGTCGTGGATGTCCTGGCGAGTTCCGCACAGTGGTTGCGAAAGGTCTCCGTCGTCGAGCTGACATACAAGTAGTGTTTGAACATTAGATCCGGATGGACGACCTTCGTGAGCTGGGAGAGCCCGCAGTCCGCACAGACCTGGAGAGCCAGCTCCTCTTTGAACTCCGCCTTCTCGATCTCGTCCTCCCGCAGGTAGGAGTTGGCAAGGGGCGTACGCCCCATGTTGAGGTACCCATAGAGTTTCGGCGAGCGACAAATTCGACAGGCGCCTTGTGACTTCGACTGATTGGCAGGCAGATTCATCGGTTCAAGCACTGTCGAATCTCGGTGCGATTGTGCTTCGAGCGGGGACACCATTTATGTACCGCAAGCGGATTCTGTGAGTCAAGAAACCGCCAGTCCAACGTCAAAAAGCGAACGGCAGCGAAGACCGTGTCGTCTCGAACGAATCCGGGTGAAGGCGTTCCGTGCAGTGCGTCAGATTCTTGCCCCAGCCATGAGGAACTTGAAGAAATAATAGATGTTGTAGAGGAACTCTCCCCTGAACAGCGCCTTTAGAAACCGTCTCACATAAAATTGGGGGTTCCAGAGCACCATTCTGCGATAAGCGAGCTTATGGTACTTCTCAACCGTCTGCCACGTCAGCGTGGGGTGCCGGTACATGGCTTTGGGGTTGTAGACGTTGTACCTGTTCCAGTCGAAATCGTAGATCAGCCCTTTCTCCTTCAGCTCCGAGTACATGCTGGTACCAGGGAACGGAACGCAGATACTGACTTTCAACACATTCACCGGGAGCGATCGCCCCAACTCGATCGTCTGAGTCATGGCTTCTTCCGTGTCATGCAGCAGCCCCACCATGAAGAACCCGTAGACGTCGATGCCGGCCTTGTGACACATAGCGACCGCGTTCTGCGTGGCCTGGGAGCTCGCTTTCCCTCCTCTGCCGTTCTCCTGAAGAGTCCGATTGTCCCCCGATTCGATCCCAAACGCGACTTTGTAGCATCCTGCCCGCTTCATCAGGTCGAACATTTCCTGGTCCCCGTTGTCCACCCGGAGACCGCTGGCGCAGCTCCAGGCTATGTCGATCCCCGCGCTCAGAATACCTTCGCAAATTTCCTTGACACGCGCCACATCCGCGGTGAAAATGTCATCCACCACGAACACTTCCTGGAACCCGACCTCGCGCATATACCGAACTTCATCGATCACCCTACGGACCGATTTCTTGCGGAGCGTGCGCCCGGCGGTATTCTTGCTCGCACAATAGTTGCACGAGAAGGTGCACCCCCGAGTGGTTTCGAAGAAACCAGTCGTCTTGCGCCGGCGCGCAAGACGCGGTACATAGCGTTTGTATTGGTCGAAATCGAACAGCTCCCAGCTTGGATAGGGAAGATCGTCCAGGTCGCCGATCCAGGGCCTTGGCGAAGTTCTGGTCGGGAGGCCGTTAGCCCATCTCACAATTCCTCTAGCCTCGCTAGCATCCCTGCCATCCATAATCTCGGCCAGGGAGAAGTCTCCCTCCCCGTAACAGACATAATCTAACTCGGCTTGTTCCAGCGATTGTTCCGGGAGGGCGGAACAGTGACTCCCCCCTCCGATGGTCACAATGCTCTTGCTATAACGTTTAACCTGCCTGGCAATGGCGCACACCTGGGGGAACAATGGAGTCGTGCCGGTTAATCCCACAAAGTCCGGCTTCCAGGCCTTGACCGTATCCATGATCGAATCCAGGTCCAGATCTTCGTAACAGAAATCCAGCACCCGGACCTCATGTCCCAACCGCTTCGGCCCAGCCGCGACGGTCGCCAGGCCCAGCACAGGGTAAAAGGGCAGGCAGAACCTCGGCATGGAGTTGGCGTGGGTATGTTTGTAGGACGGATTGATGAGCAAAAGCCTCGCCATCGTGGAAGCGCTCCTCTTCTCCCTGCAGGTTCTCGTCTAGGGTTGCGTCTGGAGAGGCGGCTGGATGGTCTTAGTCGGCTGGAGGGGATCGTCCTGTACGTACTCAAGCTGGAAGCGCATCGCAACTTCGGCCTTTTGGAGCTCGCTCCCAAGGTATGCGGCATGCGTAAGAGAAGTCACCATCTTCAAGCGGACGAGGGTATTGTAAATGGCCTCGGCATTTCTCCCCTGGACAACGTAGAGCAGCTCATGCTTCGGAGTATAGCAGCGCACCTTGATCAGCCCCTGCTCAGGGGACGGTTTGATCGTGACGAATCCTTTGGGATCCATCACCCATTCTTGCTCGCTGTCATAGGAGGCCTCGATGACCTTCGCGGTCTCTTTCTCGCGCTCCGCCGTCGGAGTGATGTCCAGAATGCTCGCTTGCGTCTCGAGGTCGATGATGTCGATGGCGTAGACCGGACACACCAGCGCCGAGTCTTTCACCTTGCGAAAATCCTCATTGTCCACCACGAGCTCATAGCGGCCCGTCGCTTCGTTCCATTCCGCGTCGCGCAGGATCGCCTTGGCTTCGTCGTCCAGGCTCCAGAGGTCCGGGTATACGCCAACACAGGCGCCGGCGCCGATGCATTCCGTCTTGTTGTAGACAATCTTGTAGGGTGGCATGGTGTCCTGTCAGCGCTATGCAGGTTGGCCGGACTTGAAAGCCAGCCCGATCACGAATTGCAGCGCGTTGTAATGCTGCGTGATGTCCTCCCAGGTCCGGATGCGGCTCAGGCGATGGGCGATGTAGGACGGCCGCAGATAGAATTTGCGGTAGGCCCGGCGGACGGTCTCGTTGATCTCCTCTGCATCCTTGTAGCCCTCCGGCACATACTGGGCCACGCCCCGCCCCTTATACACGTCGTCGAGAATCTTCCCCTCCTGCACCAACTCGTAATAGAGCGGGGTCCCGTACTCGGGGAAATAGGGATAGAACATCACATAGCTGATCTTGTTGTCGATGGCGAACTGCACGCTATTCATCGCCTTGGCCGGGGACTCACCCGGCAGAGACAGGATGAACGTGCCCCGCGCGTCCATGCCGGAGTCCAGCACCCACTTGATGGCCTGGGCGGTCTGCTCCACCTTGATGCCCTTCTTGACCCGGTCCAGGATGTCCTGGTTGGCGGATTCAAACCCCAGGTACACGTTCCAGCAGCCGGCCTTGGCCGCGGCGTCGATCATCTTCCTGGTCAGGGTGCCGGCGTAGCCGTAGGCCTGCCAGACCAGCTCCTTGTGCAGCCCCTCCTGCCGGATCAGCTCGCAAAACTTCAGCACCCAGGCTTCGTCCACGAGGAAGATGTCGTCCCAGAAGGCCACCTCACGCACCCCGTGCTTCACCACCGCGTCCTTCATGTCTTTCACGACGCGCTCGGGCGAGTGGCGGCGATAGATCGGCGCCGCGCTTCCCGACTGAAAGCAGAACGTGCACTGGCCGTAGGGACAGCCGCGCGAGGCCATGTAGAGGATGACGGGATGGCGCTTGTACATCATCGGCAGGGGGTAGTACTTGCTGAGGTCGCAGATGCTCCAGTCAGGGGATGGCGTAAGGTCCATGTTCATCAGGACCGGCCTGGGCTCGCCCCGCTCGATCTTCTCGTTGTTCCGGTAGCAGAGGCCCCGCACGCCGACCAGCTTGTCCCCCCGCTCGATCTTCTTCAGCACCTCGACGATCGTCTGCTCCGCCTCCCCCACCACGGCAAAGTCCAGGCCCGGATGCTCCGCCATCATGCTCTCGCCGAAGCTGGTGGCCAGCAGACCGCCCAGGAAGATCGGCGCGGTGAAGCGCTCGTCCAGGATCTTGATCAGATGGCCGACCTGTTCGCGGGTCGCCAGCAGCGAGCTGATCCCGATCACGTCGGGCTTGCTCTCCTCCAGGTGGCGGACGATCTCCTCCACCCCGTAATCAATGACTGGGCAGTCGAGGTATTCGATGTCCCAGCCCAGCTTCCTCACCCCGCCTGCCAGGACCGCGACGCCGAAGGACGGCCAATAGCCAAACTTTTTCCCTCGGTTCCGCTTGGACCCGTAGGAAATCATGATGTCGTGCGGCGGATTGATGACGCTCAGTTTCATCTGGTTCGCTACCTATAGGATGTGTGCCGGAACAGACGGAGGCGGCTCATGCGCCGCCTGTGTGGCAGGACTGCCAAGCGGTCCTAACCCTTAGTAATGGAAGTGCACTCTACCCGACCATCCCGGTGAAGTCAATGGAAAACCTCAAGAACGCGCGTTGGCGCGCAGCCACATTTCAAAGTTCATGAGGGCCCAGAGGTGCGGGCCGTGGTCCCTCACACGGTCCTGATGCGCCCGGTAAATTCTAGCCACGACCTCCTGGCGGATGAAGGGCCGGTATCGGGGGGTTCCGGCCAGGAGAAGATCCCCGACCCAGTCCTTCAGGTCGGTCCGGAACCAGGCCGCCAGCGGGACGGCGAAACCCCGCTTGCCGCGGCGCAGGATCTCCTCCGGAAGCAGATCTTCGAAGGCCTTCTTGAGCAGGTATTTGAGCTTCCACCGCTTGACCTTGTAAGAAGCGGGCAGCGAGGCCACATATCCCATCAGGGCCGTGTCCAGAAACGGCGACCTGGTCTCCAGCGCATTGGCCATGCTCATGCGGTCCATCTTGACCAGCAGGTCGTCGGGCAGATAGGTCTTGAAGTTGAGCTGCAAGATGCGGTGGAGGAGCGCGCACTTCTCTGTCTGGTCGAAACAGCGGTCGAAGCTCTCCGCGATCCCGGCCGGCACGGGCGCCACCAGCAATTCGGCGAGGAGGTCCTGGGAAAAAAATGAGCACCAGGTCAGATACCGGTCCCGCAGAGGCCGGGCTGCCTGAGTCAGAAACCTGTGGCCCCGCACGACCAGACGTCGCGAGACGCCCAGTTTGAGCAGGGCCTCGCTGGCCAGGATGCCCATCGCAATCACCGGCCTCGGCAGACGCTCGGCCATGACCGCGCCCAGGAACCGTTCGTACCCGCCGAACACTTCATCGCCCCCGTCGCCGTTTAAGGCCACGGTCACGTGCTCCCTGGTCAGCTTGGACAAGAGATAGGTCGGGATCGCGGAAGAATCCCCATACGGTTGATCGTGGTGGGTCAGGAGCTTCTCGACCAGGTCGAAGGCCTTGGGCTCGACGATGAACTCCGTATGGTCCGTTTTGAAATGGCCGGCCACCAGCCTGGAGAAGGGGGTCTCGTCCAGGTCCTTGTCGCCGGTAAAGCCGATGCTGAACGTCTTGACCCTCCGGCCCATGAGCCGGCTCATGAGGCCGACCACCACGGAGGAATCGATTCCGCCGCTTAAGAAGGCCCCCAGCGGCACGTCACTGAGCAGGCGCCGCTCCACCGCCGCCTCCAGCAGTTTCCGGATTTCGTGACAGGCTGCGGCTTCAGAAACCCTGCGTTCTTGCCCTTCGAGGGGATAGCGAAGCGTCCAGTAGGAGAAGGGTCCTTTAATCTGCGCCCTTTCCACTACGAGGTAGGAGGCCGGGGGAACCTGCGCGATGCCTCGATAGAAGGTCTCCGGGCATGGCACGTACCCGTAGGTGAAGTAGAGGGGGATCGCCTGCTCGTTCAGGTCACGCGGCACCTCGGGGTCGGCGAGCAGCGCTTTGATCTCGGAACCGAACGCAAAAGCCTTGGAGGTGGACGTATAGTAGAGCGGCTTCTTCCCCGCTCGGTCTCTGGCAAGGAGCAGGCGCTCGCGATCCTGGTCCCAAAGGGCGAAGGCGAACATTCCGTCCAGGCGCCGGACGAACTCATCGCCGTACTGCTCGTACGCATGCACGAGCACCTCCGAATCAGTCTTGGACCGGAACATGTGCCCCTGGGCCTCCAGCTCAGCCCGCAGAGCGAGAAAATTGTAGATCTCGCCGTTGAAAACCGCCCAAATCCGGCCGGTTTCGTTGCAGATGGGCTGGTGCCCGGCGTCCGAGAGATCAAGGACACTTAGGCGCGTGTGTCCCAAGAACACGGTGCAAGTCATCCCGCGCCCCCAGTACGTCCCTCGGTCGTCGGGCCCGCGATGGTGGAGGCTGCTTACCATCCTCTCCCCAACGGCCTGGTCGAGAGTCCTTTTACCGTAGCTGACGACGCCGCACACTCCGCACATCGGTCACGCGCCTCGTTGGCTGGCTCCACCATCCGCGCCTGCCTCTTCGTAAGGCTTGAGCGAATAGGCTACGGCCCCACCTAATCGGAAAGTGGACTCGCCGATCTCGAACACGACCAGTTCATAGGCCTGCTTAGGATAGGAACGGAACTCGCCGGGCTTCAACGGATCGTCCCATACCTCGGTGTTGGCATAGCCGATCGTATACTTCTCCGCATCCTCGGTGACCCTGAATGGCTCCTCACGCTTGTACACGACCGGCCTTGGTCGTCCCTGCCAGTCGGCATAGAAATTGAATGTCACAGGCGCTGAGGCGGGACAGCACCAGAAGAAGTAAATGCCGTTAAAGTGGAAGCTGGTGGAGATGGTGGTGCGGACGAAATGGCGCTCGAACAGGAATCCCGCGACCTTGCCGAACCTTCCCCACCAGGACGACTCGTTGAGGCTCAGTCGTAGCTGGGCCAACGGGAACGAGCCCTTCGTCGCCCTATCCAGGAGAAAAATAGGCTCGCGCCCGCGCGCCAGCAGCCTTTCTCGCGCGTCCAGCACTGCCCCCACGAGCGCCCGTTCCTTCTTTTCGCCCTCAACGTAGTGGGCCTTTTGAATCGCCAAGTTGACGAGTAGCACTACGGCCAGAAGTAAACTAGTGGCAATCCCTGCCGCAGGTCCGAAAGCAAATCGATGGGCAAGCCTTTCCTGGAACAGCCGCCAAACGGTGCCAAGACAGAAGACGACTCCCATGGAACCGACAATGTTGATTCGGTCAGCGGTCAACCCAACATTCCGTGGGTATCCGATAGAGAGCAGGAATGGAAGATAGGCCAGGCCAGCCCACAGGCTGCCGACGACCATCAGAAACCGATCGTCCGGAGCGTCAGCGACCGAGGTGCCTTTCGGCTGATCAGAGGCCGACTCCCTCCAAGCCATCCACGCACCCAGCAGTCCGATCAGAACGGCACCAGCCCAGGTCAAGAGCGTCACTGATCCCGCATACCTCACCACATCCACCAGAGGATACACAATCACCCCAAGCGTGTTGGCAAAGAGGTAGGAGGCAAATACTAGTGCTCCGTTTGCGGTCATAGACACCAACGCAACCAGGCCGGGAGGGAGATGCATCTGTCCAGCCAGTTCGCTGTAGCGCGCTCCATAGGAGGCCATGGTGAGCCTATGTCCGGTAAACAGCAGGCTGGGCAAGATGCTGGTCAACAGAAAGAGACAGGCGATGACGGAATAGGGCGCGAGCAGGCGAGAGAACCTGAGCACCGCTGTTCTTCCATTGATATGGTACAAGGCAAGATACACGAAGAGCGGAGAGAGAAACACCGCATACTCGACCATGATAATTGAACACCACAGACAGAGCAGGCTTGGGACGATCCAACGGACGAGATTGCGGATCGTCTCTCCTGGTGCATAGTCCACGTTCAGAAACAGGGCGAGCGAGCCGAGGAAGAAAGTGGCCGCAAGGTTCACGGACAAGCCGGCCGCCCAGTAATGGTTGGCAGCAGCAAATGGATACAGCAGGAACAGGAACAGGTAAGGAAAGAAGCGGACGGACCCAACCAGTTTCCGCGCGACGTACGCGAAAAGGCCCGCGCTCAGAAGTTGGACGGCGATGTTGAGCATGTTCACGAGTACCAGCTTGGTCTCCAGCGAGACCGGCATTTGGTAGAAAATATAGAGAACGGCCACCATCAGGCCTTCATTTCGATAGAGGAAGGAAAGATCGACCCAGTTAGTTTGGGGGTCCACTATTCTCAGTCCCCAGAAATCAGGGAATGGTTCCTTGGAGAGAAAATGCAGCGTGTTGAAGTTGACCCCGTCAAGCGGATACCCCCAGAAGACAAAGCAGAAAACCGACAGAGTGAAGGCAACGACTGAAACGCCGGTCAGGAGCGCTGGAGTTTCGAGGGGCCTCGCAAGAAAAGCGGCTGCTGATCGGACGTCGCCGCTCATTCGGCCTTGTAACCGAGCAGCCGGCAGCCGTATGCCCCGGTCGGCGAAACCACCACCTCCCGAAGCCCGGCGCGAGAGGCCCAGCCTTGGAGGTCCTGTTCGTCATAGTAAAACCGAATGGGGGCGGCCAGGCGATCAAACCAATCCGCGTAACACACCCGAAACGGAAACTTCGCGTACAGGCGGATCCGTGGGGGAGCCCAGAGGATGATCCCGATTCGCTTGAACCACGGAGCTATGAGGCGGTATGGATTGATGAAGATAAAGTAATCAATGAGCGCCATGATCCAGCACACCTGCTTAAGGAAGCCCAGGGGCAAGCGTGTCGTGACGCCACGCACGGCTTCCAGCATGCGATTGATGACCCGACGTTTCTTGCTGTACACCCAGATGAAAATCACCCCCCCCTTCTTGAGATGGGGCAGCAGGCTTTGAAACCCGGCCTCCGGATCAGGCAGGTGGTGCAAGGCACCCAGGCAATAGATGAAGTCGAAACTCTCGATTGCGAACGGCAACCGATAGACATCCCCCTTGACCAGCCAGGCCCCAGCCTGGCGTCCCAGAATCGCCCGGGCCGACCGAATCGCATCGCTGAAATCCACGCCCACCATCTGTGCGCCGAACTCCCTGGCATAGTAAAGATGGCGACCAAACCCGCAGGCGGCATCCAACCCTAATTTCCCTTTGAAGAAGGAGGGCTCAACCGGAGCGATGTAAGTCAGAAAGTGCTCCCGGTTCGCCTCGACCATGTCGGCAAACTGGGTCCACTGATACCCGAAACTGCGTTGGGTGGCCCGTTGCAACCGGTCAGTCTTATCCATGCTCTCCATCCACGTCTCGAAATGAGGGCTGACTCTTCGACTATTTGAGCCCAAGCGCTCCGCGCACAGCGCCAGCATGATGCGTGAGCCAGGCCAGCGGTCGAGTCAATTTCAAGTGCTGCAACGCCTCCAACATCCCAAACGCCAGGATCTGGACCAGACCGGTCCGATATTTCCGCAACTGTGCCCGCACGCTGTGCACTTCCTCTGGAGTGAGACTATAGCCGGCGATCTCGAACACGGACCGATGAGGTGACTGGTGGACAGAAGTTCCGTGCACCTTCCGAAAGTGGAGGCCCAGTTCGTACGCCAACGCCCAAAAGAGGTAGCGATTGATGTCGGTCCGCCACTGCCGGACCAGATCGGCATGCTCCGGCCAGCGCACCAGGTGCTCGTCGCAATAGCGATTCATGTTTTCGTAATAATCATGGGTCAGCGATTCGATTGTCCGGCGGCTAAAAGACTGTTGGTGAAGCCCGTATCGCCACAATCGTCGAGCGATGTGCCCCACGGACGCACGCTCGGCAATCAGAAACCAGACGACAAAGTCGACGAATCCGATTGGCCCATCCTCCTGGAACCGCGCGGACCCCAGCGCGGAGCGTCGAATCATTGCGCCGGGGCACCCGATCCAGGACTGGCCGGACCGTATCGTCCGGCTGATGTACTCCAAGCCGGGCGTGACATCCGGCACCTGGTGGTCCCGAACCCCGACCACGCGGCCGGCATCATCCAGCAACTCCCAGTTCGAACAGACGATCCCGACCTCAGGGTGACGGAGGAGGAAGGCAACCGACTCACTGATGATTTGAGGATGATGTTGATCGTCGTCATGAAAAAGGCACAGAAACTCGCCTCGGCTTTCATCAATGCAATAGTTATGAACGGGGTATAGCCCGAGGCGGTTCGGGTGTCGAACATAGCGTATGCGGGGATCGGTCCTCGCCAATGCCCGGCAGAGTTGCTCCGTTTCATCGGTCGAAGCATCGTCGCTGATCAAGATTTCGAGCGGGGAGTAATCCTGGGCGCAGATCGTCTTCAGGCTTTCCCGCAACAGCACCGCCCGATTCCGCGTCGGGAGGCAAATTGAAACCAGTGGACCGCTCACACCCGGTACTCTCCTATACCACCGATTCGCATCATGTCCTTCTGACTGGCCCGTTCCTCTCCACCGAGGAACCCGGTCACACACAGTGGTGTGCTAGGCAGTGACCAGCACCAGTCAGACGCGATCGCATGCCGCGCGTCGAGCGCGTCCGACGGGTCACCATGGAGAGGCTTAGAGGTAGTGTGGCAGCGGAAGCGGATGCAACAGCCGGCCGCCTCGTTCCAGGTATGCTTTCTGCTGTCGCCGAATCTCCTCGGCGTAATTCCATGAGCAGAGCAACAGGACATCGGGCTGCCGCGCCAATAGGGCCTCGGGCGAAAGGATGGGAAGGTGCGTGCCCGGCGTCAACCGGCCCTGTTTCAACTCGCTCTTGTCCACAACAAAGTCAATCAGAGCCCCGTCGATCCGACAGAACTGCAGCATGACCTGCCCCTTGGCAGCGGCGCCGTAAGCCGCAATCTTCTTTCCCTGCTGTTTCAAGGCCCGCAACTCTGCGATCAAGGCCGCCCGTTGCTGCTCGGCCCGTCGCGCGAATTCCGTCCAGGCCTTGCGCGCCACCAGCCCGCTCCCGGCTTCCTTCCGAACGAGACGCTCCACCGACTCGTGATGCGGCCTCGCGCCTCCATTTTTCTGAGCGAAGACGACGATGGACCCTCCATGCATGTCTACCTCTTCCACTGCGAAGAGGTCCAGTCCATGCATGGCGAGCAACCGTCTGAGCACGGTGACCGAAAAGTACCCCAGGTGCTCGTGGTACACCTGGTCGTACTGGAGGCCTTCGTACAGCGGCAGGACGTGGGAGCATTCGATGACCGCCACCCCGTCGTCGCGGAGCACCACGGGGATAGCCTCCACGAAGTCGTGCAGCGCGACGACGTGTGCGATGACGTGTCGGGCCAGGAAGATATCGACCCGCCCCCCGCGCTGCGTCGCGCGGTCGGCGGACTTGACGCTGAAGAAATCCGGGATCGTCCGGATGCCGCGGGCGTTCGCGATCGCAGCTACGTTCTCCGCCGGATCTATGCCGAGCACCTGCCACCCCTGCCGCTGGAAGGCCGCGAGGATAGTGCCATCGTTGCTCGCGGCTTCCAGGATGCGCGGCTGCGCCTTGTCGGACGCGCCGATCACTCGGGCTACGAGGTCAACCAACCGCCGGCCGTGATGTTGCACAGCCTCCGAGACGCCAGTTACATACAGGTAATTTCTGAACAGCACCTCGGGGCTGACCTCTTCGTTGATCTGCACGTAGCCGCAGGCCTCGCACAGGCACAGCGTCATGGGAAAGGTAGGTTCCTCCGGGATGGCCGACGTGTCGCGCAGGTACGCATTGGCCAGCGCCTGGCGTCCGTAGTCCAGCGCTTCGTACAGCGGCGCAGCCCCGCAGACTCGACATGCCGTGACCTTCACCAGCCGCCCTTCCGGCTCGCGACGCGGTTCCTGACCCCCCACGCTACCCGAGCAGCTTGCGATACCATTCGATCGTCTCTTTCAATCCGGCCTCGATGTCCCAGATGGGCTTCCACCCCAGGGCCTCGCGCGCCTTGTTGGCCGAGAGGTATTGGTGTCGAATCTCGTTGGAGGCCTGGTTCTGCACGACGGGCGCAAGATCCTCGCGTCCCATCAGCCGCAGGATCAGCTGCACCAGACCTAGCACGGTGGAAGGACGCTCATTCGAGAAATTGAAGCTCTGGCCGTGAATGCCGGGCAGTTCGCTCATCTTCTCGGCCAGGATGCAGTAGGCGGCCGCGCCGTCCTTCACATAGAAGTAGTCTCGGATGAAGGTGCCGTCGGACCGGATGACGGGGCGCTCCCCGCGGATGATCGAGCGAATCGTCCCGGGCACCACTCGGTTCCAGTTGAGATCCCCGGGCCCATAGAAGTTTCCGCACATTGTCACACAGACCGGCAGACGGTACGTCTGGGCGTACGAGAAGGCGACGAGTGCCGCGCAGGACTTGCTGGCGTCGTAGGGCGCGCGGCCCTGCAAGGGAAACGTCTCGTCGTAGGGCAGGACCGTCTGGTCGCCGTAAGCCTTGTCGGACGAAGCCACGACGGTCTGCTCTACCGTGGGCGAGCGCCGGCAGGCTTCAAGCAGACGCCAGGTGCCAGCGACGTTGGTCTCGAACGTGCTGATGGGGTTCCGGCAGGCCACACCGACCTGGCTCTGGGCGGCCAGGTGGAGGACCGTGCGGATATCATACTCGCCCAGTGTTCGCTCGATCAGCGGCTGGTCGCAGAGATCCCCCCGCACCATGCTGCAGCGGTCTGCCAGCCCGGCGCGCACAAACTCGGAATAGGGTACCCAGTCCCGCACGAGGCAGACCGGGTCCGCCCCAGAATCGATGAGGCGTTTGACCGTCCAGGTGCCGACCAGGCCGGTTGCCCCCGTGACCAACACTCGGCGGTCTCTCCAGAACTTCGTATTCAGCTCCATACCGCGCCATCTCCCTTCCGGCCTTCACGAGCGGCCGGGCTGCGCCACGATCCCTGCTGTGGCATCCGTGCACCCTGATCGATTCACCTCAGGACAAATAGTGCGGCATAGGAAGGGGATGCAACAACCGGCCGCCTTGCTGTATGTACTCATCCTGCTGTCTCCGTATCTCGCCTGCCAAGTTCCAGGCGCTGAGTAACAACACATCGGGCCGGTCCGAAGCCAGACGCTCGGTGGCGTAGACCGGGATGTGCGTGCCCGGAGTCAGCTTGCCCTGCTTCCAGGCACTCTTGTCCACCACATATTCGAGCAGGTTCCCGTCAACGCCGCAAAACTGCAACATCGCCTGTCCCTTTCCGGAGGCACCGTACGCCGCGATTCGCTGCCCACGCGCCTTGACCGCGCGCAGCTCATCCAGCAGCGCTGCCTTCTGCTTCTTGACCTGCTGGGCAAACTGGCGCCAGGCCGTCAGTCCCCCCAGCCCCCGATTCCGCTCCTCCCCCACGATGTGTTCGACCGACTTGTCCGGCTGGCGCGCGGCATTCTCGTGCACCAGATAGACGCGCACCGACCCGCCGTGGATGGCGACCTCCTCGACCCGAACAACCTTCAGGTCATGCATCCGGAACAGGGCAATCAGCACCTCCACGGAATAGTAGCCGATGTGCTCGTGGAACACCTGGTCATACTGCAACTGGTCGTACATCGTCAGAGCGTGGGGCACCTCGACCACGCCGACACCTCCAGAACCGAGGACGATCCGAATGCCGTCGACAAACCCGTGAAGATCGGCCACGTGCGCCAGCACGTTACGGGCGATGACCACGTCGGCGCTCGGCATGCGACTGGCCACCGCCGCCGCCGTATCCCGGTCGAAGAACTCCGCCATGGTCTCCACCCCTCGCTCGTTGGCGATCTTGGCGATATTACGCGCCGGATCGACGCCGAGCACCTCACATCCGTTTCGCTGGAATACCGACAGGACAGTTCCGTCGTTGCTGGCCGCCTCAACGACCCTCAGTCGCGGTTTCCCCGACTGGCCGAGCGCCTTGACCACAGCTTCGTAGAGCTGTTGGGCGTGCACAAGGACCGTCTCGCCGACGCCCGTGAGATAGATGTAGTTCCGGAAAAGCAGGTCGGGACTGACGATCTCGTTGATCTGGAGGTGTCCGCAGCCTTCACAACGGCACAAGGCCAGCGGATATTTCACCTCTCCCGCGGCATCCGCCGCGCTGTTAAGAAAGCCGTCCGCGAGCGCGACCGTTCCGTAGTCCAGAACCTCAACCAGCGGCTCAGCAGAGCAGACTCGGCACTTCGTTGCTTTCACGTGCGATTCTCCTCACCTCAACAGAACGCCCCCCCTGAAAAGCGGAGAGGCAGTATACATCAGCAAGTCGAGGAAACAAACGGTGAGATTGGCCGGCTGGCGGATCGGGCTTTTCTCGGCGAAGCTGCCAGCCGGTCACTCACCGGATCGCACCGGGCAGAAACACTACAACACGCGCCGGGCTCCGCTGATGTCGGCGAAGGGCTCGACGTGGGGTTGCAGATGATACGCGACGCGACCCCTGAACTGAAAGAAGGACTCGTCCAGCTCAAGGACCACGACCCGGTAATCGCGTTTCGGAAACGTCAGAAGCTTGTCAGTACCGAAGGAGCTGGACCAGATGCGGGTGTCTTGGTAGCCGATCTTCCACGTCTCCCCATCCTCATACAGCCGAAAGGGCTCCTCGCGCTTGAAGACGGGAACCTGCTCCTTCGACCAGAGCTTCGCGTACCCCTCGAACGTCTGGTGGCCCGAATCCGGGCAACAACCGAAGAGATAGAGACCCTGCAAATGAAAGCTCGTGCTGATCACTTCCTCTCTGAAATAGCGATCCAGCAGGAACACTCCAACCCGCCTCGCCTTGGCCGCCAGGCCCGGCTCACCGAGCGCCGCCATCAACTGCGCCCGCGGAAACGTCGCCTTGGCGGGCTTGTCCAGCAGCACGATGAGATTTCGGCCGGCGCGCCTCGCCTCCTCCCCCGCCTCCAGCACCACCCGAGCGATCTCCTGCTCCTTCAGATAGGCCTCCACATAGTAATCCTGCTGGAGGGAGAGGTTCAGCACGAGGACGCCGGTCGCGAACCACAGGGCCGTGAGGATCGCGATGCGAAACAGCGTGGCGCGCTCGCAGGCCGCCAGGAGCAGGCGGCGCAGGAGCCATGCGAGCATCAGCGAGATCCCGCAAGCCGCCAGGATGTTCACGCGATCGGCCATCATCCCGACAATGCGAGGATAGCCGATCGAGGTGGAGAAGGGCAGGTAGGCCAAGAGGGACCAGCCCCCCCCAAACAGGAGCAGGAACCAGTCGTTTCGTCGGTCTCTGGTCGACGCGGGCGCCTGCGTTCGCGTGAACACCAGTACCCCACCGACAAGCCCCGCGCTCAGTAGACCTGCGGCCAGCAGCGATAGCCACCACGCCGGCAAGGCCGCCAGGGTGTCCCGCAGCAACAACAACGGATAGAGCAGGAGGCCGACGGAGTTAGTAAACATCGTGGAGGTGTAGAAGAGGAGGGCATTCGCTGCCCCAGTCAATATGGGTACCAGCCACGCTGGCGCATGGAGCACTGCGGCAAGTTCGCGGAACCGCGGCGTGTAGAGAAGGAGCGAAGGCACATCGGCAACCAGGAAGGCACTGGCTGCCGCGGTGATGAGCAGATAGGCTGCGCCCAGGAACACGGACGGCGCACGCCACTCAGTGAACCGCCAGAGTGTCGCCCGCCCGTGGCGCTCGTAGAGCGCCATGTACAGGTACAGCGGCGAGAGAAAGAGTGCGTACTCGTGGTTGAAGATGGATAGCCAGTAACAGAGCAGGCCGGGCAGGCCCCAGGCCAGCATCCGCCCGACGCCGTCGCGCGCGGCCGAGAGCGCCTTCAAATACAACGCCAGGGACAGGAGCAGGAAGGTCACGGCCAGGTTGTTGACCACGATGACCTGCAGGAAGTGGCTGGCTGCGGCGAAGGGATACAGGCTGTAGACCACCAGCGAGGGAAAGACCAGGTCGGGTCCGGCGAGGCGACGGACCACATAGGCGAACAGCAGGAGGTTGATCCCGATCACCGCCACACAGACCGCGTTCATGAACACGACGTGGTTGCCCACGGAGAACGTCTCGAACAGCAGGTAGATGATCGGCACAAGCCCACGGCGAGAATGCACGAAAGAAAAATCGTAGCGGCCTGTGGCGGGGTCGTAGAGGAAGGTCTTGTGGGCGCCGGTCTTGGTCGAATCGCCGTAGCCGGGAAACCGGAACTGCTGCACTTCGTTGACGTGGAAGTTCCAGCTCTCGTTGACCACCATCCCGTCGAAAGGATAGTTCCCGTACACCACGCCGAGGAAGACCGTGACGTACAGGACGGGCAGGAGCCACCAGGGCGTCGAGGGGAACCGATCAGATGGCATGGATCTCCCGCTTGGGGTCCACCATGAGGTTGCGATAGAGCTGGTTGTACTTCCAGACCCCGGTCGCCATGTCAAAATACCGCTGCGCCGTCTCCCGGCATCTCGCCTGGACGTCACGGTCGGAGAACAGAGCCCGGACGGCCGAGAGCGATCGTTCGAAATCCCCGCAGGTCACATCATCGAGGACCACGCCGACGCGATGCTGCTTGACGATCCAGCCCGAATCCCCGACGCCGTCGTTGATGATCACCGGCACGCCGCAGGCCAGAAACTCGCCCAGCTTGGTCGCGGCGGAGCCCTTCTTGCCGAAACAGGCCTTGATGAAGAACACGCCGGCATCCATCAGCCGGACGTAATCGGGCATCGCAGAAAATTCCGCCTGTGTGAGCACCAGCCGGTCCGCCGGAATGTCCGCGGCCAGCGTGTCGCGGCGCAACCGCTCGTGATTCTCCTTGGTGACCACGAGGATCACCGCGTTGTCCAGACGTTCCAGGAGATAGCTGAGGTAGTGCAGCATGGGCCAGCGCAGATACCAGTTGCTGATGGTCCCCACGCAGCCGAGGATCAAGCGGCCTTCCAGTCCCAGCCTGCTCAGCAGCGCGTGATCCTTGGGAGCCGGCTTGAACCGGTCCAGGTCCGTGCAGGTGGGAATGACCTCGATGGGCGTGGTGGATGGCACCGCGTAGCCTAGACTGGGGATGACCTCGGCGCCGGCGACCGTCAGCGAGACGATCGCATCCGCCGATTCGAAAAACATCTTCTCGCAGCGCTTCGTGATCTTGTAGATCGTGCTCCCATCAAGCCAGTGCCAGCCTGCCACCTTCTCGTCGGCCCAGAACCCTTCCATGGCGAAGAGGATTTTCAAGGGTCCGCGCCTCTCGTCGGCGGGCGGCTCCGCGAGATAGTACGCCTCCTTTTTTTCGTCCGCCCAGTACCCGCGCATGTCAAACAGGAACTTCGGACCGCTGATCTTCTTGAGGACTTTGGCTATCATGGCCGGCACGTAGCCCCGGGCGTGGATGATCTTGATGTGATCATTGGAGCAGATCCACAGCCCGACCATGACCCCCCTGATGCCGTCCCACAACGTGGACAGGATCGGCGGCCATTTGTGATAGCGCAGCCGGACCCAGCGGACTCTGTGCATCGCCAGTTTGGCTTCCATCTCGCGGACGAGCTCGTGCTTCTTCAGATCGTGGGGTTTCTCGAAGGTAATCAGGGTTTGCGGGAACGACGGGGAAAGGCCCAGCAAGCAGGTGACGATCTGGGACTGGCCCAGCGGCTCCAGAATGCCGTCATAGGAAACGTACAGCGTCCCCATGACGCCGGACGCTGCGTCGGCCTTGGATTGGGACCCGCGGACGGTCTCCAACATGGACGAGCCGGTCTTCATCGGACAGATCCCTGGGAAAGTCGTCTGGCTTCCCACGCCCGCCGCACTTTTCGGATCGCTTTCAGCACGGCCTGTCCGGCCGGGTTCCTGAGCAGATCCGCAAGCGCCCCATACCCCCGCGGGCCGTCCTGCCGCTCCAATTCACGCAACGCCGAGACGAACCCGTCGGCGGTGATCTGCTCTCCTTTGCACATGGCCGAGACCGCCGCGATGAAGAAGCGCCTGGCCTGGGGCTTGAGCGCCCGGCGGACGAGGCCGGAGCGGTCCGCCACCAGCGACGGACAGGCCCGGTCGGCAAGCGCGACCACCCGCCGGACGATCTCCAGAAATTCCCGACACCAGAGGGCCGCATCCAGTCCTGAGGAGAGCGCGTCGCGGTGCACCCGCATCGAAGCCTGGGGCTCCGCCACATAGGCGACGTCCCCCTCGAGACACAGCTTGAGCCACATCAGCCAGTCGGAACACATCAGAGAGGTATCGAAGCCGCCCATCTTGCGGTAGAGATCGCCGCGCACCATCACCGTGGAACAGCAGACGTTGTGGCCGCCGAGATACCGGAGGAACTCGGATTTCCCCTCGACCACGCGGTCCTGAGCATAGGCCTGGATCAGGCGCCGCTGCCGGCCATCCCCGTCGATCTCGTACGTGGCGCAGTGGACAAAGGCGGCGGTCGGATGCCGATCGAGCATCTCCGCTTCCCGCTCCAGGAAGCGGGGCTCGTAGAGGTCGTCATCGTGCAGGATGCAGATGTACTGGCCGCGCGCGAGGTCGAGGCACTGATTCATGTTCGGAAACACGCCGATGTTGACGGGGTTCCGCACGTAGCGCAGGCGTGGGTCACGCCGCGCGCCGACGACGCGGGGCGTATCGTCCGTGGAGCAATTGTCCGAGACGATCACTTCAAAGTCGGTCAAGGTCTGGGCCAGGATGCTGTCGAGGCAGCGCGACATCAGGCCGGCCCGGTTGTACGTGGGCAGGCAGACCGTGACCTTGGGGGCCGGCTTCCGGTCCTGGTCGGAGTCGAGCATGACTGTGGAGTCAGACATCAACCGCCCCGCTGCTCCCGCATCCAGACGATCGTCCGGCGCAGGGCCTCATCCAGGCCGGTCGAGGGCCGGAACCCCTCCTCGCGGTGCAACCGGCTCACATCCGGCGCATAGCGGGTCCCCAGAATGCCCGAGGGAGAGGCGCCCTCGACGGTCACCCGCACCGGTTTTCCGGCAAGACGGCCGATGCGCTGCGCCAGGTCGAGGAACGAGACGGCCTCCAGGTCCGACCCGATGTTGAACACCCCGCCGGCCGGCCGGCGGAGCAGGACCTTCCACAAGCCGATGACCGCATCGGCGATGTAGCAATAGGACCGGACAGCCCGGCCGTCATCCTTGATCCGGATCACGTCCCCATCCAGGGCCTGACGGATGAAATCTGCCACGGCCGAGGTCGAATTGAGATCCTGATAGGGGCCCACCAGCGTGAAGGCCCGGCCGATGGACACCGGCGTGCCGTGCTGCTCGAAAAACATCCGGCAGAGCATCTCCGCATACCGCTTGGCCTCCGCATAGCAGGACCGGGCGGTCGCGAGATCCGGGCCGCCCTGATGGTCCTCCCCCAACCAGGGTACTTCCGGGGGCTGGGCGCCGGAGACCGAGCCGGAGCTGACGAACAACATGGCCTCGGCTTTGGCCAGGCGGGCCGTCTCCAGTATCCTTCTGGTGCCCTCGACGATCGTGTCCGCCGTCTCCAACGGCTCACGGGCAAACAGCCGCGCATCCGAAGGCCCGGCGGCATGGACGACGAAGTTCCAGGCGACGTCCGGAAGTGTGACGGTCCGGACATCGCCTTCGCAGAACACGATGTCCCTCCTCCCGGCAAGATATGGAAACCTGGCGAGCACCCGCTCCGGCCGGCGCGTCACCGCATGGACCCGACACGGCTTCGAGAGCACTCGGTCGTTGAGATGGAGCAGCGTCCCCAGCAAGTAGCTGCCGACGAAGCCGGTCCCGCCGGTCAACAATAGGTCTTTGCCGCTGAGACGGTGGACGCCATCCCCAATCTCCTTGCCGACCCGCTCGAGGTCCTGCTCGACGATGGACGAGATCAACGTGCGCCTTCCAGGCCGGTTGCTGTCGCGCTCACCACACCTTCCATGGAGCCCGTCCGGAATCCCAGAGCTCTTGCAGCAACCGCTTTTCCCTGAGCGTGTCCATGGGCTGCCAGAATCCCTCGTGCTTGAAGGCGAGCAACTGGCCGTCCCTGGCGATCCGTTGCAGCGGCTCCGCCTCCCAGGCCATCTGGTCTCCGCTGATGTAATCGAAGACCCCGGGCTCCAGGACGAAAAACCCGCCATTGATCCACCCGGCCTCGGTCTGCGGCTTCTCCTTGAACTCCAGCACTCGGTTTTCGTCAAACACGACGCTGCCGAAGCGCGACGGCGGCCGCACTGCCGTGACGGTCGCCAGCTTGCCGTGGGACTGGTGGAAGGCCAGCAGCGCCTTGAGGTCCACGTTCCCCACGCCGTCCCCGTAGGTCATCATGAAGGTCTGATTGTCGAGCCAGGAGCGCAGGCGCCGAACCCGCCCGCCGGTCTGGGTGGTCAAGCCCGTGTCCACGAGACTCACGGTCCAATCCGGCGCCTTGTTGTCGTGGTAGGACACCCGGCCCGACCCAAGATGGACGGTCAGATCGCTGTTGTGGGGATGAAAGTTCAGGAAATATTCCTTGATCAACTCGCCCTTGTAGCCCAGGGCGATCACGAAGTCCTTGAATCCACCCGCCGCATAGATGTTCAGGATGTGCCAGAGCAGCGGATGCCCGCCGATCTCCACCATCGGCTTCGGCCTAAGGTCCGTCTCCTCCGCCAGCCTGGTACCAATGCCGCCGGCCAGCACGACAACTTTCATGTCCGCATCCTCCCCTGATGTACCTGTGAACCGTTCACGCCGTCTATCCCGTCCTCTGAGAGAAGGCCTTGAGTCCGGACTTGATCATCACGGGCAGCCTTCCCTCGCCGCCGAAGAGCAGGGGCAGCGTCTCCCTCCGGAACAGGCCGAAAGACACGATCAACAGGACCGTGCTGAGGACCGCCGCGCCGGCGCCAGCGAGATAATAGAGGTAGGTCCCCTCAAATAGAAACGAGCACAGTGTCGCCAGCGCGACCGGCAGCGCCAGCAGCGCAAACCGCAAGGTCCTCACGCCCAGACGTCTTTGGACTGCCGCCAGTATCATGAGCGCAGCGGTGCCGTGTCCCAGGACCGTGGCGACGGCTACCCCCTGGATGCCGTGGCTCTGAACCAGCAGCAGCGCCGCGCCGAAATTCACCGCGGCGGAGGCCATGGTGATGACGGTGACGGTCCAGGTGTCGCCCCAGGCATAGCTCAGCGCCATGAAGGTGTTGAACAGGGCCAGCCCCATCGTGGCGACCATCAGAAGCGCCAGCGGCGGCACGGAACCGGCAAAGTCCGGTCCGAAGATCAGCGGGACCGCCGGTGGCATGAGCAACACCAGAACGCTCAGGCCGAGTGAGAACACCAGCAGCCCGTGCGGAATAACCTTCTCGACGAACGTCGCGATTTGCTGGTCCTGTTGCTTCGTCACCAGCACCGAGAAATGCGGAAGTAACAGGGTGGAGGAAATGATCGTGACCTGCTGCACCACCCCGGCAACCTGGTTGGCCAGGGAGTAGAGACCGATCTCATGAAACGGCAGATAATGTTTGATGACGGCATATTGGATCCACTGCGTCCCGACCAGCCCGGCCAGGGTGGAGACGATCATCGGAAGCGAAAAGGCCCAGAGACGCCCGACCGTCCCCCGTGACATCCGGACTGGCAGCAGCATCCGGCGGCCCACGACGGCCAGTGACCATAGCGAGACCAGCAGGCTGCTCAGCGCATAGCAACCGATGACCGACACCGCGTCATGAGCCAGCCAGGCGGGAAGCAGCAGAACGCCCAGCACCGCGATGGCCTTGTCCGCGAAAAGCGTAATCGCGTACCGTTCCATCTGCTGGGCGGCCTGAAACACGGCGCCCAGGGAAATCAGCAGACTGTTGAGCAGGAAATAGCCGAAGAGCAGCCAGACCCCGGCGGCCGTGACGTCGAAATAGGCCTTGGCCGGATCCTGTGCGACCGCCAGGAGGACGGCGGCGCTGGCAATCCAGGGCGCAACTAGCCGGACCCTGGCCCAGAAAATGTCCGCCACCGACCCGGACGCCGCATGCTCCTGGGCGCCGAAGCGGATCAACGCGGTCACCGTCCAGTTCGTCGTCAGACAACTCAGTACCTGGACGGCCATGATCAGCAGGGCCAGGCGGCCGAACTGCTCGACGCCCAACCGCCGGGTCAGGATCACGTTGAGGGCAAAGGACAGGGTGATCGCCCCATAGTTCCCGAGGCTCACGCCGACAAAGTCCCGGACAAACCCTTTACCCTGTCGAGAGCCGGTCGGCATGGCCGCTAAATGCACTCCTTCATCCAGTAGTAGGCGATTGCCTCGTATTCATGGAAAATGGCCCGTGCCTGCTTCCAATCCATCGGCCCGGACTCTCCAAAGAACGCGCTCGTCAGCGCCGGTGTGATGGCCACGTCAATCCCGGGAAGGTTCTTCTTGGCCACCAGCCGGCTTCTGACCGCATTGTACCGGGAGGCGACCAGCAGCATGCGAGTCCATCCACGCTCATCCATGATACGCTTCACAGTGAGCAGGCTTCTGTAATTACCCCCGCCCAGCTCATCCAGAATGATCGCACGCTCCGGAACACCCAAAGAGAGAGCCAAGGCCTTCATGACACGGGCTTCCTTGAAGACATAGGTGACTCCGGACGAGAAGATAAGGTGATCGGCAAGGCCCTGATGGTAGAGCTCGACTCCCTGCTTCACTTTTTCCTGATACGCCTCTCCGGGCTCGCCCGACTCTCCGACCCCCCCCGCCAAGACCACGATAACGTCAGCCCGATCCGGTTTATCCATGATCCTCAGCGGCTCCCCCAGACTCCTTATCATTGACGTATAAAAGACCAGCAGATAGAGCAAGAAACAGGCGACGAAGATGGCGGCGATCTTTCCTCCCGTAGGCCTATAAAACCTCTCCA
>Ga0194128_10002581_pt1 | contig 29013 bp, 29 predicted proteins | sample TA2KigCa65mmetaG_FD_148650 | JGI IMG/M metagenome (GOLD analysis project Ga0194128, IMG submission 148650) | Freshwater microbial communities from Lake Tanganyika, Tanzania - TA2015037 Kigoma Deep Cast 65m | ecosystem: Environmental > Aquatic > Freshwater > Lake | place: Tanzania: Lake...
CGAGATGCGGAATCCCATATACGCGCGGCCCTATCTCGAAGGCGCGAAAACCGTGCGGTTGGAGCGCGGCGGCACGGCGGCAATCACCCTAACGTATGTGAAGGCGGCTCCCCCTCACTAGATTCGTGCCCACTATGGACGATCTCTAGAAATTCAGCGAGCTGTGGGTGATGAGGGAGAGAAACTCGGTGCGCGTTTCGCGGCGCCGGAACGCGCCGAGCATTGCGCTGGTGACGGTGCCGGAGTGCTGTTTCTCGACGCCGCGCATCATCATACAGAAATGACGGGCTTCGCACACTACGCCCACTCCGCGCGGGTCGGCGATTTCCTGAATGGTCTCCGCCACCTGCTGCGTCAGCCGCTCCTGCACCTGAAGGCGCCGGGCGAAAGCGTCGGCGATGCGGGGGATCTTGCTCAGTCCGATCACTCGATTGCGTGGGAGATAGCCGACGTGCATCTTGCCGAAGAAGGGCAGCATGTGATGCTCGCACAGGCTGTAGAACTCGATATCCTTCACGATCACCATCTCGTCGTGCTTAACGCGGAACAGGGCGCCGTTGACGAGCTTGTCGATGTCCACCTGGTAGCCGCTGGTGAGAAAACGCAGCGCCTTCTCGGCGCGGTCCGGCGTGCGCACCAGTCCCTCGCGGGCCGGATCTTCACCCAGGTGCCGCAGCGTCTCCTCCATCAGATCCGAGATTGTTCTCTGTCTGGAGGAAGAGGCCGGTTTCATGACTTTGACGACTGCCTTGTTCTTCATCTGTGATTCTCTGAGGTTTGGAAGCTGTTGTTGTGCGTCTCCCGCACTCGAACGCGGTGAAGCCAGGGGCCGCCGCCGGGAAACGCCTCGGCCCAACGTTGGCGGAGCCGCCGGTCAATCTCCTCAACCAGGATCTCCGTGGTGGGGACTCGCGCGCCGGAGAAGGCAGGCGAGTCATTGAGATTGCTCATGTCGAAGTCGGAAAGTACGCACTGGCGGACAAGCGCGTCCATGGAGGACACAGGCAGCAGAGTTCCTGTTTCCTGATTCACAGGGCCGCGAGCGGTGACCTCCAGCAGGTAATTGTGGCCGTGGCCGAACGGGTTGTTGCATTTCCCGTACAATTCGCGATTCTCCTCCTCACTCAGCGATGGGGCGTGCAGCCGGTGGGAGGCGGAAAAACGGTAGCCGCGTGTCAGCTCAATCATGCCGGCTCTCCACGGTAGTCGACATAAAGGTCTTCGGTTTCCCACAAACGAACCTGGTGAAGCTTGTGCCCAGTTCCGGAAAAGTGTGGCGCCAAGCGCTTCCATATCTCGATGGTGATGTTCTCCGGAGTCGGTATGACCCGGTCAAAGGGCGGCACTTCATGGTTCAAAAAGCGGTGATCGAACGGCTGTACCACTTCGGTTTCCAGAATCTGCTTTAAGTCCTTGAGGTCCATCACCATGCCGGTCACCTCATCCGGCTCCCCCTCCAGCGTGACCTCGAGGACGTAATTGTGGCCATGGCCGCGCGGATTGGCGGAGGCCCCATAGACCTGCTGGTTACGCTCCTCGCTCCAATCGGAGCGATAGCAGGCATGGGAAGCGGAGAATTCGGCTCGGCGTGTGATCAGCATGGCATGGTCGGCCGCTTGTTAGATGATGCTGCGGCAGGAATGGATTCTCTAATAGAATTATATTTGATTTCCATACGGGCAATGAAACGGGAAAGCGTTCTCCAACTGCTGATTCTGGCGGCCACAGCCGCGCTTGGCTACTTCTTCTGGGAGTCGACGAAGGTCACCATCGTTACGGTGGGCGACACCGCGCCGGACTTCGAGGTGCGGACCGAAAGCGGCCTGACGCTGACGCGTTCCCAGTTCGGCGGGAAGGTGCTGGTCGTGAATTTCTGGGCCACCTGGTGCCCGCCCTGCGTGGAGGAGATTCCGTCGCTGGAACAGTTTCACAAGATGTTCAAGGACTCCGGCGTCGTCGTGTTGGGCATCAGCGTCGACAAGAACGAAGCCAAGTACAAGAACTTCCTCAAGCGGTTCAACGTGAGCTTCGCCACCGCGCGAGACCCGGAGGCAACCATTCCAGTTAGCTTCGGCACGTGGCGCTATCCGGAAACCTACGTCATCAACCGCGAGGGCAAGGTGGTGCAGAAGATCATTTCCAACGCCAACTTCACCGATGAATCGATGATCCGGTTCATCAAGTCTCTTCTCTAAAGCATGATTCCCCCGCAGGCACGAACGGAAATTGCCGAACTGCTCGGCCCGAACGGATTCCTTCACCGCCCGGAGGATCTGACGCTTTATGAGTACGACGGCGGCGTGGACAAGGCGCGGCCGGAGATGGTGGTCTTTCCGCGCTCGGCCGAAGATGTCGTCGCCATTGTGAACCTTGCGCGGCGGCACCAAATTGCCATCACCGGACGCGGGGCCGGCACCGGGCTCAGCGGCGGGGCGATTCCACGAACCGGAGGCATCACGGTTTCCTTCGCGCGCATGAACCGCATTCTCGAGATCGACTTGGTAAACGAGCGCGCGCTGGTGGAGCCGGGCGTGGTGAATCTCGACATTACGCTGGCCGTGCAGGGCGACAAGTACTTCTACGCCCCGGACCCCTCCAGCCAGCGGGCCTGCACCATCGGCGGCAACGTTTCCGAGAATGCCGGCGGCCCGCACACGCTGGCCTACGGTGTCACCACCAACCACGTGCTCGGACTCGAACTGGTGCTGATGGACGGCAGCGTCATCCACACCGGCGGCCCGATGACGGACCTGCCCGGTTACGACCTGACGGGCCTGTTCACCGGCTCGGAAGGCACGATGGCCCTGGTAACTAAGGTGACGGTGCGCCTGATGCGGCAGCCGGAGGCAGTAAAGACGATCCTCGCGATTTACGATGCCGCCTCCGATTGCGGGCGCACGGTGGCCGAGATCACGGCGCGCGCGATCACGCCCGTGGCGGTGGAAATGCTGGATGGCGTCATGCTGCGCATGGTGGAGGAGGCAACACATGCCGGCTTCCCGATGGATGCCGAGGCGGTGCTGCTCATCGAGCTGGAAGGGTTGCAGGAAGCCGTCGAAGAGCAGGTGGAACAGATCAGGGAAGCCTGCCGGAGCTGCAACGCGCGCGAGTTCCGCGTGGCGCGTTCCAATGAGGAGCGCGAGCTGCTATGGAAGGGGCGCAAGAACGCATTTGGCGCGGTGGGACGCGTCAGCCCTTCCTACTATGTGCAAGATGGGGTCGTGCCACGCACGAAGATCGCGCCCACGCTGGATTACATCGGCCAGGTGTCCTCCCGCTTCGGGCTTTCTATCTCCAATATCTTTCACGCAGGAGACGGTAATCTGCACCCGATCATCTTGTTCGATGCGCGCAATCCCGACGAGCTGCGCCGGGCGCAGCAGGCCGGCGACGCGATTCTGGAATACTGCATCTCCGTCGGCGGTTCCATCACCGGCGAGCACGGCGTGGGCATGGAGAAGATGGAATTGATGGCCCACCAGTTCAGCGCCGAGACGCTGGACATGATCAAGGGATTCAAGCTGGCGTTTGATCCTCACTGCCTGCTGAATCCCGGCAAGGTGCTTCCCACCGGCAAAGGTTGTTTGGAAATCCGCCAGGCCCCGGTAACCGCGGCGACCATGCTCTAGGCGGCTCAGGCGGGCTTCTTTGAACTGGCGGTGAGAATCGCCTCCAGCCAGACCAGCAGGACCAGCAGGAACACCATAAAACTGCCCATCATCGGCACGGCCATTGCGGTCCAGATGCCGAAGTAGTGTGTGAGGTAGCCAACCAGCCACGGGGCCAGCAGGCCGCCTGTGTTGCCGAAGGAGAACAGGCCGTTGAAGAACCCGGGGTGGTAGTTGGGAAAACGGTGCCCGATTTTTTCCACAACCAGCGGGTAGATCATCGCGAATCCTCCGCCCACCAGTAGCAGCCCGATCCAAGCGCCGAAGCGGTTATTGGTGGCGATCAGAATCGTGCAGCCCAGCACCGCCGACGCCGCGCTGGCCAGCAGCAGCTTCCCATGGCCCACACGCGGAAGCAACGCCTGCGCCATGGTGCGGCCCACCAAGAGGGACAGCCAGAAGGCAGCCAGCATGAACAGCGTGGAATCGGGACTTGCGCCGATGCGATGGACGAGGAAAATCGGCAGCCAGCCGGCGATGGTCCATTCATTGCCGAATTGAAAGAACAGCAGCAGCGTGAACATCACCGCGCCCGGGCTTTTCACGTCGGCCCATACCTGGCGCCAACCCTGATCGCTGTGCGCCACCGGGACCGGAAAACGCGACCGCCAATACAATGCGGCGGCGAAGCCAGGAATCATTGCCATGAGGATGAGCAGGCTCCTCACCGTGTAAATGTAGAATGTCGTGGAGATCAGCAAGGCCGAGGTGAGGCAGCCGAGCCCGAACATCGCGCCGGCCAGATTTACGGTGGCGGCCGGATCGCGTTCATAGAAGGAGGAGATGGACTGGAAAGCGGCGCTGTTGAGCAGTCCGGCGCCGAGCCCCATGAAAAGCAGCCCCGCCATACGCCATCCCCAAAAGGAAGGGGGTGAGAAGACGGCCAACCAAATGAAGCTGAAGCAGGCCAAGCCCGCCGCCCAGGTCAGCACGGTACGCACGTCCTTGCGAACTAGCAGAGCCGGTCCGGCCTTTACCGAAAGCAGCGTGCCGATAGCCATCGCCAGGAAGTAGTGGCCGACCACGGTGAAGTCGTCGCGAAGATGGTATCCCCAGGCAGGCAGAATTGCCCCGGGAAACGACATCATCAGTCCTGAGAGGAAGAACACGGTCAAGGCGTTGCGCCCGGCACGTGTGTACACCGCCGGATTGGCCTGATTGTGTTCCGCCGGGGACGCGGGCAGCGGTTGCACCCCGCTATCATAACGCAGACTTCCGCGAACGGGAGGTAAGCCTGGGGAATATATGAAAACTGGTAGCGTTGAAACTTGGTAGTTTGTTTTAGATCAATCACTTACGCATGGCCTTCCAATTGCTCCCCTATCGGTGGGTCAACTGAGGTTTCCATCCTTTGGTGTTGGTTGCCTCCTTTATACTAGGCAAGGCCCCGATCCTCCTTCGGGGCCTTTTTTCTTGCCCCTCTCTGCTACACTGTTTTTTCCCCTTGCACCCCATGGCCGGCCCCTACGCACGTTTCATGAACGACTGGGAAAATCGCCTCGCCAACAGCGATTCCAACCGTGTGGAGCGGCCGTTTGAATGGGGGCTCGATTGGTTGGAGCTTGCCTCCGGGAATGGCAATCCCGCCAATGATCTGTCGAAATATGTCGAAGCCGGGCTTGCAGACTCTTCGTCCTTCTTCGCCTACCGGAAGCCGGATGGCTTTGCTTTCAACAGCTCCATGGAGTTGCAGTTCCCGAGTCCGATCGAGTCCCGATACGCAGAGAACAATACTGTTCATGCTCAGTACTTTCCGTCTCCGCGGTCAAACGGACGCGCCGTGCTGGTGATCCCTCAGTGGAACTCCACCCCAGACGGCCATTTCGGGTTGTGCAAACTATTGAACTGGCACGGATTTTCCGCGCTGCGGCTGAGCCTTGCCTATCACCACCGGCGCATGCCTCCCGAACTTGAGCGGGCAGACTACCACATGTCGAGCAATCTCGGACGGACCATCCACGCCATGCGCCAGTCGGTGATCGACACACGGGCCTGCCTGGATTGGCTCGAGCAGCAGGGCTATCACCGGCTGGGCATCCTAGGAACAAGCCTTGGCTCCTGTGTGGCGCTACTCGCGGCTACTCATGACGGGAGGTTGAAGGCCGGTGTTTTCAATCACATCTCGATGCACGTGGCGGAGGTAGTGTGGACCGGAATCTCCTGCCGGCATATCAGGAAGTCGCTCGATGGCTACCTTTCACTGGACGAGCTGAGGCACTACTGGTCTCTGATCAGCCCTGCCCCGTTCCTGCCGAGACTGCAGTCTAACCCATTGAAAAACCTGCTGATATGGGCAGAGCATGACACCACCTTCCGGCCGGAGTACTCGCGCCATGTACTGGAAGTCTTCCAGCAGTTGCAGCTGCACCACGAAGTCGTGAAGCTCCCCTGCGGGCATTACACAAGTGGAAAACTTCCATTCAATGTATGGGACGGATTAGCCATGTGCAACTTCCTATACAGAATGTTGTAGATAGTGCGGAGAGGGTACTACAAATAGTCATAGAGTCGCCGAATTCACTCTTGACAAGACGGGGTCCCCTGCTGCAACATGAAGTCATCACTGAGAAAGGAGGTGGTCCAGCAGCAATGGATATAGGTTGTAGAACCAATCATAAAACCACACAGGAGGTGGCCGACTGCTGAGTCGACACCGCTAACGGTTCAGGTCAAGTTCAGTGACGTGGCCGCTGCCCAAGAGGAACGGTCCCTCGCTGTGTGACTCGACTGAAAAGCCCTCCCTTCAACGGGAGGGCTTTTCATTTTCCGGATAGGGCCTTTTCCAATTCCCCGGCCATGGCATTGAGCTCCTTTTGCTCGGCCGCCGCCGATTCCAGCACCACAAAGTAAGTTCCCTGGTGGAAGTACAGCCGGCCGGGTTCAGGCTTCCATTTTTGCGCCAGTTCAAAGGCTCCCGAGGTATTGCTCATTTCATAAAGGGTGACGGCTACCTCGCGCGGACCTGTGTAGAGAGTACGCTGTCCGGCACGGTAGCCGAGGTTGCGTACGATTTCGGGCACTTCACCCGCCGGAATCTCCGACACCTGCTGCCGCGCCAACCCTCCAGCGAGCTGCTCGGGGAGGCTGTCCGCGGTCTTGGAGGGGCTGCTCGAGCAAGCGGCGAGCAGCGCAATGAGGACGAAGATCATCGCCTGAATCATGCTCCACCATTTTATTCCGTCTGGACACATGTGCTAAAAACAAATGATCGTGGTGTTGAGGCTTTTTCATGATGAGCCATCATCTGTTTCGTTTGCCGAGAAGCTCCGGGGCGAAGACCTCCTAGCTCGGCTGAAAGTGCTTGATTCGCGAGCCCACCGCAAAGGGCTGGATTCACTCGATCCCAAGCGCAATCCCCTTATCCGGTTGGGGATGGAGATCAATGAACGGGGCCGCGTTACCAAGAACGCTTATGGTGTGTTTCACCTGAGCTGGCAGGCCGAGAAAGAGCGCGACTGGCACAAGAGGATCCAGGAAGAACTACAGGGAATTCGCAACCAGATCCGCCAGGCGCATGGTGTGCGGCTTCGCTTTCTGATCTGGGTCGGCATGGGCGGCTCAGCCGAGGATAAGGCTGCCTACCAAGGGGCAGGTTTGCTGAACCGCGGACCGCGATGCTACGTGCTGGATTCCACCGATCCGGCGAAGCTGAAGTCGATCCTGGAAGACATGGAGAGGCGGTCGCGGCTGCCGGTGATCGAGATCTTGAAGTCGACTTTGGTGGCCGGCATGGCGCTGGGCATGACTTCCTTTGAGCCGGTGGTGAATCTGGAGAAGTTGTCCGCGCTGTACGACAAGCACAAGGTGGATGCGCGCCCGAACTTCGTCTACCTGACGATGACGGGATCGCTATTGGATGCATTCGGCCACAGCCGCGGATTCCGCCGCGTGGAGCTGCAAATGGATGCCGGCAACAGCACCTCCGGGCGGCACAGCAGTCCGCTGACGCGCGGCAGCTTGTATCCGCTGGGGCTGGCTGGCGTCGATTTGAAGCAGTGGATTGCGGGCACCTATCTGAGTCCGGAGCAAATCGACGTGGCCTGGCAGCTGGCGGCATTCCTCCAGGCGCAAAGCCTGGCCGGCCGAGACAAAGTGACTCTGCTGACACCGAAGTCCTGGGAGGGCGCGGCGCTTTGGACGAAACAGGATTTCGAGGAGAGCCTGGGAAAAAGCGAACAGCATGGGATCAAGATTCTCATCGGAGAGAAGATCAAGTTGGCCAACTACCGCTCTCCGAAAGATGCGCTGCAGGATCGTGTGTTTCTGGCGGTAAGCCGAAAGGGGGCGCCGGGTCCGGACAAAGGCAAGCTCAGCATTCTGCGCCGGGCCGGTTATCCGCTTGCGGTCCTCACGCTGCCGGCCGGAGCTGCGCTGTCCTCTTACATGCAGTTGGTTCACTACACGGTGTTTGGACTCGCCTACCTGCGCCAAATGAACTTTGTCACGCAGCCCAGCGTGGAACTCTACAAGGCCATCACGCAGAAACTCCACACCGCGGCCGCAAAGGCCGGCGGCATTGAACAGATCCGGGAATGGCAGCGCCTGAAGAACCCCGCGGCGAGCTTCCAGTACCGTGGCGGCATCAGCCTGCACCTGCCGTTTCTCGGCGAACTGAACCTCAACAAAGCCGACGCCCCGGCGGCCTATGCGGCCGTGCTGAAGAGGCTGGCGGAAATGAGGCAAATCGAGTATGGGGAGCTCACTTTCTTTGGTGACACAAGATACTCCGCGCGCGGTCGTGCGATCCGGCAGTGTCTGGACCACGCCGCGGATCTATTGTTCCGCTCCAGGCTGAAAATGGGGGCCGACGTGTGTGAAGGCCCGGCGATGAACCACAGCTACCACGAAATGATCATCGGCCACGGCCGCTGCTTTTCCACCGTGCTGCTATCGGAGAAAGCAGAATCCATCCCCTCGGTGAACTACACCTCCGCCTATCACCGGGCGCAGTTTTTGGCCACGCAGCTGGCGCTGGCCGAGCGCAAACGGCCAGTTGCCGCTATTCTGGTGAAGGACCTGGAGGAGGCGACGTTGCGGCGTCTGGATGAATTCTTCCGCCAGGCCGCCTCGCATCTGAAATAAGGGTTATCCTCGCAAGGAATGGCAAAGTTCAAAACGGCGAAGGGAAAGCCGAAGCAACGTCCCACCAAGGGCTTGGTTCCCTGCCTGCTGCTCATCATCAGCGGCATCGCGCTGGTCAGCATGCTCTTCTACGGTATGTTGAGCTCGGCGAAATAGCCCACCGCGGAGACGATGAGACCTGATCAACGCAGACCCGATCAAATGCGGCCGGTAACCATGCAAACCGGCTACCTGCTCACCGCCGAAGGTTCGGTGCTCATCGATATCGGCAACACGCGCGTGCTGTGCGCGGCCACCGTCGAGCAAAGCGTGCCGCAGTTTCTCCGCGGCGCCGGCAAGGGCTGGGTGACCGCGGAATACTCGATGCTGCCGCGCGCCACCACGACCAGGACGGCGCGCGAGGTGACCAAAGGTCGGCCCTCCGGCAGGACGATGGAGATTCAACGTTTGATCGGCCGCTCCTTGCGTACGGTGGTCGACCTGGACGCGTTGGGCGAGCGCACCATCATTGTCGATTGCGACGTGCTGCAGGCCGACGGAGGCACGCGCACTGCCTCCATCACCGGAGCTTACGTGGCCATGGCGCTGGCGATCCGTCAGCTTCTCGACTACAAAACCATCACTGCCAACCCGCTCCGCGATCATGTTGCCGCCACCAGTGTCGGTATTGTGAACAACGTTCCTGTGCTCGACCTTTGCTATGAAGAGGACTCCGCCGCCGGAGTCGATATGAATGTGGTCATGACCGGCGCCGGTGAGTTCATCGAAGTGCAGGCCACCGGCGAGAAATGCGCCTTCACCGATGAGCAGATGAGGCAGATGATCGCGCTCGGCCGCGCCGGCATCGCCGAATTGGTGCGTCTGCAAAAGCAGGCTCTCCAACCCTGAACCGGGATGCTGATCTACTGCGCGACCACCAACAAGGGCAAGCTGGCCGAATTCCGCCTCGCCGCCGATCGTTACGCGGCGGGCTGTTTCCACCTGGAACCGCTTCCTGGTTTGTCGGCGATCGCGGCGCCGGAGGAGACCGGCGTCACGTTGGAAGAGAACGCCACGCTCAAGGCCCGCTACTATTCCCGGCACGCAACGGAGCTGGTTTTCGCCGACGACTCCGGGCTTGTGGTGGACGCCCTCGACGGCGCTCCCGGTGTCTACTCCTCGCATTTCTCCGGACCCCAGGCCACCGATGCCTCCAATAACGCGCTGCTGCTGGAAAGGATGCGCGGCGTCACACCGCGCACGGCGCGCTTTGTCTGCATCGTGGCGCTGGCCCGCGCCGGAGGGATCCTCCGGACCTTTCACGGGGTCGTGGAGGGCACACTGCTGGATTCGCCTCGCGGCTCCCATGGCTTCGGCTACGATCCGCTCTTCTACTATCCCGATTACGGCTGCACGCTGGCCGAATGCGATGGGGAACGGAAACTGGAGGTGAGTCACCGCGGCCGCGCGCTGCAGGCGATGTTCACTTATCTGCGCGCCGAAGCTTCCAGGCCAGCAGCCCCGCCATCGTCTTCCCGTCGATAATCTTCCCCTTGAGAATTCCCTCCTCCAGTTCCCGCCGCGTGAACCAACGGCATTCGATCCGCTCATCGTCCATCGGATCGGACGGGCCGGCTCTGAGTCCGGTGGCCAGAAAGATGTTCATCTTCTCCGAGAGGAAACCGGGGCTGGCGTAGTAGGAGACCAGTTTTTGCCAGCGCCTGGCCGTATAGCCGGTCTCTTCGCGCAATTCGCGTTTGGCGGCTGATAGCGGCGTTTCGCCCTCGTCCACTTTGCCGGCCGGCAACTCCCACATCGACTGTCGGGCCGGCAGGCGGAACTGGCGCACCATCAGCACGCGCCGCCTGTCATCCACCGCCATCATCACCGCAGAGCCGCGATGATGCACGATGGCCCGCTTGATCTTGAAACCGCCCGGATCCACGGCCAGATCTTCGGTGACGCGGAAGAAATCGTTGGAATAGAATTCTTTGCTCGATAGGATTTTCACTGCTTGCCATTCTGCCACGCGCCAAGCAGGTTCCCCGCCGGCAGCGTGTTGACGATATCGGCTTTCTCCAGCCACCCGCGGCGCGCCGTGATTACGCCATAACGCATGTTGGCCAGGTGTTTGGGGTGATGCGCGTCGGTGGAAATCACAAACCGCGCCCCGCGCGCCTTGGCCGCGCGCAGCAGCGGCGCGTGCAGATCCAAACGCTCCGGGCTGGCATTGATCTCCAGCGCCACGCCGCGTCGGGCCGCCGCCTCCGCCACGCGCTCAAAGTCGAACGGGTACCCGTCGCGGTGCAGCAGCACGCGGCCGGTCGGGTGGCCGAGCACCTTCACGTACGGGCACTCCAGCGCGCGCAACAGCCGATCCGTCATCTCCGCGCTATCCATATTCATGTAGCTGTGCACGCTGGCAACTACCATGTCCAGCTCCGCCAGCGCGTCGTCCACCAAATCCATCCCGCCGTCGCGCTTGATGTCGCACTCCAGCCCGGAGAAGATCCGAACACCGAGCCCGCGCTGATTTACCTCACGAACCTTCTTCGCGAACGCCACCGCGCGGGTTTCGTCCAGGCCGTTGGCCATCGCCAGCGACTTGGAATGGTCGGTGATGGCGATATATTCCAGGCCGCGCTCGCGCGCCGCTTCCGCCATTTCCTCCAGCGTCGCGCGGCCGTCGGTTTCGGTGGTGTGCATGTGCAGATCGCCGCGGATGTCGCCCAGCTCGACGAGCTTCGGCAGGTTGCCTTGCTCGGAGGCTTCCAGCTCACCCTGGTTCTCCCGTAGCTCGGGGGGAATCCAGGCCAAGCCGAGCTTCTCGTAGATCTCCTCTTCGGTGCGGCCCGCCAGCAGTCTTTCGCTTTCGGCCTCAAACAGGCCATACTCATTCAGCGTCCAACCCATCCTGACCGCACGCGTCCGCAAGGCCACGTTGTGGAGCTTCGAGCCGGTGAAATACTGCAGCGCCGCGCCGAAACTGGATTCCGGCAATGCGCGTACATCCACCTGCAAACCCTCGACGCCCACACGTACGCTAGCCTTGTTCTCACCGCGCCCGAGCACCTCGCTCACTTTCGGGTTGGAAGTGAACCGTTCCAGCACCGCGCCGGCGTCCTCGGTGCTCACCAGCAGATCCAGGTCGCCCACGGTCTCCCGGCCGCGCCGCAAACTGCCCGCCGGTTCGATTCTGCCGATGTGTCCTCCCGCGGTGAGATACTCCGTCAAATCCTCCGCCACGCGCGCGGCGAAATCCAGCAGGAACCGTCCGGCTCGCTTGCGGTAGCCGGCGATGGAGCGCAGGACTTTCTCCTCCAGCTTGGCTCCCATGCGCGGCAGCAGCCGCAGCTTCTGCTCCTGGCAGATCTTCTCCAAGTCATCGATCGTGGTGACGCGGTAGTGCTCAATCAGCAACGCGATACTCTTCGGACCCAGCCCCTGAATTTTCAGCAGCTCGAGCGCCGTGGGCGGGTAGCGCTCCAGCATCTGGTCACGCCTTTCGAACGAGCCGCGCTCGGCGATCTCTGCAAGCACGTTGGCGATGCCTTTGCCGACGCCAGGGATCTCCGTGATGCTGCGCGAGGTGTCTTGGAGAATGTCCTCGATGCGTTCCGGCCAGCCTTCCACGGCGGTTGCCGCGTTGCGGTAGCTGCGAATGCGGAAACCGTCTTCGGCGGCGATCTCCATCAAATCGGCCGTTTCGCTCAGCAGCCGCGCAATCTCGGCGTTCTCCATAAAGATTTCTATTCTCGCCCATTCACCCATGCCGCACCACCAGTAGCCGGCGCTGCCTTCTTGTGGCATGCTGAACTACACGTCGTCCACCATGCGAACACTTCTCTGCCTTTGCGTGCTTCCCCTCCTGCAAGCCCAGACCGTCGATTCCGCCGCACTTGTCGAGAAGCTCTATCCGAAAGACCGGCGGATGAAAGAGTACCGGCTGCCGGAGATCGTTCGCCAGCTCAAGATTCAGTCGGGAAGCCGTGTAGCGGATCTTGGATGCGGTCCTGGTGATTTTGTCGTGTTCCTGTCCCACATTGCCGGTCCGCAAGGCCGCGTCTACTGCGGTGGACATCGATGAAGGCACGCTCAAGAGCGCGCGGCGGCGCTTCAAAAGGGAAAAGCTGCGCAACGTGGAGGCGATTCATGGCGCGGCCGACAACCCGAAGCTGCCTTCTAACCTCGATGCGGTTTTATCCGTACGCGCCTACCACGAGTACGAGATGCTCGCCGAGACTCTCCCCGCCGTGAAAGCAGCGCTGAAGCCGGAAGGAGTTTTCGTGGTCATTGATGAGTGGCCGATTCGGACCATGAACCGGCCGCGGGAGGTGCAGCTCAAAAACCACGTGCTGGCGCCGTCGCTGGTTGAGGAAGACTTAAAGAAAGCAGGATTCGAAATCCTCCATCGGGACGATGAATTCCTGGACGACCTGGACAAGGAAGAAGCGCAATGGCTGATTTCCGCCCGGCCTTTGTCCAAGTGACCGGCTCAACCTTGATGTATCGTATGCCTATGCGGACTTCCTTGCTACTGCTTTTTCTGATGGCCGGGGCGCTGGCGGCTCAGCCGCGCTTCCGCGTCCAGGAGATCCAGCGCGACTTCGGCGTCGTCTATGCTGTACTGGCCGAGGATGTCAACGGTGACGGGCGCACGGACGTGGTTGCCATCAACCCCACGCAAGTCGCCTGGTTCGAGAATCCTTCCTGGACCAAGCATGTCATCCTGGACGGCGCCACAAAGAAGGACAACGTCTGCATCGCCGCGCATGACATCGACGGGGACGGCAAACTTGACTTCGCGCTGGGCGCGGACTGGCAGCCAACGAACACCGCCTCCGGCGGCAGCCTGCAATGGATCCGGCACGGCGCGGCGCCGTGGCAGATGTTCCCGCTAGGCGAAGAGCCGACCCTGCACCGCATCCGCTGGGGCGATGTGGATGGCGACGGCCGCAAGGAACTCGTCGTCGCGCCGCTGCATGGCCGCCGCAATAAGGCGCCGGACTGGGAAGGGCAGGGAGTCCGGATGCTGGTGATGCGTCCTGGACCGGATCCCACCAAGCCCTGGACGACCGAGGTGGCGGACGATTCGCTGCACATAGTCCACAACTTCATCATCGAACATGGGGCCATTCTCACCGCATCGCGCGAAGGTGTGCACGCGTTGCGGCGCGATGGCGCGGGGCGCTGGTCGCGTACCAAGCTAGGCGACGGAGCACCTGGCGAGATCAAGCTCGGCCATGTGAATCGCATCCGCCATCTGGCCACCGTGGAACCCTGGCACGGCAACTCCATCGTGATTTACCAGGAACCAACCCAAACCCCCGATCCGCAGGGACCACCACAGGCGAATCCGGTCGCGATTGCGAATCAGCTTTGGAAGCGCGAAGTGATTGATTCTTCGCTCAACCAGGCCCACGCACTCGGCTGGGGCGATTTCGACGGCGACGGCAGCGATGAGCTCGCTGCCGGCTGGCGCGGCAAACCCTATGGTGTCGCCCTCTACAAGCGCAGTCCCACCGGCACATGGCAGAAGACGATGGTGGATGACGCGATGGCGGCCGAAGACTTGGCCGTCGCCGATCTCAATGGTGATGGCCGTCCGGAGATCATCGCCGTGGGCCGCGCCACCGCCAACGTGCGCATCTACTGGAATGAAACCGCCTCCATCTGGCCGCGCCACGTCATCACGACGGGCTTCCGTAACCAAACCGCGATCGCAGCCGACTTCACCGGCGACGGACGGCCCGACGTCATTACCAACGACATCACCGGCCGCCGCACTATCCTCTACGCCGCCCCGGACTGGAAACAGACCGTCCTTCACACCGGCGTAAACGCGATTCACTCGGAAGTCATGGACGTGGACGGCGACGGCGATCTCGACTTCATCGGCGCACGTTATACTCCCGGCCTCATCTTCTGGCTCCAACGGCCCAAGGATCCTTTGCGCGAACCCTGGCCCTATCACGTCATCGATGAATTCGAGAAAGGCGGCGTCAACGGCATTCACGGGTTGATCCGCGGCGACGTGGACCGCGACGGCAAGCTCGACCTGATCGCTAACAGCGCGCAGCCCACGGGCAATTTCCCGCACTCGCTCGCCTGGTTCCGCGTCCCCGCCAATCCGCGAGCACCCTGGCAGCGTTTTGTCTTCGCCGAAAAAGACGCGCCTGGTCTAAGCCACTACATGGGCTTCGGAGACGTTAATGGTGACGGGCGCCCAGACATCGCCTCCGCCGCCAAGGTGGCCGACGGCGGGAATTGGTTCGCCTGGTGGGAGCAGCCCGCCTCGGGCGGCGGCGCGTGGAAGAAACACCTCATCGCCACCGGCCAGGAAGGCGCCACCAACATCCACATGGCCGATGTGAACGGCGATGGGAAGACCGACTTCATCGCCTCCCGTGGTCACGGCCGAGGTCTCGTCTGGTACGAAGCGCCCAACTGGACCGCGCACGAGATCAACGACAAACTGCTGGGGCCTCATTCGCTCGCCATTGGCGACATCGACGGCGACGGCGATATCGATCTTGTCACCTGCGCCAAGGATTCACGCATTGCCGCCTGGTTTGAGAACGACGGCAAGGGCAACTTCACCACGCATCACATTCATGAAAACCAGGCCGCCTACGACATCCGGCTGGTGGATATGGACCGTGACGGCGATCTCGATGTGCTGATTGCCGGTCAGGAGAGCCAGAACGTGGTCTGGTACGAAAACAAGCGGCGGTAGCCAGCGCTACTGGCTGCCCTTCACCATCGGCACAAAACGAACGCCCAGCACGCTGCGCTTCTTCACCTTTCCGTCCTTCGATTTCTCCACCACAATCAACTCCTGACTCCAGGAACTGCTTCCCACCGGCGCCACCAGCCTCCCGCCCGGCTTCAGCTGATCCACCAGCGCCTGCGGCAGCTCCGGCGGCGCCGCCGTCAGGATGATGCGGTCAAAGGGAGCCTTCTCCGGCCAGCCCTTGTACCCGTCTCCCAACCGCACCGTGACATTTTCGTAGCTAAGCTGCTTCAGCAGCGCTTGGGAGCGCTTTGCCAGCTCAGGCACGATCTCGATCGTATAGACTTCGCCCGCTAGCGGCGAAAGCACAGCGGCCTGATATCCGGAACCCGTTCCGATCTCAAGCACCCGGTGCGTTTTCTCCGCTCCAAGCAGATCGGTCATGAAAGCAACAATGAAGGGCTGGGAGATGGTTTGCGAGTAGCCGATCGGCAGTGGCGTGTCGTCATAGGCGTAGTCCCGTTGCTGCTCCGGCATGAACAGGTGGCGGGGCGTGTTCCGCATGGCATCCAGAACCGCCTGATTCGAGATACCGCGCTCCTGAATCTGGTCCCGAACCATCCGCTGGCGCCTGGCGGCGTAGGGGTCCTGCGCACATGCCGGAAGCGTTGCTGCCAGTACAGCCAGGATGGCAACCTGTCGCCCAATTTTCACATTAAAATTCTCGCACGCCACCCTCCTTAATCGGGTATCCTACAGGTATCCGAGGTACTCGCAATATGAAACTTCTTCCGCTTTCCCTGCTCTCTCTCTGTCTTGCCGCCGGTCCTGTGTTTGCCCAGGCCGTGGCTGGCTTCGGCGGTCTTTCCGGCGTCGTCCGCGACGGCACAGGGGCTGTCATCGTCGACGCCAAAGTCACCGTCGCCAATGAATCCAAAGGTATCCGCCGAACCATCCAGACCAACGAGGCGGGCGTCTTCAATGCGCCCGCGCTGGTTCCGGCCTCCGGCTACACCGTGACCGTGGAAACGCAGGGCTTCCAGCCCTGGAACGCCCGCAATATCGAAATCCTGGTCGGCCAGAACATCAACATTAACGTGATGATGGATGTCGCCGCCGCCGCCACACGCGTGGAGATCATGGAGACCGCGCCGATTATCGAACAGACCAAGACCGGCGTCTCGCAAGTGGTCAACTCCCGCCAGATCACCAACCTTCCCATCAATGGCCGTCGCGTTGACAGCTTCGTCCTACTCACGCCCGCCGTGGTTTCCGACGGCACCTTCGGACTTGTCAGCTTCCGCGGCATCGCCGGCGGCAACTCCTTCCTTACAGACGGCAACGACACCACCAACCAGTTCTACAACGAGAACGCCGGCCGCACCCGCATCACGACGCAGATCTCACAGGACGCCGTGCAGGAATTTGAAGTGCTCTCCAACGGCTACTCGGCCGAATACGGCCGCGCATCGGGCGGCGTCATCAACACCGTCACCCGCTCCGGAGGCAACGACGTTCACGGCACCGGTTACTGGTTCTTCCGCAACCAATCACTCAACGCCCGTGATCCATTTTCTGATGTGAATCCTCCGGAAAAGCGTAACCAATTCGGCGGTTCCATTGGCGGCCCTATCAAAAAGGACAAGCTATTTTACTTCTTCAATGGCGAAACCACGCGCCGCGAGTTCCCGCTGGTTGCCTCACTCACCCGGCCCCCGTTGTTCAGCTCCACCGGCCAGTTCGTGGGAACCTGCACCGCCACTGCGGCCCAGTGCAGCGCCGCGCTCAGCTTCCTCGGCCGCCAGTTCCAAGTGCTGGACCGCCGTGCCGACTCTGAGCTCGGCTTCGGCAAGATCGACTGGCGTCCGACGGAAAAGCACGCCGTCAGCGCCAGCTTCAATTACCTGCGCTGGATCTCTCCGAACGGCATTCAGACCCAGGCCGTGCTGAACAACGGCAACGGTGTCGGCAACAACGCCAACTCCACCGTCCGCACCCGCTACGGCCGCCTCTCCTGGACCGCGATCCCCAGCGCGCGTATTGTAAACGAGTTCCGCTACGGTTGGTTCAAGGATCGTCTTTTTGACGACGTTTCTGAAGCGCTCATTCCACCCCAAACCGGCCGCGTGCAGATCACCGTGCAGGGGCAGGGGAATCTCGGTGTCGCCGATGCCTACCCGCGGCTGAACCCCAGCGAAAACCGTCACCAGTTTGCCGACAACCTCACCATGACCTTAGGCCGGCACACCGTAAAGGCCGGTGTCGATTTCGTCAATACGCGCGATTACAACGACATCCTCCGCAACCGCAACGGTACCTACGCTTATCCAACTTTCACCGCCTTCGCCATGGACTTTTCCGGCAACACCACCGGCGCCAAGCGTTGGCAGAGCTACTCCCAGCGTTTCGGTGAGCCCGTGGTCGACACCACAATCAAGGACTTCAACTGGTACGTTCAGGATCAGTTCCGTGTCACCAAGAACCTCACCTTGAATTACGGTGTCCGTTACGAAAAGGCGTTCCTCCCGCAGCCCACCATCACGAACCCAGACTACCGCCAGACGGGCGCCATCCACTCGCCGAACATGAACTTTGCTCCACGCATCGGCTTGGCCTACGCCTTTGACGACAACAAGACCGTGCTCCGCGCCGGTTACGGCATCTTCTACGCTCGCTTCCAGGGCGGCCTCATCAACACGCTCCACCTGGAAAACGGTGTTGTGCAAAAGCAGATCTCGCTGAATAGCGCTATCGCAGCCGATCTGGCGCTTGGGCCTGTTTTCCCCAACCGCCTTCCGGGCATCGATCGCAATCCGCCAGCCGGTACCGTCGACGTCACCTTCGCCTCGCCTGATTTCCGCAATCCCTACACACAGCAGGGCGACATCGGCATTGAGCGCGAGATCACCGGCGAGCTCGGCCTCACTGTAAGCTATCTCTGGAGCCGCGGAGTCCATCTGCACTCCGTGCGCGATCTCAACATCGGCGCCCTCGGCCCCGATGTCACCTATCGCATCAACGACACATCCGGCACCCAAGTCGGATCCTACACCACCGCCACCTATCGCCTCGCCAATCGCGTGGACCGCAACTGGCGCCGCGTGAACCAGGTGGAAAACGGCGGCAACTCCTTCTACAACGCGATGGTCGTGCAGATGCGTAAGCGCCCCTCCAAGGGCGTGGAGGCCTCGGTCGCCTACACTTGGTCGCACGCGATCGACTACAACCAGGGCGGCGGGAACAACAACATCTTCTTCTCTTCCGGGCCCAACAACCTGTTCAACGGCAATTTCAAAGGCGACAAGTCCAGTTCATCGCTCGACCAGCGTCACCGGCTTGTGTTCACCTCCATTCACACGCCCACCTTTACCAAGAGCACCTCCAAGGCGGCGCGTTATCTGGTCAACAGCTGGCAGCTTTCGCAAATCACCACGCTTGCCTCGGCGCAGCCGCAGACGCCCACCATCTTCGTCTCCGGCAACCCCTTTGCCGGTGCGGCCTTCAACACTTCCCTCAACGGCTTCGGCGGCTCCTCCCGGGTGCCGTTTCTGCCGGCCGCCTCGCTCGACATCGATCAGATCTACCGCACCGACGCCCGGCTGACCAAGATATTGCCGTTCAGCGAACGCTACCAGATGATGCTGAACTTCGAGGTCTTCAACGTCTTCAACCACGTCTCGTTCACTTCGGTGAACGGACAGGCCTTCCAGGCGGCCGGCGGTGTGCTCAATCCGACGGCGCGCCTTGGTGAAGGCTCCGCTTCGCAGGGCTTCCCCGACGGCACCAACGCCCGCCGCGCCCAGGTCAGCTTGAGGTTCATTTTCTAGATGGCGGCTCCGTTCCGCCTGGACGGCAAAACAGCACTGATCACCGGAGGCGCCAGCGGCATTGGCGAGGCCACTGCCCGTGTCTTCACCGCCGCCGGCGCCCGCCTGATCATCGCCGATATCGATGAATCCCGCGCGCGGGGGCTGTCCGAACAGCTTCCCGGCTCGCGCTTCGTGACCGGAGACATCTCCGACGAAGCCGCTGTCGGGCGCATGTTCTCCGGGATCGACTCGCTCGACATCCTCGTCAACAACGCCGGCATCGGCCACGTCGGCGGCGTTACGGAAACCACACTCGCGGATTGGGACCGCCTGATGCGCGTCAACGTCACCGGCATGTTCCTGGTCACCCGCGCTGCCATGCCCCTGCTGCTCAAATCCCACGGCAGCATCGTCAACCTTGGCTCCGTCGCCGGTCTGGTTGGGGTCAAGAAGCGCTTCGCCTACTGCGCCACCAAAGGCGCGGTGGTCGCCATGACGCGGCAGCTTGCTCTAGACTACCCCACGGAAATCCGCGTCAACTGCATTTGCCCCGGTACAGTCGACTCGCCTTTCGTCGAAGGCTACCTGGAGAAATACCACAAGCACGAAAAGGCGGAAAAGCGTGCTCAACTCAATCAGCGCCAGCCGATCGGCCGCCTCGGTACACCCGAAGAGATCGCCCACATGGCGCTCTATCTGTCCTCACCGGAAGCCGCCTTCGTCAACGGCTCGGTACTCACCATCGACGGCGGCTGGACCGCGGCCTGACGTTCTATGTCGGAACCCTCCAAAACGGATTGGAGACTCGACAATCTGACCTCCATGCGGGGTTTCGTTTTCCGCTGGCAGCGGTACCGCGTCGTCTCCGAGGCTTGGGATCACGACCATTGCAGTGGTTGCTGGGCCAAGTTTTCCGAGTTTCCCGAGCAGTATTCCGAACCCATTCAGACCGAAGGCTGGGTCACCCTTTGGCCCACGGAGGATGAACCGGAACCCGAGTTGATCGTCAAGGCCCGCACCTCAGGCTGGCGCGTGGAGCCGTCTCCAAAATATGGCGGCTTTCAGCTGAATTGGGTCTGCAAGGAGTGTTATGAACTCTTCGGCGCTGGGCTTGACTTTGTCGCGGACGCACAGCATCCGCAGTGGGGGCTTGCCGGCATCTAAGCTCTTCGCTTGCTGCCGAACCCGTACAACCCGTACGCTGTCCGCCCCAGGATCCACTCCTTGTCCTCGGTCGTGAAGAACGGAATCATCTCCTTCATGATCACCAGCTCATAAAAATTCGCATATACCAAACGACGCGGACCGAACGCATCGTAGAGGCGGTGCAGATACGGCCACACGTCGCGGAACGGCAGCTGCCTCGTCTTGGAAGGATTGTGCAGCGACGTCCGCGCATACACGTTCGGAAACTTCGCCAGCCCAACCAGCGGCTCGATCCCTTCGCTCGCCGGTCGCGCAATGTCGATCATCGCCATGTGGTCGATCACCAGCTTCACGCCCGGAAACCTCCGCGCCATATCCGCCACCTGCGGAATCTGATGCGGCGCGAGAAAAATGTTGAACACCCCTCCCAGCTCCTCTGCTTTCTTCCACAACGGATAGCAGACCGGATCGTTCAGCCATACCACGTCACGGTCATAGATCGGGCTCAGCCGCAACCCCGCGAAACCATCTTCTTTCATCAACCGTTCTAGCCGGCCTGCGTTCTCCGGATCGCCCGGCTTGTACAGCCGGTGTCCCACCAACAGCCCGATCGCCGCAAACTTACCCGGGTAAGTCTTCAAAATGTGCGCCGGGTAGCGGTTATCGCGCCCGTAATAACAGACGTGCGAAATTACCACGTGGTCCACTTTGTGCGTCTGCATATCGGCCAGTATGTGTTCGGCCGGGTATTCATGTCGCGGCAGGTTGCCAGGGCACGTTGCCAGCTCTGGGTTGATGGGAAACCGCGTGTCATGCAACACCCACGCATGTTCGGCTCCGTTCACTACCGGTGCGTTTTGAGCGGCCAGCCTCGCCGCATAGGCCGCCGCAACTCCTGCCTGTAATAGTTTCCGGCGTGTCATGACATGTGATCCTATCACCTGCGATGGTAGAATTCCTATCTGCGGAAGGAACAATGAAATGCCAGAGGCAACCCCGTCGCAGGACGATTCTCTTCAATTTGACCGTGCCGACTTCGGCGCACAGGCCGAAATGCAGTGCGCCCTTTGTTCCGCAGCCATTCAAGGCGAATACCACACCGTCAACGGCAACACCGTCTGCTGGAATTGCCGCACGTCGCTTCAGACCGAGCGTGATTCCGGATCACCGCTCGCACGCTGGCTTCGTGCGTCCGCCTTCGGCGCCGCCGCCGCATTGGTGGGGTGCGTCATCTACTACGCCGTCTCGGCTCTTACCGGTTACGAATTCGGCCTCATTGCCATTCTTGCCGGCTGGTTGGTCGGCAAGGCCGTCTCGCGCGGATCGGGCGGCCGCGGAGGCTGGAAGTATCAAACACTGGCCATCCTGCTCACCTATTCATCCATTGCCGCCAGTAACATTCCGCAAGCCTATCAGGCCGTGACCAAATCGATTGCCGATGACAAGCAAAAGGATCAGGCCCCGGTAGCCGCCCAGCAGCCGGTAGCCCTCTCCGACATGGTGGCGCTGCCCGTGTTCTTCGGTTTGCTGTTTGTGATCTGCCTCGCCGCGCCGTTCCTCGCCGGCATCGACAACATTATGGGGCTCATCATCATCGGCATCGGACTCTACGAAGCCTGGCGGCAAAACAAGCGTGTTCCACTGGAGATTCTCGGCCCCTTCCGCGTCGGCGCTTCCTAAATGATCAAAAACTGCCCTCACTGCGCCACCGAGCTTCCGGTGAACGCGCTGCTCTGTCCGGCCTGCCATTGCCTCCTTTATGCCGATATGCTCAAGCAGCTTGCCGGCCAGGCGGAGCAGGCGCAGCGCCAAGGCGAGTCACTTGCCGCGCTCGAGCACTGGCGCCATGCGCTCGATCTGCTCCCGCCCGGCTCCCGGCAGCACGAGGTAATCCGCGAAAAGATCGACGCCCTCAGCGCGCAACTGGAAAACGAACAACCCGGCGCAACATCACCAAAGGATCAAAAGTCACGCATTCCGCGTTGGGTGATTTTGCTCGGCCCCATCGGTCTCCTTCTTTGGAAATTCAAGTTCGTTCTCGTCTTCCTCTTTACTAAGGGCAAGACGCTGCTGTTCGGCCTCACCAAGGCGTCCACTCTGTTCAGCATGCTGCTCTCGCTCGGCGTCTACTGGACTCAGTGGGGCTGGATGTTCGCACTCGGCCTGGTTGTCTCCATCTACATTCACGAAATGGGCCACGTCGACGCTCTCCGCCGCTTCGGCATCAAGGCCTCCGCCCCGATGTTCATTCCCATGCTCGGCGCCGTCGTCCGACTAAAGCAATATCCCGCCAGCGCGCGTGAAGACGCACGCGTCGGACTCGCCGGACCTGTTTGGGGAGCAGGCGCCGCGCTCGCTTCGCTCGCCATTTACTGGGGTGGCGGCGGAGACATCTTCGGCGCCATCGCCCGCGTCGGCGCATGGATCAACCTCTTCAACCTGCTTCCCGTCTGGCAACTGGATGGCGGGCGCGGTTTCCGCGCTCTCTCGCGGCAAGGCAGGCTCATGATCGTCGCCGTCATCGGCGCCATGCTGCTTGCCACCAGCGAAGGCCTGCTCGCTCTGCTCCTGCTGCTCGGCCTCTTCCAGGCCTTCTCCCCCGGCAGCCCGGAAGAGTCGGACCCGCGCGCCCTCATCGAATTCGCTTGCCTCGTTGTTCTTCTCTCGGCCCTTTCCCGCCTCCCCGTCTAAGGCGAAATCCCCTCTCCAGCAGACTCCATTGCCTTGTAGAATGAGCCTATGGGGCTGAGGTACATTCCCCTCCTGGCTGCCGCTCTGCTTTCCGCAGCGGTTGTTCCGCGCCTCGGCATCGAACAACTCGTCGCCGAATCCCCCAGAATCGTCCACGGCCGCGTTCTCGGCTCCCACACGGCGCGTTCCGGCCAGTTCATCTGGACCCACTACCGTTTCCAGGTGCTCGACAACTGGAAAGGCGATGCCCCGGCGGAAATCATCGTTAGCGAGCCCGGCGGTACCTTGGACGGCGTCACCATGGAAATCTCCGGCTCCGTCAAGTTTCAAACCGGGGAAGAATTGGTTCTTTTCCTCTACCAGACCCCCATCGGCTACTGGCGCACCACCGGATACTGGCAGGGCAAGTGCAGCATCGCTTCATTAGCCGGAGAGAAGCGTGTCCACAACAATCTGCGCCATGCCTCGCTGGTTGATATCGATAAACGGCCCGCGCAAGCCAAGCTGCAAATGCCCGACCGCATCCGCCTGAGCGAATTCAAATCGCTGATTCAGGGGCTGGGACGGCGATGAAAAAGCTGGCCGCCATCCTTCTGATCGCCGCCCCGCTGTGCGGCTACGTGCGCCTGATGACCGCCGACCGCCGCCCCCTGTTCCGCCCCGATGTTACCAACGTCGAGTACCTTATCCATGACCGCTTCCGCCCCGGAGCGCTGAATGCCGACGGCCGTGCCATGCTCACCCCCGATAGCGATCCCCTCGGCGCCCTGCGCTCTTCCGCCGCCACCTGGTCCAACATCTCCTCCTCCACCATCCGCTTCTCCCAGCCCGTCTTTTCTCCCTTCATCAACGATCCCAGCGATAACCGCAACGTCTTCGTGCTGCGCGACGATCCGGAGATTCGCAGCATTCTCGGCTCGGCGCTGGCCGTCACCCGCAACGTGTTCTTCGGCGACGGTAGGATCGCGGAAAGCGACATCCTGTTCAATCCCAATGTTCAGTTCCGGGGCGAACACCTCCCTTTCTCCACCACCGGCGCGCCCGGCACCGTGGATCTGGAGGCCACCGCAACGCACGAGCTCGGCCATGCGCTCGGCGCCGGCCATTCCGGCTTCCTGGGCGCCACCATGTTCCAGGCCGGCGACGGCACTCTGCACCGCACACTCAGCTCCGATGACATCGCCTTCGCCCGCGAGGCCTATCCGGCGGCCAATTCCGAGTTTCAGTTCGGCCACCTCTCCGGTCGCGTCACGCTGCAAAACGGCTCCTCCGCGCGCGGCGTCCTCATTTCCGCTATCGATCCCGCAAGCGGTGCCGCCGTGGGGGCCCTTACCGGACCTGACGGCGGATATTCGATGTCGCGCGTCCCGCAAGGCCGCTACCTGCTATACGCCGAACCGCTCGATGGCCCTGTAATGCCGGTCAACGTGCGCTTGAACAACGCCGATGCCGATGTCGAATTCTTCCCCACCTTCTTCGGATCGGCGCTGCTGCCCACCGAAGTCGTCATCGCTCCGGGCAGGCCCTCCAACGCCAATATCCAACTCCAGGACGGCGCCAGCCCCATCGACATCGATTTCCTGGCTCGTGGCCGCGTCGGCGGCACGGGAGACCTCAACTCTCCTGGTCCACAATTCCTGCGGGGCGGGGAATCGCTGGACCTGCTCGTTTCCGGCCGCGGCCTCAACCAGTCAATCACGCAGTCCCACGTCCGGCTGGTCGGAGCCGGCCTCACTCTCCGCCCCAACTCCGTCCGCATCGATCCGCGCATCATCTTTTCCGACGGCACACTTGCCCTTCGTTTCACCGTCGACGTCGCCTCGCCGCGCGAGCGCAGCCTCGTCAGCATCGTCATCGCACGGGGCGCGGAAATGGCGGTGTTTAGCGGCGCCCTCATCGTCGATGCGGCTCGCGACCCCATCAGCCTCTCCGGCGACCGTATCCTCAACTCCGCCGGTCTCGCCCCGGGACCCGTCGCTCCCGATTCCTGGGTCTCCGTTTTCACTCCCAATCTCGCGCAAGCTCTCGTCGTCGCCTCTTCCACGCCGCTGCCCACCACCCTCGGCGGAACCACCGTCACCATCGTCGACGGGGCCGGTGTCGCGCGCTTCGCCCAGCTTCAGTTTGTCTCCCCCAACCAGCTCAACTTCCTTGTCCCGTCGTCAGCCACGCCCGGCGCTGGCCAAATCCGCATTGAAACCCTCAATGCTTTCGGAACCGCCAATCTCCAAATCGAACGCGCTGCCCCCGGAATCTTCTCCGCCAACTCCGACGGCCGCGGTCCGGCCGCCGCCATCTTCCTTCGCATCGCCTCCGGCGGCCAGCGCACCTCCGACTTCACCTTTCGCACTGACCTTCCCGCCGGCAGCCGCACCAACATCCCCATCGACATCGGCGGCGCGGGCGATCAGCTCTTCCTCCTCTTCTTCGGCACCGGTATCCGCGGCAACTCCCAATCGGTCACCGCCACCATCGGCGGCGTCGAGCTGCCCGTCCAGGCCGCCGTCGCCCAAGGCGAATTCGCCGGCCTCGACCAGATCAACGCTGGACCCGTCCCGCGCACCGTCGCCGGCCGAGGCGAACTCGACGTCGTCTTCACAGTCGACGGCCGCCGCGCCAACACCGTTCGCGTCAATATTCGCTAGGGAAGAAAAGAAATGGCGCGCCCGAAGAGATTCGAACTCCTGACCTTCTGGTTCGTAGCCAGACGCTCTATCCAACTGAGCTACGGGCGCGCTGCCAAGGTGGGAACAAACACAGTTTAGCACACCCTTTTTCCGGACGGTACACTTGACGGAGTGCTCCTGTTCTGGCTCTTTGCTTCCATCTCCATCCTCCTCGCTCTGGCCTCTCTTCGCGGCGACCGCCGCCGCGCCGACTACACCGCCGAAGCTCTCGCGCGCGAGCCCGCCACACTTCCTCCCGCCACCGTCATCGTGCCCGTAAAAGGCCACGACCACGCTCTTGCCGATAACCTCGAAGCACTCGCCTCGCTCCACTATCCCGACTTCGAGCTCCTCGTCGTCGCCCGTTCGGAATCCGACGTGCCAGCCGGCGTCATCCCCGCACGCGCCCGTGTCGTCTTCGCAGGCCATGGCGACCCCAATACGGGCGAAAAGATCAACAACCTGCTCGCCGCCATCGCCGCCGCCCGGCCCGAATCGCAAATCTTCGCCTTCGCCGATTCCGACGGCAGAGTCCAACCCGGCTGGCTCCGAGCACTCGCCGCCGCCCTCGAGCAGGACAAGGCCGGCGCCGCTACAGCCTACCGCTGGCACCTCCCGCAGCCTCCCTCCTTCTGGTCCCTCCTGCGCAGCGTCTGGAACAGCGTCATCGCCGGAAACTTCGGCCCTGGCGACAATCCTTTCGCCTGGGGCGGCGCCATGGCCATCCGCCGCGGCACGTTCCACTCCGCCCGCATCGCGGAATACTGGCAAGGCGCCGTCAGCGACGACTTCCGCCTCTCCCAAGCCATTCACGACGCGGGCTTGCGCATTATCTACGCGCCCGGCGCACTGGTCGTCTCCTCAGACCAAACCTCCGCCGCCGAGTTCCTTTCCTGGATCAAGCGCCAGATGATCATCACCCGCGTCTACCATCCGCGCCTCTGGTGGATGGCTATTCTCGGCCACATCGTCTACTGCGGCGCGATGGCCTTATCGGTCTGGGTTGCGGCAACAGGCTCCACCCTCATCGGCGAATACACCCTCGTCACGCTCCTCGGACTCGGCATGCTCAAAGGCACCAACCGCGCCTCGATCGCCAAATCCGCGCTGCCCACCTACAAAACCTGGTTCGATCGCCACGGCTGGGTGTTCACATGGTGGGTCCCGCTGGGCACCTGGGTCTGGCTCTATGGCCTGCTGGCGTCCTGCTTCACCAACACCATCGAGTGGCGCGGTAACCGCTATCGAATCAGTTCCGGGAAAACCCGGAAGTTGTACACTTGAGCTTTAAGGGAGTCTCATCATGACCAGAGTCGACTACGTCAAAACCCGCGCCAATGACGCCATCCGCACGCAGATGCACTATGCCCGCAAGGGCGTCATCACCGAAGAAATGCACTACGTCGCAAGGCGCGAGCGCATTACGCCGGAGCTCGTCCGCGACGAGGTCGCCCGTGGCCGCATGATCATTCCCGCCAACATCAACCACACCTCGCTTGAGCCCATGTGCATCGGCGTCGCCTCGACATGCAAGATCAACGCCAACATCGGCAACTCCGCCACCACTTCCAACATTGAAGAGGAACTGGAAAAGCTTCGCTACTCGGTCAAATACGGCGCTGACACCGTCATGGACCTCTCCACCGGCGGCGACATTCCCCTCATCCGCAAGGCGATCATCGCCGACTCACCCGTGCCCATCGGCACCGTGCCCATCTATGAAGGCCTCTCGCGCGTGCGCCGCGTCGAAGACCTCACCATCGACGTCATGCTCGAAGTCATCGAAGAGCAGGCCGAGCAGGGCGTCGATTACATGACCATCCACGCCGGCGTCCTCATACAGTACGTCCCCCTTACCACCAAACGCATCACCGGCATCGTCAGCCGTGGCGGCAGCATCCTCGCCGAATGGATGGTAAAGAATCACAAGCAGAACTTCCTCTACGAAAACTTCGACCGCATCTGCAAGATCTTCCAGAAGCACGACGTCAGCTTCTCGCTCGGCGACGGCCTTCGCCCCGGCTCCGTCGCCGACGCCAGCGACGAAGCCCAGTTCGCCGAACTCGAAACCCTCGGCGAACTCACCAGGAAAGCCTGGGAGTATGACGTGCAAGTCATGATCGAAGGTCCCGGCCACATTCCGATGGACCAGATCAAGCTCCAAGTCGACAAAGAAGTCGAGATGTGCCACGAGGCGCCTTTCTACACGCTCGGCCCTCTGGTGACCGACATCGCGCCCGGCTACGACCACATCACCTCCGCCATCGGAGCCGCCATGATCGGCTGGTACGGCGCTTCCATGCTCTGCTACGTCACGCCTAAGGAGCACCTCGGGCTGCCCAACAAGGAGGACGTCAAGCAGGGGATCATCGCTTATAAGATCGCCGCCCATGCCGCCGACGTGGCCCGACACCGCCCCGGCGCGCGCGACCGCGATGACGAACTCAGCCGCGCCCGCTACAGCTTCGATTGGAACCGCCAGTTCGAACTCTCGCTCGACCCGGAGACCGCCCGCGCCATGCACGACGAAACGCTCCCCGAGGAAGGCTTCAAGGAAGCCCACTTCTGCTCTATGTGCGGGCCCAAATTCTGCTCCATGAACATCTCCTCCAAGGTCGGCGAACTCACCATGGAGGAGGCGCAGGCCGTCGCCGGCGGTGAGCGTCTGGTCCAGCTCGGCGGCTGAAGCATGGCTCCGGGTGACCGCGTTCTTTGCCTGGCCATTCCTGAACTCTCCCGGCTCGAACAGATCTCCGCTGCCATTGAACACGGCGTGCTTGTCTGCATCGGTGATCGCGATCAGGTCGCCGAAGGACGCCGCGCAGCGGTGCACCTGGAAAACGTGATGTTCGTTCCCGCCACTCTCGATGAGATCCCCTGGCAGGAAGGCTACTTCAATCACATCCTCGATCCCGCCGGCGGATGGGAGCCCACTCCCTTCATCTGCCGCGAAATCGCCCGCGTACTCGCCCCCGGCGGAACTGCCGCCCTGGCTTTTCCTGAAAATGAGCCTTTCCTTCAAGCCGGTCTCCACCTTCGCGAAGGCGGACTCCTGACCAAACCTTAATCCCGTCTTTCCACCGGGAAAGCCTGCCGAAATAGGGCTCCCCTGAGCATTTTCTAATCCAAGAATGATCCTGAAAGCGGCAGCCGTTTCCAACACAAGATGATCCTGAAAAATGAAGATGAGGAGGCCGCATCGCGGCCGACTTCCTTTCTTCGGTTTTTGGGTTTGGGAC
>Ga0194128_10002594_pt1 | contig 28913 bp, 23 predicted proteins | sample TA2KigCa65mmetaG_FD_148650 | JGI IMG/M metagenome (GOLD analysis project Ga0194128, IMG submission 148650) | Freshwater microbial communities from Lake Tanganyika, Tanzania - TA2015037 Kigoma Deep Cast 65m | ecosystem: Environmental > Aquatic > Freshwater > Lake | place: Tanzania: Lake...
GGCGGCCGCGCTGGTGGCTCCGGCGCTGCCGGCGGTCGACCGCTGGATGGATCACGCGCCGTACGGCCCGCCGCTCACCGGCCCCGATCGAGACGGGATGTATTACTAACGGACCGTCTCATCTGATCCACCACCATCCACGACAGCCTTGCGACCGCGGTTTCGCCGGCTGCGACATCGGGCGCGGCCGGTCCCGATTTGGGAAGGACGCACTCCACCAGGTCCCGAGTCCCGGGAAGTCGTTCCCAGATCTGAACTCAACCATTCGAGCAGACGCGCGGGGTCCTGTCGGTGTGCATCGGTGCGGATTGTGCAGGCACACCGCGTACGGGTGTAGCCATGTGGGGAAACGTCGGCACCGAGCTACGACAGGCGCGTGAACGTGCGCAGCTGTCGCTCCAGGACATCGCGACGCGCACCAAGATCCGGGTGCCGCTGCTCGAGGCGATCGAGCGGGAGGAGTTCGAGCGTCTGCCGGCGGGGCTCCTGACGCGCGGCTATCTGCGCGCCTACGCGCGCGAGGTCGGGCTCGATCCCGAGTCGATCGTGCGGCAGTACGTCGCGGCCTTCGAGCCGGAGCGGCTGGCGCCCGAACCGCCGGCCGCGCCGCCGCGGGAGATGGAGTGGGAGCCCGACGAGGCGGCGAGGACGAGGTGGGCCATCCTGGCGCCGGCGATTCCACTCATCCTTGCGGCGATTTTCGTCCTCCGCGTGAATCAATCGCCGGATGCCGTCCCCGACGTTCCCGACCCGCCGGCCACGGCCGTGGCGACGATGGGCCAGCCGGTCGCAGAGGTCGCTGCGGTCGACCCGGTGCAGGCGGTGGCGACGCGGCCCGAACGCCTGCGGCTCGAGATCCACCCGACGGCGGTCACGTGGGTAGAGGCGACCGTCGACGGCACGCGGGTCATGTACGACCTGGTCGACGCGGGCGACCGTCGTGTGATCGAGGCGGACACGGAGATCGCACTGCGCGTGGGCGACGCCGCCGCGTTCGCGTACTCGATCGACGGGGTGCCCGGCCGCATCCTCGGCGGTCCGGGCGAGGTGCGAGACATGCGGATCACGCGCGATACCTACCAGGATTTCCTGCAAGAAGCCGAGTAAGGCCGATCCCCGCCGTCCGTCCAGCAGGCATGTATCATTGAGGCCGCCATGGAGGTCTCCATGCGGTTTCTTGCGATCGTTGCGCTCCCGCTCGCGCTCGGCACGCCCGCGCTCGCGCAGACCGGGGCCCCCACCGCGCGGACTGTGCGCGGTGGGGTGGAGACCGGCACGACTCCGACGCAGTCCGTGCGCGGGGGCGCGGAGACGACCTGGCCGAATCAGCGCGAAGCCGAGTTCGTCCTCAGGGACTTCCGCTTCGCAAGCGGCGAGACGCTCGCCGAGCTGCGGCTGCACTACGTCACGCTCGGCGCGCCGCGCCGCGACGCGGCCGGCGCGGTCGCCAACGGCGTGCTGCTGCTGCACGGCACGGGCGGCACGAGCGGGTCATGGCTGCAGGCGTCGCTCGCCGGCGAGCTCTTCGGCCCCGGCCAGCCGCTCGACGCCGCCCGGTACTTCATCATCATCCCCGACGGCATCGGCGCCGGGCGCTCGAGCAAGCCGAGCGACGGCCTGCGCGACCGGTTTCCGCGGTACCGCTACCGCGACATGGTCGAGGCGCAGTACCGGCTGGTGACCGAGGGTCTCGGCATCCGCCATCTGCACCTGGTGATGGGCACGTCGATGGGCGGGATGCACACCTGGATGTGGGGCGGCATGTACCCGACGTTCATGGACGGCCTGGTGCCGCTCGCCAGTCAGCCGACGGCGATGAGCGGGCGCAACTGGCTCGCCAGGCGCATCCGCATCGAGGCCCTCAAGAACGCGCCCGAGGCGTACATGTACACGCTGCCGCTGGCGCAGCTCATGACCGAGAGTCCCGTCCGACTACAGGAGATGGCCCCGACGCGCGAGGCGGCCGACGCCCTGTATCAGAAGATGGTGGAGGACGCGCGCCGCAACGATCGCCTGAACCAGCTCTACGTCGTCGAGGCGTCGATGGACTACGACCCCTCGCCGAATCTGAGCAAGATTCGGGCGCTGCTCCTCGCGATCAACTTCGCCGACGACGAGATCAACCCGCCGGAGCTGGGGGTCGTCGAGCCGGCCATTGCGCGCATCCCGCACGCGACGTACGTCCTCGTACCGGCGGGACCCGGGACCCACGGACACTACACGTATTTCAGGGCGGCGATCTGGAAGCCGCACCTGGCGGCGTTCATGAAGAGTCTGGAGGCGCGTGGTCCAGCCGGTAGCCGGTAGGTGGCTAGCCGGTGGCTGGTAGGTGGTAGCCGGTAGGTGGGAGGATCGATGGCGAGGCGCATGAGGGAGCTGGTCACCGCGATCTGCGCGACGGCCGCGCTGGCGCTGACGGTACTGACGGCGCATCTTCCCGCGCAGGGGCGCGGCGGGCGCGGCGGCGGCGCCGGCGAGGTCGGCGTGCCCACCGAGCAGCAGTGGTCGGGCAACGCCGAGACGCAGCGGAGGGTCGCGGCGGCCATGAAGGTCGCCGGGTCGGACCTCGCGCCGCAGGCCAAGATGTTCTGCACGGCGACCGGGCCGCTGCGCATGGCCGTGGCGCGCCAGCGGGCGGGGCTGCCGCCGATGCCGAACGTCGTCGTCGAGCCGACGCGGGTCTTCGACAACATGTGGTGGATCGGCATGACGTCGCAGAACGTCTGGGCCATCACGACGAGCGAGGGGATCATCCTGCTCGACACGATGAACAGCGCCGACGAGGCGCGCGACGTCATCGTCGCCGGCATGAAGAAGGCCGGCCTCGACCCGGCGCAGATCAAGTACATCGTCATCGGCCACGGGCATCCCGGGCAGTCGGACCACACCGGCGGCGCGCTCTACCTGCAGAAGACGTATGGAGCCAGGGTCGTGATGAGCCCGATCGATTCCAAGATCGTGCTTCCGGCGCAGCGGCCCGATCGTCCGCTGGCGGTACCCGACATCGACGCGGTGCACGGGCAGAAGCTCACGCTCGGCGACACGACCATCACGCTCGTCCACACGCCCGGGCACACGCCAGGGACGATGGGCACAATCGTGCCCGTGAAGCTGCGCGGGGCCTCCCACACGGTAATCGTGCTGGCCGCGACGCAGATGCCGACGCGCGAGTCGCTCCTCCAGTTCGAGCGCGTCTTCAAGGAGTTCGCCAAGCCGATGAAGGTCGAGGCGTCGCTCAACATGCACGCCAACGGCGTGCAGGACGACCTGATGTTCCTCGAGGCGATCCGGACCAGTCCCGGCGGCCGGCATCCGTATCTCTATGGGCCCGAGCGCTTCTCGCGCTGGATGGACATCATGATCGAGTGCGGGCGGGCGCGGCTCGCGGCGCTGGGGATCGACGCGCCCGCGCAGTCGTCATCGGCGCGGCCGGTCGTCAGCGAGGCGCAGTTCGAGGCCTGGCAAACGGAGCTCTCGAACTGGGGGCGGTGGGGGAGCGACGACGAGCTGGGCACGCTCAACCTGATCACGCCGGCGAAGCGGCGGGCGGCGCTGGCGCTGGCGAAGGAAGGCGTCACGGTGTCGCTGTCGGCGAACCTCTTCACCGAGAAGGCGTCCGACGTGCCGTGCCCCGCGGAGTGGGCGATGACGTCCGCGACGCCGACCGGCGCCACCGATCGCGTGGCGTTTCCCTGCATTCACGGCGCGGCCTCGACGCACATCGACTCGCTGGCCCACACCTTCTTCCGCGGCCGGATGTGGAACGGCTACGACACCTCCGCGCTGGTGACGACCGCCGCGGGGGCGCAGAAGAACTCGGTGCTGCCCATGAAAGGTGGCATCGTCACGCGCGGGGTGCTGTACGACATCGCGAGGCTCAAGGGGGTCCCGTACCTCGCGCCCGGCGATCGCATCTTCGTCGAGGATCTCGAGGCGTGGGAGAAGCAGGCGGGCGTGAAGGCCGGGCCGGGCGACGCGCTGGTGCTGCGGTGGGGGCGCTACGGGCGGCGGGCGAAGCTCGGTCCGGACGATGGCGCCGCGGGGCTCGACAACTCGGTCCTCCCGTGGCTGAAGCAGCGCGACATCGCGCTGATCGTCTGGGAAACGGCCGGCTATTCGCCGCAGCCGCCGGGCGATCTGCCGCGCAACGCCGTCCACAACTTCGTGCAGGCCATCCTCGGGATCCACGTGCTCGACCGCGCCGACCTGGAGGCGCTCAGCCAGGCGGCCGCCAGCCGCAAGCGGTGGGAGTTCCTGCTGACGGTCAACCCGCTGGCACTGCCGAACGCCACCGGGTCGCCCGTCAATCCGATCGCGATGTTCTGAGACACGGCACACGCGAATCTCGCCTCTAACGCGTGCCGTCGACCGCGGCCGTCGCTCCCGGGGGGCAGAGGGTCACTCTCGGCGTCGACGGTTTCGGCACGAAAAGACTGTGCAAAAGACCGCTGTTGACTTGACAGCGGTCGACTCCGTCCGCACAATCCCGTCGCGTACCAAGCACAGTCATGGCAAGCCAGATGTCTCGTGCGGCGAGCGGTGCGGCGGATTCGGGCGAGCGACGGGAGATCGCCGAGATTGCCAGGGGGGTGCTCATCACTTCCGGGTCGATAATCGGCGCGGTCTCGGTCGTGACCTTATGGGCCTCGCGCGGGGCTCAACCAGGCGACCCCTTTCTCGAGACCAGCCGGATGGTCTTCAACGCACTCCTGCCGTTGACGGGTACCTGGGTCGGCACGGTCCTCGCCTATTACTTCTCGCGCAAGAACTTCGAAGCCGCCAGCCAGAGCGTCGAGCGGCTCGTCAGCCTGACACTGGAACAGCGCCTCGGCCAGCTCTCGCTGACGAAGGAGATGATCCCGCTCAGCCGGATCACGCTCTATACGATTCCTGCCGGGAAACAGCCGACGGACGTGCCGCTCGCCGAGATCAAAGCCAAGCTCGGCGGGAGCATCACACGCGTCCCGATTGTCAACGACACAGGCGTCGTGCAATACATCGTCCATCAGAGCGGCCTCTATAAGTTCATTGCGGAACAGGCGACAGCCGGCAAGACCGTGGCCGCGCTCACGCTTCAGGACCTGGTCGACGACGCGGAGCTGAACAACTGGGTGACCAACATCGTCTACGCCGCCGAGAGCGAGTCTGTGGCCGACGCCAAGAAGAAGATGGAGCACAAGAAGGGCTGCCAGGACCTCGTGGTCACCAAGACGGGAACGAGGGACGAGCCGATGCTTGGCTGGATGACGAACGTCGATATCGGCCGCCTGTCGAAAGCGTGACGACCATTTCCGGCTGGCCCGCGCCCAATGGCGGCCGAACGATGAGGGTCAGCCGCCGCTCACCCCGCACCAGCGCCGCATCCGCCGCTCCCCACGCATAGCCGTCCGCGTCGGCGTCGTGTCGAGGCGCTCCGCGAAAACGAGTCGGAAGGGGCTGCATGACGACGAGCGAGACCATTGACGGCGCCGCGATTCTCGACGAGCTGGCGCAACGTCTGCAAGATGGACGTGACAGGCCGGCGCGCCGTGTCGTGCTGTTCGCGGGCGCCGCGCTGTCGATGGCGAGACCCTCCTATCTGCCTCCCGCCGCTCCCCTCGTCCGGGCCGTGCTGGAAACCCTGGTGCGCGGCAGATCCGTGGCGGCCACACTTGGCGCGGCCGGCGCGTCTCCGGGTGCGCTCGTCGACGCCATTGTCGCGAAGGGGCTCGTGCCCGAAGCGCTCTACCAGCACGTTCGTGAAGTCGCGGGTCTCGGCAAACTGGTCGATCTGCTGCGGATTCTGGGAGAAGGCCGGCCGAATGCCAACCATCACCTGGCGGCCTGCCTCGGGCGGGCCGGGTTTCTCCGCCTGATCCTGACCACCAACTTCGATGACCTGCTGGAACGGGCGTTCGCGCAGATTGGACAACGTGTCGACGTGCAGGTCGGACGCGAGGTCGACGTCGACCGCGTCCGCGCGACGTTCGAATCGACCTCCGACAGTGGAGCCGTCGTCATCTGGAAGATCCACGGGGACATTGGCGATGCCCTGGACCCGTCGCGGCACGAGCGCATCGTGACGACGCTCGGTCAGATCGGGCCGGCGCCGTCGCGCGAAATTGCCGCGGGTCTCGAGGCAGCGTTGAAGGGCCGTGCAGTGTTGTTCCTTGGCTACAGCGCGAACGACCACGATCTGGCCGGCAAGATCGCGGAGCTGGAGTTCGAGCGTCTGTTCTGGAACTCGTTGAGCACCGATCCGTCAGCCCACCGGAGTATTGCGCGCATCATGGAGCTGCGTGCCACCGCCGCCCGCTGGCTCGTCGGCGACATCAACGTCACGCTCGGACTGCTGGCTCGCCGGCTCGGGATGTTCGAGGATGCGGCACGAGGGGATCCCGGCGCGTTCCAGCCGATCGCCGCTGACGAATGGCAGCGGGAGATCGTCGATGCGACACGACGCAAGGTCGGCGCCTGGGATGATGACGCGGCGCGGCGCGTCGACGAGCCGCGCAAGGTGCTGATCCTGGCCACCATCCTTCGTCTGATTGGAGCACCGGCGGAGGCCGCCGCCATCGGACGCGCTGCGCTTGCTCTGGATGCCGCGATCCCTGGGGAAATCCAGTTCGAGCTCGGCCGTGCGTCGGTGACGCTGGGGCTGCCGGACGAAGCCGAGCGCCATTTCCGGGCCGCGCTCGAGGCCTTCCAGCGCGGAGGCAGGATCGGCGCGCAGACGTTTCCGCTCGTCGAGCTTGCCGGGCTGGCGAGCATGGCCGGCGATCGGGCGAGCGCCTTCGACTACGCGAGGCAGGCGCTGGAGCTCGCCCAGCGCGCCCACGTGCCGACGACCGAGGCGAACGCCTGGAAAGAGCTGGCGGATCAGTATCACGTCGCGGGTGACCTCGATCGGGCGGAGGCGTCCGCGAAGCGCGCGCGGTCACTGTACGCTCAGACCGGCTCCGTCGACGGCGAGGCGTCGTCGCTGGCGCTTCTGGGCCTCCTCGCCGAAGGACGCGGACGACTGGCCGACGCGGAGGCGAACTACCGTCAATCGCTCGAGCTCGCGCGACTTGCCGGGCAGGCCAGATCCGAGGCAACCGCGCTGAACCGGATCGGGGAGGTGCGCCGCCAGCAGGGCCAGTTCGCCGAGGCGCTCGGGTTCTACGAACAGGCCGGGGCGCTGTATCGCCGCATCAACGACCCCGACGGCGAGGGCGCGATCCTCAACAACATCGGAATCGTCTTCCGCGAGCTGAAGTTGCCGGATCGGGCCGAGGCCGTTCTGCGACGCTCCATCGAGATTCACCGGCGGATCAGGGACCTGGAGGGCGAGGCCCAGTCGTGGCTGAATCTCGGCAATGTGTCTCTGGACCGGAAGGATTGGAACGGCGCGGCGGATGCGTACACGCGGGCCTCGAACCTTTTTCAGAGCAGCGGCAATGTGCGCGGCCTCGCGATGGTTCAGACCAATCTTGGCGCCACACTTCTGTACGGCCGCCACGACGTGCCGGGCGCGATCGGGCTGTATCAGAACGCCGCCGCGCTCTATGCCCAGGCATCCGATCTGCGGTCCGAGGGCGGTATTGCGTTGACCCTCGGGTTTCTCCACGAGCAGATCCGTCACTTTCACGAGGCCGCTGGGTGGTACGAGCACGCGCGGTCGCGCTATGAGCAATTGGGCGACGAGGCGGGCGCGGCGAAGGCGCAAGCGGCATTGGCGGCACTGCCGCGCCGCTGAACGCGGATCGCACGTAGAACGCCGGGAACACGGACGTGACGTATGGAAGGAGGTATGCGGCGCCGGCGATCGCCGCGACCTGCCGCGGAGAGAAGGCAAGTAACGACGCCTCACGGGCTCGGTCGGGCACAATCCGGTCGCCGTGGCTTCGATTTCAACCAGGATATCGGGATGGTACAAGCGTGCGACCCCGAGTACAGGACGCGCTGGGCGCCGCTGACCTCGACCGCCTGCACGAACGCGTACTGGTCCTGCCATTTCCATGGATTGACGATCGTGCGGTCCATGACAACCTCCTCGCAGCGGCGAGGCGCGGCGCCTCAGCGGGTCGCGCCAACCCGCGGCCGCTCGACGCCGGCAAATCCGCTGAGTGCGAGCCACCCGGGAAAGGCGCGGACGAGCGCGCTCGGTCCCTCGACCCTGACGAGCCCCGAGCGCATCACGTCGGCGAGCCGCACGTCGCCCATCCACGCCTTCGTCAGCGCGGCGAGGTCGGCATCGACGACGAGGTCGGTCTCGAAGCCCGGATCCTTCAGGCAGACGTCCACGTCCTGGCGCTCGAGGATCAGCCAGAACGTCGCGCGGCTCCGGACCCTCTTCGGGACGGCGCGGAAATCGAACTGGACGACCACGCGCCGCTCCGGCAGGCGGTCGGTGTTCACGCGCCGGTGGATGTCCCACATCAGGAGGCCCGGGTCGAGGTCGTCGGCGCTGACCTCGCTCCGGGCCCAGCGCTGGCCCCACTCGCCGAGCCGCTCGATCACCGGGCGGAGCTCCTCCCCGGCGGGGTGTCAGGAAGTACTCGCGCCCGCGCCCCTTCGTCCGCGCCGCGCTCCGGACGATGCCGGCGTCCTCGAGCTGCGCGAGCCGCTGGGCGAGCAGCGTCCGTGACATGAGCGGCACGCCGCGTTCACGTCATTCGAGTATCGACTTCACGAGGTCGGGCCGACCGTCCTCGCCGGCGTCATCGTGTATCCCGCGGCGCGGGCCGCCGAGGTCCTCGCGGCCTACCGCGACTACATCGCGGGCGCGCCCGACGAGCTGATGACGATCGTCGTGCTCAGGAAGGCACCGCCGGCGCCATTCCTCCCCGAGTCGGTTCACGGACAACCGGTGGTCATCATCGGTGTGTGCTGTGCCGGCGCGGTGGAGGAGCGCGAGCGGGCGGTCGCGCCGCTGCGGCGATTGGGCGAGCCGCTCGCGGATGTCATCCAGCCGACGCCGTACATATCGCACCAGGCCCTGCTCGACCCCAGCGTGCCCCATGGGCTGGGCTACTACTGGAAGTCGGAGTATCTGCGGCCGCTGAGCGACGACGCCATCGAGACGCTCGACGTTTACGCGTGGCGCGCCCCGACGCCGGAGTGCGACGCGGCCATCTTCCACATGGGCGGCGCGGTCGGCCGGGAGGACCCGGACGGGTCGGCCTTCGAGGACCGGCGCGCGACCCACGCGATGACGATCGACGGGGTCTGGTCCGATCCCGCCGCGTCGGAGGGGTGCATCGCGTGGGCCCGCGGCTTCTGGGAGGCCGTACGCCCGCACTCCACGGGCCGGGTCTACATGAACTTTCTGGGCGAGGAGGCGCGGACCGCGTGCGCGCGGCCTACGGCCCGGCGAAGTACGAGCGGCTGCGCGCCCTCAAGCGGACGTACGACCCGGCGAACGTCTTTCGCATGAACCAGAACATCGCGCCCTAGCTGGAGGGCGGCGCCGCCCGAGACGGGCGTCGCCTAGAGCCGCTGGGCACCATCGATCCTGCTCAGTTCGCGGTCGAAGGTGCCCAGCGGAAGATGTCCGGCCTTTCGGGCGACCTCCACCATGAGGCAATCGGAGAATCCAGCCTTGGGGTGCTCCCGAAACCTCGCGACAGCGGCGCCGACGACGTCGGCGTCCTGTACCGTCAGGTGTTCGTGGCTCAAGAGCATCTCGACAGCGGTTGCGACGGCGTCGGGGGTCCGTGCGTACACGGAGGCGAGCACCCATGTTGCCTCGGCGACGGCCAGATGCGGCACCCATGCCCCATGGGCCACGAAGGCCTCGGCGGCGGCGACCTGCTTGACGTCATCTCGCGTCATGAGGCGAACGAGCACGTTGGTGTCAACGGCCCGCATGACGCTTCCTGACGTGCCGCCGGATGCCGTCCTTCATGGACTCGATCGATCGCGGCTTCGGTGTCTTCGAGAAAAGCGTCCGATGGATGTCGGTCGACGAATAACGTCCAGCCTTTCGGACGATGACCCGATCACCGTCTTCGTCCCACTCGAGCACGGAGCCGGGACCAACGCCCAGGCGTTGACGCACCTTGGCAGGGACCGATACCTGGCCCTGCGCCGTGACCTTCGAATGGGCGAGCGCCACGTGCTCAGATTACCACGGTAATGAAGATGTGAGGGCGCCGGCATCAGCGCACAGGCGCTGCTGCCCGCTGCGTCGTCCCCGCGTCGGCATCGATCTCGCTCTCCCAGCCGGCGAGGAGCGCCCGCAGCTGCCGGGCGATGTCCTGACGCCGGGCCGCCAGATCGTGGCGCTCGCCGAGATCGGTGCGCAGGTCGAAGACGAACGTGTGGTTCCCGTCGATCATGAGCTTCCAGTCGCCGCGGCGCACGGCCTTCTGGAACCAGCCGCCGGCGCTCGTGCGCCAGAAGAGCGTGCGCTCGACCTCGGGGATCCGGCCCTCGAGGATCGGGAACAGGTTCATGCCATCGAGACGAGCGTCGGCTGGCACCAGGGTGCCCGTCGCCGCGAGAATCGAGGCCGTGAGGTCCATCGTGATGCCGACCTGATCGGACACCCGGCCCGCCGGAATGCGCCCCGGCCAGCGGATGAGCGCCGGTACGCGGATCCCGCCCTCCCACACCGTCCACTTCCGGTTGAAGAGCGGTGCACTGTTCGACAGCCACTCGCCCCCGTTGTCGTTGGTGAAGATGACGATGGTGTTGCCGGCGAGACCCAGCCTGTCGAGCGTGCGCAGCAGGTCGCCGACGCCGCGGTCCACGCGCTCGACCATCGCCACGTACTCCGCCCGCGTGCTGGTCGCCGTATCGTGCGGCATGAGATGTCGCGCGTTGCCCGGCGCCACGGACGGATGGTCGGGCGCCTGGTACGGCCAGTGCGGCGCGGTGTACGCCACGTCGATGAAGAACGGCCGGCCGGCGTTCCGCTCGATGAACGTCACGGCTCGTGCGGTGATCAGATCGGTCGTGTAGCCGGTCGCCTCGACGGCGCGGTCGTTTTCCCAGAGGTCGGGCCTGCCATTGCCGGCCCGGTGCGTGTAGTAGTCGTGGTACCCGCTCTTCAGGCCGAAGAAGTAGTCGAAGCCGTGGGCGGCGGGGCTGTATTCCGGCCGGTACCCGAGGTGCCATTTCCCCACGAGTGCCGTGGCGTAGTTGTTGTGCTTCAGCAGCTGCGGGAGCGAACGACCGGTGGCCGGCAGGCCGCGCTCGGATCCGGGGGCGCCGTCGTTCGGCAGCGCCGCTTCGAGGCCGTACCGCTGCTGATAGCGTCCGGAGATGAGCCCCGCCCGGGTGGGCGTGCAGAGGACGCCGTTCGCGTAGAAGTCCGTCAGCCTGATGCCGTCGCGCGCCAGGCTGTCGATGTTGGGGGTGTTGACGTCCGGGGCGCCGTAGCTGCCGATATCGGCCCAGCCCATGTCGTCGGTCATGATGAGGACCACGTTGGGCCTGGCCGGGTCGGCCGCCTGCGCGTGCGCCAGCGGCGGAAGACCGATCGTCAGCAGCGCGAGAATGCCGACAGGCCAAAGCATGTCAATCCTCCGATGCGCCCAGGCAGCGCCGCGTCGGCCGAGGCAGCGCCGCAGGGGCATGCGCATGTGCCGCGAGAGTCAACGGGCGGATGTGAGCACCGCAGCAGGGACGTCCATCGAACGCCACGCATCACCAGCGGGCGGCGACCGCGACGGCGCCGTCTGGTGCATGCGATCGTCACGGCCCGGCGCCGCGGCTATCCTGCGCGGCGCTTGGCCAACAGCTCGCGGACAGCCGGGACCAGTTCGACCGGGACTTCCATCACCGTGTGCGTCGTGGACTCGTACGCAGCCTCGTCCTCGGCTACGGCTTCCTCGTCAGACTGCTGCTCGTAGTGGGCAAGCACACGCCTCACCCGTGCCTCGTCCCAACCGGCCGGGTATTTTGCTTGCTTCATGATTTCTTCCGTCGGCGCCGCAGCGCCTTCAGGGCCTTCGGCCCGAGCTCATACGCCGTGATCACGAACACTGAAGCTGGCGCAGGATCCGGAACGTAAACGACCTTCAGATACCGACCAGCCTCCGTCTGCCCAAGAGCGACCCGCGAGCCTTCGGAGCCCGGCCGGTCTTCGATGGGTCGGCTCAGAACATCCTCGACCTCCCCTTCGGTCACGTTGTGGCCGTAGATGTGCGGCTCGCCAGTCGAGGGGTCGATGAAGAACCGTAGCTCCACGAGTGATTGTAGCGCCCAGGTCCCCGTCAGCCGCGCTCGGCGTCGCGGCGTTACACCCCACGGCAATTAGACCTCGCAGCAAAGAAGGCCTCGCGTCCCGTGACGGCTAGCGGTCGCGATGAGCCGCGGCGCTCACGTTCGCGACGGCGCCGACGGCTCCATCGCGGGGTTAGGCCGCTCCGCCGTCGGTTCTTGGATTGGAACGCGGGGCGACCGAGGACCTGTTGACGCTTCGAGCCTCATCATCACGTAGGCGAAGCCGATCCTTGAAAGGATTCAGGTACGGGAGAGTCACAACGAGGCTTCCATCGCGCCGTTCAATGCCCACGGGTAGGTCTGCCAAGTCCGCGGATCTTGATGCTTCAAGCACCCGTGTTCCTGCCCCAAAGTCAATCGTCACTTGTGCATTCCGTATGACCTCTGAGCCCTCATTGGTTATTTCGAGTTCGAGCGCGCCGAGAGACGACACCGGCGATCCGTCAAGAGTGACTCCTATTCGCTCGCGAACGTCCGGCCGGATCAGAACTAAGGACGTCCGGTAAAGATCTCTAATCAGGACTCGTCCAGGGCGACGTCGGCGTAGAAATGACGCCAGAAGTGCACTGAGGGACACTAAGCCAAACACCCATCCGGCCCCTGCCTCGCTGAAGATCCAACGGAGTAGTTCAGCCGCGTCCATCTAGTTCATCAGTTCGTCGTTCTTTACCATCGCTGCGGCGGCTACTGTTGATTGGACCGCCTGGTCCACGCGGCCAACGCAACAGGTCGTCATCGCGCGCCGATCGCGCCGAAGCCGTTGACGCGCGGATGGTAGCACGCTGTCCCCGACGCGAGATCCCTCGGTATGAACGCGAAGGCGTGCACCGTCAGTGCCCGCATTGGCCATGACATCCGGCGGCCAACGACCATCGCCGCACGCACGCCTGGGCGCCAACAAGTCCAGACAGGAGGGAGTGTTGGCGTCGGGACCTTGCCCGCGACCGACAGCGTTGGCCGCGCAGGCAGGCGGCTGACGCCGGGACGCCCACGCCCGATGCTCGCGGCTAACAGCTACGCAGACCCCCGGCCAGCGTCGGGCCGAGCACCCGCGCCGGCTCGGCCACTGGTTGTCTCAGCGCCACCGGCACCGGAGAACGAACGCCGAACGCAGAACCTAGAACCCCGAACCGAACGTGAACACGAACCGAGAAGCCCGGAACCGAGAAGCGTGAACCGTCGTCAGCGTGTCGCCGTCGGCGGCGCGGCCAGCCGCACCGGCTGCACCATGGCGCCGTTCCCCGCGGTATCCCACACGGCAAAGCGGACCCATTTCTTGCCGGTCGCGTCGAACGGGATCTCGAAGCGCCGGCGCCCGTGCGCGCCGAGGTCGGTCGCCGACACGATCTGCCGATCGGTCCTCGCGCCGTCGCCCCAGACGACCTCGACGAACTCGAGCGGGAAGGTCCATTCCACGTCGGCGACGATCGTCCGCTTCGCGCCGGTGCCCTGCACGGTCCAGCTCGGGATGAGCACCTCGCCGGAGGTCCAGAAGTAGTCGCCGCGCTTCATGGCGTCGATGATCGGGTTCCAGTTGCCGTCGGTCGGCAGCGCGTCGAGCTTCACGTAGTTCACCGGGCTGTTGGCGTAGAAGTCGTCGCCGGGGCCCTGCTCGTACGTCTCGGTGATGGCCTGGATGTACTTGAGGCGGGCCGTGGTGTCGGCGATCCAGTTGTTCATCTCGTCCCAGAGCGTCTGGCAGCGGATCTCGCAGAGCCGCTCTTCGGATCCGTCGAGCCCCATGCCCCAGCGGACGCCGATGCCGCGGTAGTGCTCGTCGAGGAAGTAGTCGCGGCTGCGGATCGCATCGGGGTAGCCGGTCGATCCCTTCGAGCGCGGGTGCGGCATGTAGACGAGCAGGTTCTCGCGCCGGGCCATCTCCATCATGTCGGCCGGGCCGCCGACCCGGTAGACCGTGCCGTAGGTCGGATGATCCTCGACGAACGGCTGGCCCTCCTTGCGCTCGGGCAGCCAGAACAGCGGACGTGAGATCAGGATGTCGTTGTGGCCGCCCAACCCGCCGGCCGCGCCTTCCTCGTTCGGCAGGATGAGGAAGTTCCGATCCGAGTGCCGGCGCGCGGCCTCGTAGTAGTCGGCCAGCGTCTTCAGCCGGTCCTCGCGCGGCTGGCCGAAGCCGAGGCCGCTGCCGTCGATCGGCGCGAAGATGTTGACGCCCGCCGCCCGGACGACGTCGAAGTCGTGCAGGCGCATGTCGAGGCCGCCGAGCCGCCGGAGCCGCCCGACCATGGCGGTGTGGAAGTGGGTCGCCATCACCTGGTAGCCGGAAAGCGGCTTGAAGCGATCCTCGCGCGTGAAGGCGAGTGCACCGCGGGCGGCGGCCTCGGCCGGCGCGGCGCTCACGTACAGGTACAGCGGCATCCGCTGCCAGGTGCCCGGACGCGCGCTGCGCAGCGCGAAGTTCTGCCGCGTGTCCTCCTCGCCGCGCCCCATCTCCTCGGGATGCGACTCGGCGTCGGGCTGCCGCACGCCAATTGCGTAGGTCGATGCCCCGTCCTTCCGGTAGTAGACGTACCCCTGGTTGAACGAGACCTCGCGCGCCCAGAAGAAGTTGTGCGGCGGCGGGAACGCCGCGATCGATCCGCCGGCGGTCTCGGCCACCACGAGGCGGTTGTGGGCGCGCAGCGGGACGCTGGTCGTGTTGGGCGCGCCGCCGAGCCGGTGCTGCTGCCAGTTGCCGGCCACGTCGCGCCACGCGACGCGCGACGCCTGATCGACGCGCAGCCCCTTCAGGCCGGCCTCGTACTTATAGGCGACGGAGTCGCGCTCGGTCTTCGCGACGACCTCCTGCTCGATGAGATTGGATCCCTTGTACACGGTGTACTGCAGCCGGCCGTTGAACACGCCGAGCTGCACGCCGTCGAAGCCGATCTCGAGCCGCGCGCCGTTCGTCCTGACGGTGCACCCCCGCACCGCGTAGCGCGCCTCGGCGCGGTCGATCTCCGCGGCGGTGCGCGGCAGGCCGGGCTGGCTGCCGATCCCCTTGATCGGCGGAATGGCGCCGGTGCGCGTGTTCTCGATCGGCTCGAGGTTGAGCGGCGCGTCCCAGAACGCGTCCCACTTGATCTCGTCGAGGAGCGCGGGCGTCAGCTCGGTCTTGAGCTGCCGCAGCGGCTGGAGCTGCTGCTCGGTGACGCGCCGCAGCCCGGCGGCCACGCGGTACTCCGGCGCGAGGCCGGCGGCGACCACCTGCCAGCCGCGCCCCTGCGGCCTGACGGCGATCTCCTGGATCGTCGGCCCACCGCCCACCACCGCGAGGCGCAGCCGCACCTGCTGCCCCGCGTCGCCCTCCCACGTCGCCTCGAGCACGTCGCCGGCGACGGACGCGGCGAGGCCGGGCGTCTGGCGGTACTCGCCGAGACTGCAGGTCAGCGGGTCGGCGGCGGCTGGTGACGCAACGACAAGGAGCGCGGTCAGACAAACGGCGATACGCATGAGGCCTCCGGGTCTGGATCGATACAAGTCACAAGTCACAAGTCAGAAGTCACAAAGCCCAAAGCCCAACGTAATTATCCCTTTACTGTATAAATAGCTTGGGGCATACTTTCCCCATGCCGCCAGTCAACCGAAACAAGCCAATTCGGGCCGCGTCGTCGGACTCGGAATACACCCTCATGGACTTCATGCGGGAGTTCCCCGACGACGCGACCTGCCTTGAACACCTGTGGCGCACCCGCTTTTCCAAAGACGGCACGCACGCTCGCTGTCCGAAGTGCCGGAAGCGCCGCGAGTTCAAGCGGTACGAAACGTCGCAGCAACGGCAATCGTGGACCTGCACCGGCTGCGGGCACCATCTGCATGTGCTGGCCGGGACGATTTTTGAGAAGTCGTCCACGTCGCTGCACCTGTGGTTCTACGCCATGTATCTGATGACGAGCACACGATGCGGCATCTCTGCGAAGCAGCTTGAGCGCGAATTGGGCGTCACCTACAAAACGGCGTGGCGCATGGCGGACTTGATTCGGGACAAGCTGATGACGCAGGACACTGAGCCGCTTGACAGCGGGAATCCAGTCGAAATCGACGAAACGTACGTCGGCGGTCGTCGTCGTGGTACGCGCCGTGGTCGTCCTGGTCCCGAATCTCACAAGGTGCCTGTGCTGGGTATCGTCCAGCGCGCAGGACAGGTGCGCGCGATGACGGTTCCAAATGTGCAGCGCGCGACGGTGTTCCCGAACATCACGAAGCACGTTCTGCCGAAGTCCACGGTCTACACCGACGAACTGTCGGTGTATACCGCGCTCGGGGACGAAGGATACAAACATCGTCGGATCAACCATTCCGAAGGCGTCTACGTGAGCGGGGATGTCCACACGAACACCATCGAAGGGTTCTGGGCACTCACAAAGCGCGGCATCTCTGGTGTCTATCATTCGGTCTCGGCGAAGCACCTTCAGGGCTACCTGAACGAGTACGCGTGGCGCTATAACGAGCGGCACAATCCGCGCGCGAAGTTCTCAACGCTTCTTCGCAGCGCGGCGCGTTGATTTTTGAGGCGTGGCGACTTTCTTCAAATTTCCGAAGAAATCGCCGCGCTTTGGAACGGGTATTCTCGTCCCCTTCGGCGTCCTCTGCTCACGTTCCTGTGTCATATGAGCCTTCCGAAATACCGCCGCGTGAAGCGCTGCATCTTCTGCGAACACAAAGCAGACAGCGTTGAGCACGGCTGGTCTGCATGGGCCATCAGGCAGTTCTCTGGTCCGTCCGACAGAATAGCAGGGCAAGTCGATGGCGAACCGCATTTCGACCGCCACCAGAAGGCGATCAAGATTCGTTGCCTATGCAGAACACGCTGCAACCAAGGCTGGATGAAACAATTAGAAGAGGCCGTGATTCCACTGGTCGGCAAGATGGGAAGCGGCAAGCCCACAACACTAGACGTACTCCAGCAATGGACTGTTGCGCGCTGGGCTGTCGCTAAGGCGATGGTGTGGGAGCACATCAGTAAAACTAAACCCATCTTTTACACCGACGCAGAACGATTCGGGCTACGAGACGGCACGATTCCTTCGGGTGCGACGGTATGGCTTGCGGCGCACGTCGGCCGAGAGACATTCTTTGCTATGGCCACCGATGCTGAGAATGTCCCTGGATTCGTCCCTGAACTGAAGGCGTACTTTACGACCTTTGCCTACGAGAGGCTCGTCGTTCAAATCATGTCCGTCCGGTCCAATGAGCAGATAGACGCTTACTCCGTCATCGACTGCAATCAACGGGTGTGGTCGGACGCCATCATTCGAATCTGGCCCGCCGTTGATGCGGCCATCTGGCCGCCGTCGCTGGCGATAGAGGACGCGATGCTTGAACGATTTCATAAGCGGTGCTCAATCGGAGAGAAAGACCAAGCGCGCACAATTACAGACTGGTGACAGGGCCATCTCTACAGACATGGGATACTTGCGAAGCCCAAAGCCCAAAGCCCAAAGCCTCAGAGTCCTGTTCATGCATTCTGACTTGTGACTTGTGACTTGTGACTTGTGACTTGCCAAGGGTCAGGGCTGGCGCGCGTAGCGGTAGCCGCCCGAAATATGGATCTCCGTCACGTGCGTCGCCACGCCCCTGTCGTCGATCTCGAATTTGTAGCCCAGTCCGCTGACGAACAGCGTCTCCGACTGCGCGACCAGCGGCTCGGCGCCGGCATGCAGCCGGCCGTCGCGAACCGAGAACTGCACGCTCCGCGGCTCACCTTGATAGATCCCGCTGAAGGTACCGACGTAGCGCGCCAGCACCTCGGGCGCGACCTGGACGGCCGTGGCGGTCGAGTCCGAGCGGGTGCCCCAGTGGTCGCTCGTGCGCTCGCACACCAGCTCGAGCATCTCCGTGTCGGCCGCAAGAGTCTTGTGCACCGTGAAGCTCCACGGCTTCGCGTACGCGCCCGGATCGACGACGGTGACTTCGATCTCCAGGTGGCCGAAGTCCGTGCGGCGGTAGCGCTCCACCATCCGCAGCGCCTCGGTGTGCGAGAGCCCTCGCCGGCTCACCCACGTCTTGTCGTTGAAGCCGGTGCTTTCCACGACCAGCGTGTCGCCCTCCCACCGCCCGACGGAGTACCCCTGCCAGCTTGGCGCCGGCTCGGCCTCCAGCTGGCGGCCGTCCGTGTGAATGAGGCGATAGGTCAGGTCGTCGCTCAGAATGGCGATCGCCGCAGGCGTCTGGACAATCCGCTTCCAGCGTCCGAACTTCTCGGCCTCGGGTCCGCTCGGCAGGCATCGATACGCCGGACGCAACTTGAAGAACTGCTCCTGCTGCTCCTGGGCGATGTCTCTGACCCACGGCTTCATGTCGGCGGGGTCCGGGCGCGGCGCGGGATCCTCGCCGTCCCAGATCCCCGAGAAATCCGGTTTGCCGTCGGGCGTGCGCGGCGCCGGCCCCGCGAGGTTCGGCTTGCCATCGGCCGTCCGCGGGATCCCGGGCCAGGGGCGATCCAGCCATTGAGCCGTCGCCGGCGTCGCGCCGGCGACGAGAACGAACGCCGCGAGAACCAGCTTCATACGCCTCTCCGATGTGGTCCGACCTGGTCCGGCTGGAGCCGCCACGTACGAATGCGGGACGCCCACATGCTCAACGCTGCCGCTCGTATCGATACGGGCCCGAAATGTGCACTTCCACGAGGGCCGTTGCGGTGCCCGTGTCGTCGACGATGAATTCATACCCGAGTCCGAGCCCTTCGAAGAGCGTCTGCGACTGCGGCACCAGCGGCCGCATCTCGCCGCCGTCGACCGAGGCCGACCCGATGACCCTGGCGACGAGCTGCCCGCCCGAGAGCGACACTTCGACAGTCCGCGGGCGCGCCGGCGTGTAGAACCCTCTGTAGACGCCGACATACTTTGCCAGGACGTCGGGCGGAACGGTCACCGACCGGCCCGCGGCATCCGTGAGGCTGCCGGCCCAGTGGTCGCTGCTGCGTTCGCAGATGTTCTCGAGCATCTCGGTGTCGGGCGCCAGCGTCATGTTCGCCGTGAAGCCCCACGGCTTCACGTACGCATCGGGATCCGTGTAGGTGACCTCGATCTGCAGGTGGCCGAAGGCCGTCCGCCGGTAGCGCTCCGTCATGCGCAGGGCTTCCGTGTGTCCCTGCCCGTAGCGGCTCAGCCACGTCTTGTCGCTGAAGCCGTTGCTCTCCACGACGAGCGTCTCGCCCTCCCAGCGGCCCACCGAGTAGCCCATCCAGCTCGGCGCCGGCTCGGCTTCGAGCGCGCGGCCGTCCATATGGATCACGCGATACGTCTGCTCCTCGTTGAGGATGACGATCGCCGCCGGCGTCTGGAGGATGCGCTTCCATCCGCCGAATTCGTCGGCCTCGGGTCCGCTCGGCCGGCACTGAAACGAGGGCCGCCCCCGGTGGTACTCCTGCTGGCGCTGCCGGACCAGGTCTCTGATCCACGGCTTCTCGTTGGCCGGGTCGAGGCGGGCCTCGGGATTCGGCCCGTTCCAGATGCCCGTCAAATCAGGCTTGCCGTCGGGCGTGCGCGGCGCCGGCGCCGCGACGTTCGGCTTGCCGTCGGCCGTCCGCGGGATCCCGGCCCACGGGCGATCCAGCCACTGGGCCATCGCCGGCGTCGCGCCGGCGACGAGAGCGAACGCCGCGAGAACCAGCTTCATACGCCTCTGCGATGTGGTCCGACTTGGTCCGGCTACAGCGCCAAAGCCGGACGCTACGTGTGGATGCCGGACGCCACATATTCACCGCTGCCGAGACAGCCGCCAGGCCCCTGATATGTGAATCTCCTCGACGTCGGTCGCCACGCCCGCGTCGTCGACGATGAACCGATAGCCGAGTCCCAGCCCGTCAAACAGCGTCTGGGATTGCGGCACCAGCGGCCGCGACTCGTCGCCGGCGATCGTCCCGCCGACGAGGACCTTGGCGATCAACTGGCCGCCAGAGAGCGAGACGTCGACGACGCGCTTGGTGTTCAGCCAGAATCCGCTGTAGATGCCGGCATACCGCGCCAGCACGTCGGGCGCCACGGTGACTGCCGATTTGTCGGCATCGGAGACGTTGCCGACCCAGTGCTCGCTGCTGCGTTCGCAAACGGCCTCGAGCATCTCCGTGTCGGCGGCCAGCGTCAGGTTGGCCGTGACGCCCCACGGCTTCACGTACGCGGCCGGATCGGTGAACGTGACCTCGATCTGCAGGTGGCCGAAGTCGGTGCGCCGGTAGCGCTCCGTCACGCGCAGCGCTTCGGTGTGCGCCCGTCCGTCGGCGCTCAGCCACGTCTTGTCGTTGTAGCCGTTGCTCTCCACGACGAGCGTGTCACCCTCCCAGCGGCCCACGGAGTACCCCATCCAGCTCGGCGCGGGGTCGGCCTCCAGCGCGCGGCCGTCCAGGTGGATCACGCGGTGAGTAAGGTTGTCGTTCAGGATCGCCATGACGGCCGGTGTCTGGAGGATGCGCTTCCACCCGGCCGACCGGTCGGCCTCGGGTCCGCTCGGCCGGCACAGGAAGGACGGGCGCGCCCTGAAGTAGTCGCGGTGATGCCGCTGGACCAGGTCGTTGACCCACGGGTGTGCGTTGGCGGCATCGTAGGGGGGGCGGGGAACGGGTCCGTTCCACACCCCCGACAAATCAGGCTTGCCGTCGGGCGTGCGCGGCGCCGGCGCGGCGAGGTTCGGCTTGCCGTCGGCGGTTCGCGGGATGCCGGGCCAGGAGCGATCCAGCCACTGGGCCGACGCGGCCGCTGCGCCGGACACGAGGATGAGCGCCGTGAGCAACAGCCTCATAGCCCTCCGCCGCAAGTCACAAGTCACAAGTCACAAGTCACAAGTCACAAGTCACAAAGCATGAATCCCGAGTCAGCGTTGCCGTGCGAAGCGGTAGGGCCCCGTGATGTTGATCTGCACGAGCGCCGTGGCGGCGCCCGTGGCGTCGACCTCGAACTCGTAGTAGAGTCCTGCGCCTTCGAACAGCGTCTGCGACTGCGGCACGAGCGGCCGGATCTCGCCGCCGTCGACCAGGGCTCCGCCGATCACCTTGGCGACGAGCTGCCCGCCCGAGAGCGTCACTTCGACGGTGCGCGCTCTCGCCAGGTACATCCCGCTGTAGACGCCGACGTACCGCGCCAGCACCTCCGGGGGCACGGTGATCGCCCGGCCCGCGGCTTCCGTGCGGGTGCCGGTCCAGTGATCGCTGGTGCGCTCGCAGATGGACTCGAGCATGTTCGTGTCGGCCGCCAGCGTCATGTGCGCCGTGAATCCCCACGGCTTCGCATAGGCCGCCGGATCGGTGTAGGCGACCTCGACCTGCAGGTGGCCGAAATCCGTGCGCCGATAGCGCTCCGTCACCCGCAGCGCTTCGGTGTGGGCCTGTCCGTAGCGGCTCAGCCAGGTCTTCTCGTTGTAGCCGTTGCTCTCCACGACGAGCGTGTCGCCCTCCCAGCGGCCCACCGAGTAGCCCATCCAGCTCGGCGCGGGTTCGGCTTCGCGCGCGCGCCCGTCCATGTGGATCATGCGGTGGGTCTGGTCATCGTTGAGGATCGCGATGGCAGCCGGGGTCTGCACGATCCGCTTCCACCCGCCAAACCGGTCCGACTCGGGCCCGCTCGGCAGACACTGGTACGACGGACGGCCCTTGTGGTAGTCGCGCTGCCGCTCGAGGACGAGCGCGCGGACCCACGGCAGCTCGATCGCGGGGTCGGGAATCGACTCGGGATTCGGCCCGTTCCACAGGCCGGTGAGATCCGGCTTGCCGTCGGGCCCACGCGGGGCCGGCGCGGCCAGGTTCGGCTTGCCGTCGGCGGTGCGCGGGATGCCGGGCCAGGGACGGTCCAGCCACTGGGCCGTCGCGGGCGTCGCGGCGACGAGGAGGGCGAGCGCGGCGAGCACGGGCGTCATACGGCTACTTCCGGCGCGCGTAGCGGTACGGACCGGAGATGTGGATCACGATGAGGGCCGTGGCCGGGCCCGTCTCGCCGACCTCGAACTGGTAGCCGAGCCCGAGGCCCTCGAACACCGTTTGCGAGACCGGCACCAGCGGCCGCGGCGTGCCGTCCTCGAGGCCGGCCGCGCCGAGGCCCCCCTCGATCGGCGGGCCGACGATCGTCGCGACCAGCTCGTCGCCGGAGAGCGACACTTGGTAGGTCCGTTCGCGCCCCCCGTAGATGCCCGTGTAGACGCCGACGTACCGGGCGAGCGCGTCGCGCGGCACGGTCACCTTCGCGCTGGCATCCGGCATGTTGGCCCAGTGCTCGCTGCTGCGCTCGCAGACCGCCTCGAGCATCTCCGTATCGGCCGCGAGCCGCATGGTCGCCTCGAAGCCCCAGGGCCTCGTGTACGCGCCCGGGTCGGTATACGTGACCTCCACCTGCAGATGGCCGAAGTCGGTGCGCCGGTAGCGTTCGGTGACGCGCAGCGCGTCGGAATGCGAGACCCCGTAGCGGCTCGTCCACACCTTCTCGTTGTAGCCGTTGCTCTCCACGACGAGCGTGTCGCCTTCCCAGCGGCCGACCGCGTATCCCGTCCAGCTCGGCGCCGGCTCGGCTTCGAGCTGCCGGCCGTCCATGTGGATCACGCGATAGGTGAGGTCGTCGTTCAGAATCGCGATGACGGTCGGCGTCTGGAGGATGCGCTTCCAGCCGCCATACTTCTCGGCCTCGGGTCCGCTCGGCCGGCACTGGTAGTACGGGCGCGCGCGGTGGTACTCCTGCTGATGCTTGCGGGCGAGGTCGAGGACCCACGGCTGCAGGTCGCCCGGCTCGGGACGGCCGAGGATCTGTCCGGCGTTCCAGACCCCCGTCAAATCCGGCTTGCCGTCGGGCCCGCGCGGGGCCGGCGCGGCCAGGTTCGGCTTCCCGTCAGCGGTGCGCGGAATGCCGGGCCAGGGACGGTCCAGCCATTGAGCCGCCGCGGGCGCCGTGCCCGCGACGAGTACGAGTGCCGCGAGAAACAGCCTCATGCCTGTCCTCCAACGTCCGGCGGGATGGTAACACGGCGCCCTGTGAATTGAGCCGTTCACTCTTCTCGGTTCTCGGTGCTTGGTTCGTGTTCAGGTTCGGTTCGGGGTTCGGGGTTCGGAGTTCGGCGTTACGGGTTCGTCGTTTCGCCTTGGTTTCTCGCGCCAGATCGATTCGCCCACGTGCCCTCGTGAAATCGACGTGATTCGACCTCACCCTCGGACCGTGGGGTTCAGCGCGTCGTCGGGCTTTGCATCAGCGGAGTTCGCCGAGCGTTCCAACAGATCGAGAACGCCCTCCTGTCGCAGGAGCGTCATGCCCAGACGCTGCGTGGACACACCTTCGCGAAGGCGATAGTCGAATCGCGGCTGATCGGCCGCGACATCTGCCGCGAAATGGAACAGGGCGATTCTCGGATCGCCGGCGATAGCCGGAGCAATCTCTCCCACGTGCGATGCCACGAACACGAGCGTCGCGGGATGGGCCGCGAGCCGCGTCATCACCGAGGGCGTGGCCTCGGCGGCGTCATGGACGTTCGTGCCGCGAAACGGCTCATCGACGACGGCGACAGCCGATCCATGTTCGGCAAGCGCCGTTGCCAGCGCCCTGATCCGGCGGACCTCGGCGAGGTAGAAGCTCTCTCCGGCATTCAAATCGTCGGCGATCTGGATGCTCGAGAACAGCATGCCGACCGGAGCGAACTCCATCGACCGGGCCGGAACACCGCACCCGATGTGCGCGAGCAACACCGCGACCGCGATAGCCCTCAGGAACGTCGACTTGCCGGCCATGTTCGGCCCCGTGAGGAAGCAGACCCGGACACGGTCGTCCAGCTCCCACTCGCGCTACCCGATCGCAGGTTCGAGGCTGGCGCTACCGTCGCATGTAGATCCGCAGCAGGTCGCCGATCAGGGCGAACAGATAGCCGACAGACAAGCCGTACATCAGCCCGGCTTCGAGACGGACCGCCGCGGAGGGTCTCGAGGCTCCAGAGCGCTCGCCCTGCTGTCGCCGTCCGGCGAAGGCGGCGCGGCAGCGCTGGCGCACGCGCGTACTGCGCGCGGGATCGGGCTCCAGGACGGGCACACGCCGGAGCGTCTCCAGGGCGAGGTCGTCGGACTCGGACGTCACGTCTCTAGGCCTCCTTCAGCAGCGCGAGCGGCGGCGGCGCGCGTTACACCTCGTGGCAGCCAAGGAGGCGACCATGCTGGAGATGCTGACACAAGCCAGTCTCGAGGCGTTGCTCAGTCTCGTCGTCGGTGTCCTGCCCCTGGGGGCGGGAATCGCCTATGCCGTTCGCCCGACGGAGGAGCGGGGCGGTCGGCCTCAGGCGGCATTCGTGAGCACGGACAGGGCGGCGCTGCCTACTGCCTACTGCCTACTGCCTACTACTTTGCGACCGGATCCGGCCGCAGCTGGAACTTGAACGCCTTCGGCCGCGTCCCCTTGCCGCCTTCGAGATGCCACGGCGTCCGATTGGCGGAGGTGGTCCAGAGGCCGCGCCCCTTCCAGCCGCCGCGCGGGTCGTCGATGCGGCCGTCGAGCTGCTTCACGAAGAAGCCCATCGGATACGGCACGCGCAGCACGACCCACGTGCCGTCGCGCAGGATCAGCAGCGCGTCGGAGAGATTGCCCGTCGCAATCGGCACGTTCCGGCCCGTGCCGAGCGTGTCGTACTTGTCCACCCAGTTGTAGTAGTTCGAGTCGGCCGCGGCCGACTCGAGGTTGCTGCCCTTGAAGTTCGGGCCGGGCACCGGATAGAACGCCCACCCCTCGGGGCAGTGCTTGCCGGTCGCTTTCGGCCCGTTGAGCGGCCCCGTGCACTTGCGGCGGTCGAAGCTCGCGTAGTGGCCGCTGGCGAGCACGGTCCAGAAGACGCCGTTCGCGTCGACGTCCATGCCGCGCGGGTTGTAGACGTGCCCGGGCACCTGGCCGTAGGGCACCTCGTAGATCTCGGCGAGCGTCGTGTACGGCGGGTTCGACCCGGGCACCACGCGCACGGCCGCGCCGGGGAACGCGTTCTGGTTGCCCCAGATCGCGCCGTCCACCGGGCTCACGGCGATCCCGTAGAAGCTGATGCCGATCCGTGTGTCCTTGGCCGGATCGACCGGCTGGCCGGGCTCGACCCACGCGTCCTGCCTGCCGTTGCCGTTGGTGTCGACGATGAGCGGCGCCCAGCCCTGCGACCGCTCGGCGTCGCCGGTCGCGTCCCACTGGTTGATGTTCACCCAGCCGACGACGCCGGCTTCGCCCGACCAGATGGTGTTGTTCGCGTCGTGCGCGAGATTCAAGTGGAAGGTGCCGAAGCACGTGTCGAGGATCGAGAACTTCCGCGCCTGGTGATCCCAGACGGTGTACTGCCGGCCGCTCGTGTCGAGCGGGAAGTGCTTCGCCGACGGATGGCTCGACCCCTCCTTGCAGAACGCCGGCTGCTGCGCCGAGGGACGGGCGCGCGACGTGTTCCACAGCCGCCCCTTATGGTCCATCACGTTGCTGTGCGCGATCACGCGGCTCCGCCAGTAGATCTCCTCGCCCCAGTAGGGCGACGCCGCGCCGATCTTCGTCGCCGCCGGCTGGAGCTGCTCGTCGAGCACCGGAATCGTGACCTCTGTCGCCGTGTACTGCCTGGGGTCGAGGATGCTCATGAAATCGGAGCTGTTTTCCTCGACGCCGAACACGGGTCCGTGCGGATTGACGACCGGGTTGCGCTTGTCGCTGGCGGCCGCGTCGTGGAAGTAGCGGCGGTCGTCGGCCCAGTCGTAGACGCTGATGACGAAGTTCCGCTCGATCCCCTGCGGGCGGGGCGGTGCCTGCAGCGGGTACTCGCCCGCGGCGATCCGGTCGGTCCAGTCGGCGAACAACCGCAGCACCCTCTCGCGGCCGAAGCGGTTCGTGTTGGCGTACATGCCGGCGCCGCCGTCGATGCCGGCGCGCAGCCGGTGGTCCCACGCCTCGAGCGACGAGCCGAACTTGCCGAGGTTCTGCGGCAGCTCGCGCGTCGCCCTGTTGCCCATCTGGTGGCAGGGCGTGCAGGTCGACGTCTTCACGTTGTTGATCCACATCGCCTGGCTGCGCATCGCCTCGGAGATGCCGTTGCCCTTGGGCCCCGTGCCGGGGAACTCGCTCGTGTCGGGCACGGAGAGCAGCGCGTACCAGTAGTTGGCCGGGTAGTACGCGGCGGCCGCGCGCGGGTTGGGCGCCGGCACGGCCGAGAGATGCAGGGTCCGTCCCGGGGCGCTCGTCGCCTTCGGCGAGTCGACCAGCCCGTAGCCGCGCACCCAGACCCTGTAGGTCGCCTTCGGCAGGTCGGGCACGACGTAGCGGCCTCGATCGTCGGTCACGACGACCTTCGCAAACTTGGTCGGCAGGTCGGTGGTCTCGGCGATCACCCAGACGCCCGCTTCCGGTCCCCTCGGGCCCGTGACGATCCCGCCGATGTCGTCGTCGTCGATGCGCGGGGCGTCTCCGCTCTGCGCAGCGGTGCCGGGGATGGAAAGGACGGCCAGCAGCGCGGCGGCGGCGGCTGGGGCGACGGCTGCGGTCGCGAGGGTGAACGTTCTCTGCACGGGCCCTCCTTGTGCGGTGCTCGGTCGATAGCTGGTCCGGCTGAAGCCGGACGCCACGTAGGTCCGCAACAACTGACGCGCGGACGCGGCGGACGTCAGAAGCGCAGCAGCCGGGTCATTTTGACGGCCAGCGACCGATTCTGCAACCCGGGAAACCCGCGGGCGCCCGTGTCGCGGCCGTCGCTGTAGACGACGAACAGCTCGCTGCCCGGCACGTACTCCCAGCGCAGGCGCATGCTCGACGTCAGCGTGCCCGCGCTCGGATTGAACTGGCTGAGCGCCGACACGCCGAGCCGCGCCGTCGGCGTCACGCTGATGCGCGCCCCCGCGAGGTGCGCGGTGAAGTCGCCGTACGGCAGCCGGACCCAGTTGAGCGTCAGGATCGGCTCGACCGTCAGGTGCGGCGAGAGCCCGAGCCGCCCCGCGTAGCCGCCGGCCGTCCGCTTCCCGCCGTAGAACGATCCGTGCGAGACCGCGAGACTGCCCGACACCAGGCGCTGCTGGCCGAGCGTATAGGTCGCCTCCACCAGTTCGTGCGTGTGGCCGCCGGCGGGCACGACGATGCCGGGCGCGATGGCGAAGTCGACGGGGAGCCGCTCGTACTGGCGCGCGCCCAGCACGACCACCCGGTCGCTGCTGTTGAACTCCACGCCGAAGCGGCCGATGACGTTCCGGTCCTCGAGCGTGCGGCCGCGGGCGTCGGTCACGTATTCGAGGTTGCCCTGCCAGGTCAGCATGCGGATCGCGCGTCCGCGCCGGAGCCGCGGGCTGAACCGCGCCATCACGGCGTTGAGCGCGAAATCGGTGCGCCGGACGAACCCGACTTCGGGATTGAAGTTCGATTCGACGACGAGACGGTCGACGTCGACGCCGTAGCGGTCGCCGTCGTACAGGAGCCGCGTCCGGTAGCTCCCCGCGTCGCCCCGGCGCCCGGGCGACGCGGTGCGCGCCCAGTACAGGTTGGACTGGATGTTCTCGAAGAAGCGCAGGTCGGCGTCGATGCCCGCCGCCCCGTTCTCGTGGCCGCCCGACGCGGCGGGCCAGCGGCCGGTGGCGATCAGGCCGACGCTGCTGCGGCGGAGGATGTTGCGCCGCAGCCGCAGCGCCGAGAACGTCGTCCGGACGGCGCCGGCCGAGGGCTTGTCGTCGGTGGCGATCGTCAGCGCGCCGACGTCGTACCGCCCGGCCTTGCCGGTCACGCGGCCGCCGGCGATGACGGGCACCGCCTGGCCGGCGTTCAGGCCGATGCGGCGGCTGAAGAACATGATCGGGCTGATCCCGGAGGCGCGCTGCCCCGAGACGCCGCCGAAGTCGAAGAGGCCCTGCCCCTCGAGGAAGAAATCGCGCTTCTCGGGGAAGAACAGGCTGAAGCGCGTCAGGTTCACCTGCTGCTGGTCCTCCTCGACCTGCGCGAAATCGGTGTTGACGGTGAAGTCGGCGGTCAGGCCGCGCGTCACGCCGTACTTCGCGTCGATGCCGACGCTGGCGTTCACGTCGTTGTCGAACGGGACGCGCGCGGCCCGGTCCGACGTGAGCGACGACACGGCGTACGGCTTGAACTCGAGGTTCAGCGACTGCGCCGGAGTCTCGACGCCGACGAGCGTGGCCGCGACCGCCATCTGCGCCACGCCGTCGCCGCCGTACGACTGGGGCACGCGCGTCAGCATCGACGTCTCGTTCTTCGACTTCACCTGGCGCCGGAAGTTGATGCCCCAGATCTGGGGCCCCGGCGCCCGATAGCGCAGCGACTTGAACGGGATCGCCATCTCGACGGTGTAGCCGGCGTCGAACCGCGTGGCCCGGACGTCCCACACGGTGTTCCAGTTGACGTTGAACACCCCGTCGACGATCGCCTGATCGCGGATCGCGCCGATCGCGTTGGTCTGGAAGAAGACGGCGTTGCGCTGGTCGTAGAACGTGTCGAGCGCGACGCTGAAGTTGTCGTTGACGAAGAAGATGTTGTTGTTGTCGCGCCGCAGCTCGTTGGCCGCGATGCGATCGGGCTGGCTGTCGTAGCAGCGCGCCGAGATGTAGAGGGTGTCCTCGTCGAAGAAGATCCAGACCTCGGTCGGCTCGGTGGCGGGCACGCCCTCGATCGGCAGCTGCTGGATGAAGCCGTCGATCGGGGGGACGGCGGCGTAGACCTCTTCGTCGAGGCGGCCGTCGAGCCGCAGCGGCTGCGGCAGCCGCGACGCGCGGACCGTCGCGCGGCCGCGCTCGTCGCGGCTCACGGTGGCGGGGGCGACCG